>Ga0265797_10003581_pt1 | contig 24709 bp, 34 predicted proteins | sample P2T30metagenome_FD_192433 | JGI IMG/M metagenome (GOLD analysis project Ga0265797, IMG submission 192433) | Plant litter microbial communities from East Loma Ridge, Irvine, California - P2 T30 | ecosystem: Environmental > Terrestrial > Plant litter > Unclassified | place: USA: California... | reverse complement strand
GCTGGTTTGTTGCATTATACCCATTGGATGAGAATGATAAGATATGATTTACGTTTAATTTGGTGTTGTTGCTTGGTGTACTGTATGTGACTTTGTGTGGTGAAGTACTCGTAGCGGGGGTAACGTTGATTGAATGGGTTGTGAGGCCGATTGCTTGAATGTGTTATAGGAGTTTATTTGGAGCTCAAACGACGACAATTGAGATCACCTGCTTTCATACAGCGACTTTGGAATTGGGTGGACTCGTTGATGTTCTGTCCATGTGGTGTTCAAATTGCAACACACTTTCCTGAACCAACAGCAGAACATAAAACAACGCGGAAAATCACTACGGCACCACCACGTTATCGATCGATTTTGAACTTGGTAGATCGAATGTTTGTGAGTTAATAACCGTGTTTGAGGAGGTTTGAAATGATTGCGGGCGTGTTTTGCGGACTGGATATGTTCTAAATAGCTTGCGCCGAGCCTCTGTAGCAGCGCGGCTGCCCTGAATTATTTGAGAGACATAACTTGCTCCGGAACAGGAATTTGAAATCGTGGGAATATGTACGTGTAGAAAAATAGACATGAACATATGTACGATCGTGATTAACCTCAACCGCTAACCAAATGTTCCAACAAGAATCCGCAAACACCCGAATGTTTCCCGGCTCACTGAAGGCCGGCACTCCTCTCCGCCTTCCATCTACAACTTACTCCCACCCTCCCTCTTCCTCCCCTCCCTCACCCCCTGCGCCATCCCCACAAGCGCATACAAAGTCTGCAACCTCGGCATCTCCAACCCCCTCTCGCGCGCCTTCCTCAACGGATTCCCCAGTATAACCTCAATCTCCAACCTCTTCCCCATCTCCCAATCCAGCGCCATACTCGGGCGACTCCCACTCGTATTCTTCATCGTACTCCTGATAATCTGCTCGGGCGTCGCAAAGTCAGCGGGCATCGGGACGCCGAGGACTTTCGGCGCGGTGGACAGTATCTCGTGCATGACGGCGAGTATGTGGCGCTGCATTTCGGGCTCCGAGGCCATGGATGCGTTTGGGGGGGAAAGGGTGAGGACAGAGGAGGGGTTGAAGGAGGCGTTTATGGCGATTTTGTGCCAGCGGACTAGTTGGAGTTTTGCGTGGGAATATGCTTCTGCGTCTTTTATACCGCCTTGTTTGAGGAGGTTGATGAATGCGTCGTTGCGTTGTGTGGCGTGGGCGTCGGTGGCTTGGGGTTGGTTGGTGTCGAGGTGTGGTAGGTATGCGCCTGAATTGATGCGCGTCCAGCGGTTGTGCTGTATGTGTCCGTGTTCGGGCTGGGCGCATGTGGCAATGGTCACGGCGGAGCATATAGGTGCGCGTGGGAATCTCTTCGTGTAGGGGTCTTCTACTCCCAGGCCATTTTGTATGAGTACTATAGCTGTCTTGTCGGACACCAGGCCCTCCAGTATCTCCGAGTCGTCGCTGACGTCAGGTAGGGCCTTTGTGCTCACGACGATGTAGTCCCACTGTGTGTTGCTCTTCCGTGCTTCGGTGGGGTTCGCGAAGGTGTGCGTGGGTACGAAGGTGTAGGAGCCGTATTGGGGGGAGGTGATGTTGAACCCGGAGGCTTTCACCGCGGCGTAGTTGGAGCGGCATATTACGGAGACGGAAACGTTGCGGACGAGGGCGAGGCGCGAGGCGTAGAAGGCTCCGATGGCACCGGCGCCGACGATGAGAATTTGTGTGGGCATTTTTGGGGTTGGAAGGCGTGGGTGGTGTGGAGCGATGGTGGAGTGAAGGAGGTTTATCGATAGGGTTGAGCCTCGGCTTGTCTGGTTTCACCCAACTCCTGCTTTGCGAACTTCGAACTTCCTCGTCTCAAGATGACACTCAATGTTCGGCACCAATCGTGTTCACGGGGTCTATTATTGTGCTCGCATTGTACTTTAGCGCAGCGTGATGAGGACGGGATACACTTCTTGTGATTGATCCTCAACTTTTGGCTTGACGCGTCGACATCACCCGCACGTGTTCGACCTTCATCCTTCACGATATAGCTAATGCAACATCAACTTTTTACTCGTGCTCGGCGTCGAGCGTCTAGTGGTATTGCATAGATATTTCCAGTCGACTTCCGGGCGCGTCTTTCGCGTGGCAACTTTCCTTCACCCTCACTGTGTCGGATCAAACACGTCAGTCAAAAGCAACTCGATAAAGGCCTTATCATCTGCAGATCTTCATTCAAGACGCGTTCGGATGGGCCTGTCGTACAAAATTGTCATCGTTGCCTTTCGTCGAACCGGATCTCTCAGCGCAGCTATTCATTCGAGATGACCTCGCGACGAAGCAAGAGCTGGTGAGCATGCTTGCTGAATGCGAGTGTTCCTGCTTCCTACGACACGTTATCAAATGTTCGCAGCTGCAGAGACAGCACGTCCAGCGCAGTAGCTGGCCTTCCGCCTTCTACACCACTTTCATTTCTCTAGGATGCTGTTGCGGTGAATGTAATGTCATATATTCTGCTATGGTGTTGTGTTGGTTGAAGCTACACACAGTAGGTATACATGAGTGGCTGTAAACATCGCTAGTACAAGTAGGGAAAGAGGTACTCCAAACCGTGACAGATGCACCCGATCACGCCCAAATATTAGCATATCCACAATCGAGATCTCCAATGACTGGATACACCAATGTTCTCGGTGCATTCTTCCCGACTCGCCCCATCCCTCCCTCCCTTCAAAGCAATAAGCGAAGAATGAACATCATCAGACTTTTGGGCGAGACATGTCATGCCTTTTTGCGGGCCGCATCTACCTTGTCGCATTCGAAAGCCCAAGAAGGATAATCCAACGCCATTGGTGATGCGCTGACGTGTAAAGACTCCGGTTACTCCTACGATTACGATTTACTCCACGATCACATCGCAGACTCCTGGGCCTACCACCACGGTACAGACGCCAGGGCCTACAACTACAGTGCAAACGCCAGGGCCCACTTCCACGCAATTTATTGCTTCTTTCGTCATTGTGGTACGTCCTAGATGTCTTCAATAGACGTGGAACAAGCACTAATTTCGTGCCATGAAGACTACAACCGAAACACAGATTTCGACGCCGCCTGTCATCATAAGCACGCAGACGAGTGTTTCCACGCAGGCAAGTGACACGCATGCGATACATGAGACATGTGCTGACTTCATACGTGCTCTCTGCAAACAGTCACATCGGTCTCGACTTCGATCCCGGCACCCGTGACGCAGGCAAGCGGTCCCTAAGTTTATGGGTGAAATCCATTTGAGGCAAAGGCTGACTTGATACCCTACTCTCTGCAGACACTTACGTCCGTATCCACTTCGATACCGGCACCAGTGACGCAGGCAAGTGGTTTCCAATCGTCCGAGTGAACTTCACGTGAGATCAATGCTGACTTCATACCCTACTTTCTGCAGACGGTTACATCGGTCTCCACTTCGATACCAGCACCAGTGACGGAAACGATCCGTGAGACTAGCTATTTCACGCTTCCGGCACAAACTGTTACAGTGTCTTCGGTCTCGACATCTATCAGGTGGGTTCATTTTCGATGATGGGCGAGATGCCACAAGCTCGGCTTAAAACGTCCCTTTTCAGTAACGAGAGCTAACAACATCCAAGCGTTTCTATTTCCACGGTCACGGCTTCGCCCATAACACTTACCAGGTGGGTTCAAGAATCTAGTCGGAGATATGCACCCAGCCTACCCTCCTTTGAGCATTCAGCGCTAACATTGCACAAGCACCTCGATTTGTACGTCTGTGACGACTTCTGTCAGGTGGATCAATCTCCCTTTCGTCGTTTTCGCATACATCAGCTCGCCGCCCAGCAAGGGGACCTTGCCCAATCTGGAAGGTCCAGGGTCCAGAGGGGATCTCTAAATTCTTCAACTAACACGCTCGCGCCCATATCCATTCCTTCATTTCCTGGCAATGCGCAGCTTTCATTCACCAGTCTGCTAGCTCCCGGAATTGCTCGGCCATCGCTCCAGGAATTTTATTGCGGTGCATGCAGACAATAAAAGATAGAACTACGCAAGGCAGTAAGTCAGATTGCATTGTCCCTCGTTGTAAGGATGGTCGCTATCGATATATAGAAAGGTGTGCGTAAGTAAGACGCTAATCGGTCCGAAGTAGGATCGAGGCGGACGGTTGGGCACTGCTGAAACCGCTGTCACACAGTACACGTGATATACTACCCTCATAAATCGTCACAAATTTCCATGTCGTCGGGAACCTTCATGGTACTAACAACACACGCTGGAAGCCTTGATCTCCATTGGACTCTGCTAACCTTTTGCTCGTCAACATGGATCCTTCTTGGACTCATACTGGACACCCATGGACCTCAATGTCGCCATTCGGAATTCTGTCGCGTCGTGCACTTCTTTTTGTTTGCCTCTACTTTGCTTGGTCGCAATCAGTCCGCTGGTTGGATGCTGACCTTGATCTAGTACCGTATCAGAGACCATCACTCAGGTCCCAGAACCGGTGACAGTAACCGAGGTATCTATCTCGCGAGTCACCGATTCCTTAACGCTCACCGATGTTCAGATCACGACTGTGATCCCGAACCCGGCCACGATCGTACGTCACCTCCTGAGATGATGCCCGAGCCGAGAGCTAACATGATGCCAGACTGAGCCCACGACTTCTTTCAGTACTCAGACTCTGACGAAAACCACTGTGTATGTTCATACGCATCAATGAGGACTTCAATGGAGCTAATGTTGCGCCAGAATGACAATCAACAATACAGAGACAACTATCACTACGCAATTTGTGACTACGTTCGAGATTCAGCCAACGACTACGACTATCTTTGCCGGACCGCTATGGGGCCATTGTGGACGTGAGTATTTGCCAGAGGACTGCTTTGCCTTGGGCACGGGATGAACACATGCGGCAACACGCCTGCCGACATCGGCCTCTGGACAATTGAAGGGACTTGGGTGAATACCTTGGGCTTCTGGATTCACACACCATGGCCAAACTTCTTCCGGGAAACCAAACGTCCTGACAAGTCAGCATATTACTACATGTAAGTCTTCCGCCCCACAGTTGAACGCTGACAAACTGCTTGCGAGTCTGAGATGTTTGTCTTTCCCATCCGCAGCCTGTTGCCGACATCTTCCTTTGCAGACTCTTTTGTGTTCTTCACGTGATCTTTTCAGCTGATTTCTTGGATGGTTGCGTTTTTTGTCACTTGTTCCTGTATATCTTCCAAGTGGCGTGACTTGCCGCAGGTTCGTCTGGTTGGGCTGGAGTGCTCTCGCTTTCTTTGGTCATCTCAATGTTCGTGCACGGAGTAGTGCACTGTTTCGTGTATTGGAGCACGTCATATCTCAGTTCTTCTCTTTGGTAACATGTTGCATTCACTTCGGAGCCTGTCCTTTCTATGCACTTGTGTGTGAGTGGTACGCGATTTCATAGTCTGGCAGAGCACTGATGTTGATGCTTGTCATTTTTGTCGGTCTGGGCTTGGTACTGCTTTGTAATTGTACGTGGCGCATTCGTGCCGGAGCACGTGCGGGTCCTCCAGTGTATGACGCAGCTTTCCATTCATACATGTAGCCCTCATGTCGGCGGCGGTATTTTTTCACTTGTATGTATGGTACCAAATTGCACATGAACGCACAGCACTTCACGTTTCGTCTCGTCTTGTTGCAACACCATTGTCGGCCAGTCGTGTTCTTGTTTCGATTGTGCACCTAGTGCTCTTCGTAGCACGCGTCATCAGGTAGAGCGCATGACTTCCATCTCACTTCCCTTTCCTGTGGCCCAGTGACAGCTAACGATCTTTGGCAGCTGCGACGTTCGGCATGCAGGCACTTCCACAGCTATGTTACAGAGAACATTTCTGGTACTCTCTTCCTCCCCACGACGCTCGAAATGCAGTCTCGGACTCATCGATAATTCTTCCCAACAATTTCGAGTTTGCTCGTTGCCATCTTTCAGACATTCTCTCTCCCTTCCATCATACTCATTTGTATCCATATACCAACTATGCTCTTTCTCGAGATGTCAACACCAGCTTTTGTACCATGCGAGCTCTCCCACTTGAAACTGGACTGGCTTGACGATTGCGTCGATTTCGACCAAATCGCCTTCTCTACCTTGCTCCAGAAGTTCATGTTGACCTTCGCCGGGCGGACCAAGGTCTATCGAGATGCAGACTCGGCGGCGAATCAAGCACTGATTTTGTGACGGCATATATACCTTGTATACCGAGATGTACACAAGGTTGGCCTTTTTGTACCGTTACAGATCTTCTTCATGGGTGAGAGCACGCACGAGCAAACATGAGACGAGAGAATCGCTGACTCTTGGCAAACAACTTAGACCGATTTGGATCAGAAACGTTGCCACCGATTCCAGGACAGACGATGAGAGCTGTCGCCGCCTGGTTCGTCGATCTTGCAGTACAGATAGATCATGCTAGCCACGGATGCCCTCGATCTCGTCATTGTACCAAAACCATCACGCAACAGCGATCTTGCCAGCGGCAGCGGATTTATCTCACCGTCGGAGCGTCGACAAGGCCAAGACTGCTACACACCACAGCCAGGCCAGAACGGTGATCTTGCTCAAGGCGGTGGGTCTATGTTACCCACCGGCCGTCGAGATAAGCATATTCCTCGTCCTGTCCAATCCGAGTACGAATCCGAAACCATCGATATCACCATGTCTGACGGCGTTGACGTTGGGGAAGCATCTGTCACTCCACCACAACAACCTCGATCGCATGTCGACCTGACCAGCGAAAGCGATGACGACCCCACGGAAGCGGAGAGTGATGCCAATCACTTGCTTATCTGGCACTGCACTAGGCGTTCATGGACCAGATTGAACGCTAGATTTAGCTGGTGGTCTGAATGGACGATGTATCTTTTCTTTCTAGCTAAGCAATTCATTCCGTTAATGATCAAGGGATTTATAGTGCTGACGTGGATTTGGTGCGAAGCCCTGCTGTTGCTTTTCGTCACGCTGTGGCTTTCCGTCACGCTGTCGCTTTTCGTCACGCTGTCGCTTTTCGTCACGCTGTCGTTTTTCGTTACGCTGTCGCAAATACGCACGGCTGTTTCTTTATCGTATAGGCTGCTTGCATGTGATGCCGTCCATAGAAGCACTTGCGCTGATGGGGTGTGGTGGCGGACTTCCTTCACGCGGATTATAGGTCGGGCCCAAACGAACAAAGGCAATACTAACAGCGCGACATTGTGTCAGAACATCCAAGCTCGAAAGCCTGCTGTTTAGGACAGGCACTAAAAATCCAGCAGCTGGCATATTGAGAAAAGGCGAGTTTGCATTGGAGATGAACTCATTTGAGCATTGTCACTTTCATCTTCACTCCATCTCTCAGCCCACACGAAAGGCAGAACATTGTCACTATGATCTGATTCCTGGGGCTCTTCTTCCCCGTTAAGCTTAGCTATGTGACTTGAGACACTCTTTTTCAACGTGGTACCTGCAAACATTTGCTGCATAGAGTAATTTGCTCGTTGCGCGCTGCGTCTTACATATCTTCAACAACATCGTTGAGTCAACGTGGCCACAAGCTCGAATTTCCGGTAGAGGTATTGTCATGGAATACCATCGTTCGATGGTTCGTGTTCATCACTGCTTCAGCCAACACGCAAGACACGCCAACAACCATCCCATCGCCCGCAAGCACTCTGCATCCTTCGTGTACTTTCTCACATCGTTTTGGTACGCATTTGAGATGAGATAGATCATCTCTTCATATGTCAACCCCACCAAGACTCCCGTACCCTCTACAGTTTCCTGTTTTTTTTCAAAATATACACCATGGCTTCGGATGCCCCCACGAACAACGACGCGCCTAGAGACGGGACCCTTCTCTTAACCAAAATCATTTGCGTTATCTTCGGCGTTGCAATGATAGTTCTGCTAGTGATGTTCGCGCAGAAACTCTACGAGCGAAGAAGCCAGGAAACAAAAAGGCTTAACCGACGCCCAATGCGGAACATTGACGGTACACTTCAATCTGGAATTGAGCTTCATGTACCTCAAAGAGCTTTGGTGAGCCGAGCGAGCATAGGGACGCCTACACCAACGTACGAAGAAGCTGCGCATGATGCAGATGTGCCATACGATGCGAGAACCGAGGTGCGTGGCGGCAAATTGTATGCCGTGGATCACGAATACCCGCCTGGATATACAGCAGTTGCTCGTGAATGAGGCCGACGCTGAAAGTGAAGTGCTTTACGTGTGGTGCAGTGATGTAAGTGGTTTTATGAATGGATGTATTCAACTAGCTCTTTGCGGCTTCCTTCAATGTCAATGAATAGGCATGCCTCCCTTATCACCATACATGGTCCTAGTAAATAAATTTTCCTTCGTAATGTGGCATGTATCTCCACCAACTTCTTTCCACGCTCACGGCAAAAATACTCATTCTCACGTCCAGCTCAACATGTCGCCACTTGCTGTCAACGAGATTACATCCATCCTCATTCTCTACGGTCTTTTCTGGGTCATTATGCTCGCAGCATTCCTCGGGTACCTCATATTCAACAGGTTCCGCAAATCGCGAATATGAGCAAGTGTAGGGCGAAGTCCTGCGATGAGAAGCACGTAGGAACATGGCAACATAGCCCGTAGTTACATGTGGGCAATGCTAGCAGCAGAAGGTCGTCACGAAGTATACGCAGCGATCGCTCATAGTCAATTATAGAAATTGTCCCAACGTGTAGTTACTGCTGCGATGTGTCAGTCTAGTGAAGTGTTTACTTTTCACGCGACTTCACTTCACATTCACACTAGTCTATTGTACAGTGTCACGGTCTTACTCCTCTTCCACCATCAAAAATTCCGTATTCGACCACTTTCCTATCCATCCCCAAGGTTGCGCCTCCACTCCAAATACTATCCACGAAATTCTCAAGTCAGCGTCATCGCCAGCTACGCCCCAGCGGGCCACATCTAACATGTCCGTCCGCTTCCAATGGAACGAATTCTGCCACAAGATGCGACATTTCAAAACCAGGCATTTCCACAAGCACGGGGCCCATCAGTACCGAGCAAAGACACAGACTTGTATTTCGATTGGCGGCGGTTGAAAGAGAAGCCAAAGCAGGACCACAACAATGTGCATCCAGGAACGGAGTGGTTTCCATGAGCTGGCTGTCAGCAGATGACGAGTGACATAGGGAATATGTTTGTCAGCAGTAGTATTGGCGGTGTAAACTTAGCGACTGACAACGAATTAGGATGGAGCTGGATGTTGACGACGTGAAGATAATGGGTGTACGATAGCTGTGGGTATGAGACAATTTGTTTGCTTGATTCCGGTATCGTAGAGATAGTTGCTGGATACATGCTGACTTGTACACGTGTTTTGCTCGCTGTCACGTTCACGACTTTATCCATCTTGTTCTTACCAGTTCGAAGTACTTTCAGCGTCATCTTCATCCCAATCTAGCAGGATCTTTGCGTGAAAGCCATTCCATGAACCATGGACCTAGGCAGCGTCTTCGCCCTCTGTATCGCCACCTTCATAACCAGTCTAGTGCAACTTCTCGTCATCGCCGGGCTTGTAGTTCACACACTCATCCTACCGCGACAGCGACCGAGACCGCAAGACGTTGAAGCAGCTATACCGAGAGAGACGACTGCAGACATAGGCCGTAGCGGACCGTATCAGTCTTCCATCCCACCGGGTTCGATACTTGTCACCCGAACATCCAGCATGAGAAGCGAGCGCATACCACCGCCGAATGTTCCATCACGACCTGAAGCTAACCACACAGTACGGACCTACTCACCAGCTACATTACCCCTTCTTCCGCCACTAGAAGATCATCATCCAGTGCAAAGGCAATCAGAAGTATCGCCACTGTCCTCACCAACTCAGCGACCTGCATCAAGCGCATATTCCGATTCTCTTTACAGTGATCCCACGCCGCCGCTCTCTCCGCAAAGTCGGCCATCAATGCCAGAGCGCGGTACGTATTCTACAAGGAATTCTTTGCGCGACCGGTATGGGCAGACGGTTTCCGAGTACCTGGACCAAAGCATCGCTAGGGATCGGAAGGCGGAGCAGAGGGAAGTGAGAAAAGAATCTGAGCGGGCCGAGAAAGAGGCGTATGAACGAGCGATGAGAAATTTGCCGAGTGGATGTTAGTCGGCGCTTCGTTGAGGTGGACGGCGTGAAGTGAATGAGCGCGTCGCGTGACAAAGTAATTGCCGTAGCAAACAAATTGGCGAGATACTATGCCCTTAAGATCCCAGATTCTGCCTGTTCACACTGAGCACCACTCTCGTCCGAAGTCAACTCCTACATTGAACACTTTCTTACCAAGCTCCCTCGATCAAAACATGTTCGGTCTCTCACCCTGCGCCTTGGCCATAGACCTCTCCGTCATCCAAACAATCGACTCCATTTTGATCGGCAGACTCGTAGGCGCCACATGCGCTGTGATCATTACGCACTTCATCTTTGGAAGCAAACGAGAAATGCTGCGTCGACACAACAGCAGTAGTGATGGCGAACGAAGCGATGATGACGTTGAGCGTGGGTTCGCTGACGATCACGAAGCGTATGTGAGGTTGGGATCGGAGAGTCCTGAAGGGGAGCCGGGAAAGATTGTTGTTCCTAGAACTAGGGATGCTTGATTGCAAAGAGGGCGAACAGAGGGACTGCGTTGTTACGAGCCGAACAAGTCACGCACGGTCATTCATGGCCGACAAACGACCCCATCCGCCAGCGCATCTCCCACCAGACGCGTGCACACATCTTTAAATCCCCCTCCTGCTCTTTGTATCTCATCATCCATCCGTCTTCTATTCACCAGCAACATCAACATCAACGCCAACATGGCTCTTGAGGGCACAGTGCTCAACGTAGTCATTCTCTTCTTCTGCACCGTCTTCTTTATAGTTTTCTTAATCGCATTTTCTTCTCTGGATTCCTGGGGCCCTTCGGCGGAAGTGCGGGCAAAGAGGCGTCGCCGATTGCAGGACCCCGCTACCTGGACGTCAGAGGATAGGTTGACAGAGGAGAGGGATTTGATCAAAGAAAAAGAAGCCAGGGAGCAGTGGGAAAGAGATGCATATGACACAAGCATGTGATGATGCGGAGCATGAGACGCTGTCAAAGGAAAAGAAGCATGTGACCCAAGAATGAAGTGTTCAACGAAGTGAGGAAACGTCTAGAATTGTTTTAGCTCAAACTCAAAAGAGATTCCTTATGTACAGGACCAAAGAAAATTCAATACTGTCTACTCGTCACCAGGCCCCATGTCAAAGAGCAAAAATTCAGCAGGCTTGTCACCAGTGCTCTTGATCTCGACTTTGCCCGGCCCGCTCACGTCAATGTAGGCGCTATCACCCTCTGCCAGTGTCGTATCACCAATCGTGATCTTGGAGCCACCGTCCTTGGGCTGTGTCCTGCCGCTCATAACAACCTGCGCAAAGACCTTCCGCGCGCCCTCCGCAACCAGTTCGTGCGTGACACTCTTTCCCGGCGACAAAATGGACGCGTCCATGGAAAGATCAGCAGCCAGAGGGATCGCACCCTTGGTGCTACGATCCGTAGATTCCATGATGCGCACAAGCTTGTCCGTCTTCTGCTCGTCGGTAAACTTCGTGGTCTTGTAGTGCGGCTTCAGACCACGCTTGTTTGGCTTCGCCCAGATCTGGAGGAAGTGAACCTCGTCCTCCGTGTTCCTGTTGTACTCAGAGTGCCGGATGCCGGTACCGGCGCTGGTGAACTGCACCTCGCCGCGCTGCAGATTTTCGAGATTGCCCATGCTGTCTTTGTGTTCGAGCGTGCCGTTGACGATGTAGCTGAAGATGAGGAACTCGGCGTGAGAGTGCGTGCCGAAGCCGGTGCCGGGTTTCACGCGATCCTCGTTGATCACCCTGAGGGGCCCAAAAGACTCGTGGCGTGGGTCGTAGTACGACGCGAATGAGAAGGTATGGAAGCTGTACAGCCACCCGTGGTCGGCTTTGCCCCGAGCAGACCATGGCCGCTTGTTGATCTTCATACCAGCAGGCGCGTTGGTGGTGGACATGGTTCGGACGGCCGTGGATTTGCTAAAAGCGGAGAGGTTGTTGCGGAAAGCGCTGGAGAACGCCAGTGTGATTGCTATTAAGGCGACGAACGCTGCGAATGTCTTTGTAGTGATGTAGGAGTTAGTAGTAGCTGTGGATTGCTGTTTACTTGGTGTGTCTGCCATTCGAAAGGAGAAATCTGCAACCTCGACGCGGGAAGGTGTCTTTATAGTCGTTAGCCGGGTGGGTGGTTAGTTCGCACATCTTAGAGACTCTTCGGCTACGGCTAGAAGCTTTGTGCCTGTATTTACAACGGTGTGTAATCCGTTACGAAGCCGTCTGGGAGTTGGAGCGCTCTAGCGGCTGACGGATCGATGACGGTTTTCGCGGCCTTATTCATCAGCGCAATCTGATTGGTGCATAGCCGAAAGAACGCGGAAAGCGTCCGGCTGCCATTGTCAGGCGTTACAAACATCGAGACTTCACCTTCTGTTGATTACATTCAATTACTTTGGGAAGGATTTGATTTTCCTGTCTGGGGCAGCGCCGCGGAGTGATTTACAGTCTTGCATTGCTAATGCAGTACACACACTGAGTCAGCATGGCTATGAAGAAATTCAACCCGGACACCTTTCTGAGCGAGTGGTCGGATGAGAAATACTCCCCTAATCACAGTGGGAAGCCATTCGCACAATGTATCGGTGAAGCGTTTGACATTCCACCGTCGGACACCTACGTCTACCGTGCGCAAGAAGCAGAGACGACACTGCTCACCACTCAGAAGGCCATCGCCGGGAAGCGTTCCTATGGTCTGCATGGTTGGTACCATGACGATGAAGGGAAACCTGTAGGTAATGCTTGCTTCTTCTGACTCAAAGATACGACACTGATGAAGCACAGATTGAGCCACAATATCCGACCCCAGAAGAAATATCGACCTACACATCGCTCTTCGACCCCTCATTCAACCTCCCAAAAGCCCTCAACGGCTTCAAAGCAAATGCGAAAGCCAATACTCTGCGCCATGGCATCGCCAATAATCTAACATCTCGTTTCCTCAACACTACCAATGGCCTCCTTCCAAGCAAAAAGACTCGGACGCACGTGAACCCATACTACTTGCTCTGGACGTACTCATGCGAAGAGCTGGAATGGGCAGGCCCACTCCCATCAACAACATACACCAGAATCAGCCATCACATTCTGCCCATTTTCTACCATCACTTCGGCTGCGTGGTACCCTCATACGCCGCTCTGCATGCCATAGCTAAGCTCGCACAACCAGCGAAGCCAAGCAAAGAGCCCGTCCTGCCGATCCTTGACATTGGTTCAGGAAATGGATACTGGAGTTACATGTTGCGCAATTTCCCGATTGCAGATATATCTGGTGCCAAAGAACTCGATGTTCGGCCTATCGACAATCAGCTTAGCGAGTATCGCATCTCGTGGGCGCGCGACACGATCAAGAGTGACGGCATGGCATATTTGAAGCAACATGACGGTGGTAAGGGATGTGTCTTGCTGCTGGTCTATCCGCAGGCTACTGGGAACTTCACGGGCCCTATTTTGAAGGCATTTGAAGGCGATACCATTGTTGTGGCGGGTACACAGAACGGGAATGGCTTTACGGCTTTTCAGGACATGCTGGTGGATGAGTGTGTGGAGAAGAATTTACCGTCATTGGAGTTGGTGATGAGGATGCCGCTGCCGAGTTTTGCGGGGAAGGATGAGGCGTTGTTTGTGTTTCAGCGGAGAAAGGCATAGTTCATTGCATTGCGATAATGGTTCATTGGAGCTCATGGTTTTGCAGAATTGCAAAAGCAATATCGAATCACGATAGTTAAGTGAAGAGGCAGTTTCGATATGGAAGCTCCTTCCCTGACAGCTAGCGAATGTAGCAATCAAAAAGTTGTGTTCAGGACCTTCGCATGCATTCGGTACGCCAGAATATCCTCAAAATTTATGCGTCTCGTTGCATCCAATAGCCCGCACATACCGTGTCACGTTGTCGCTGTGGTTACATGTACCACAGCGCCATATCCTTAGCCACAACCACATGGGCGGCACTCCAAAGTACCGCAGCAATTGTACCATCAGCGCACGCGCGCGGACATCGGTTTGAGCGGAATCGCAAAAGATATCCGTTCAGAATCGTTCACAGTATCTCAAACCTCGGAAAAGAAATCTCGCAGCAAGACGCGTCGTCCACTCCCAAGACAAAAAAAGCCAATTTAAGCTGCCGCCTAACCCGGATCCCGTCGCAGATCATTTAGCATGCTAACTAACGGCAACAGCTCGCCAAGCCCGCTCGATCGAGAGCTTACGCGTCCTAACGACGTCATTCGCGAGAAATCATTTTCGGAACGCAGGAGCACGTAATGCGCGCCTGGAGTGCATGCCTGGAGAGGCTTGCATGGTGTTTGAGACTTTGCGTATTGCCTTAGATTTTTTGGGGGCCAGGCTCATGGGGGCGTGCGAGTAGACGGAGATGTGATGAAAATTGTTGAATGTCAGTAACAAAGGCAGCCTAATTGTGAGTAATTGCAACCAGTTTTGAACACCAGTGATGAACATGATCTTGAAAGAGATACATTAAACGGTTATTGAATAACTGAATGCCCAATACCGAGACCAAAAGCATGTCTTAAACTTTCAGATATACATGTCTCATGCGAGACGAAGCGATTTCAGCTGTTGCTGACGTTTTGTGCAATCCGATCGTGACAGCCATCGAGTTAACCCAACTCATACCATGTTCAAAGGTACAATTGTAGAGCATTTACAAAAGACCAGCCATGGCGAAGAGACCAGCACCGATAGCACCGAGGGCAGGGAGGTTGGTGGCCTCGGGAGCACCAGCGGTGGACGAAGCAGCAGCTGAAGCACCGCTCTTGGCAGAACCGGCGGCGCCGCTCGCAGAGCTACGGAGACCGGCTGAAAATGACATGTTAGCAAAGGTTCTCACTCTTCCCATAGGCTATGGCCTAGACTTACCAGCGGCAGATGAAGCGGAGGCAAGAGCAGCAGAGTCAGTCAGAGTGGCGACCTGAGCACTGATGCTAGACAGGCGCGACGCGAGGTCAGCAGAGGCAGAGCTCTGGACAGCGTTCGCGGAGCTGTTGGCTGAGGCGACACGAGACGAGACCTGACCAGCAACGGAGCTGAGAACAGAGCTGGCCTGGCCTTGGATGGAAGAGACAGCGGAAGGACCGGCGCCGAGAGCAGATGAGGCCTGGCTAAGGATGGAGGAAGCACCGGGGATGTTTCCAAGGATGGAGGAGATGTCTTGAGCACCTGCGCCAGCGGCGAGGACAGTGACGGCGATGGTGGAGAAACGCATGTTGTGAATTTGGTTGTCGGTTTTGGTGGTGAAGAGTATTACGTTGTGTGTGTAAGGTAGAGAGCGAGTGATTTGATAGTAGGGATGAAAAGGCGAAAAGAGAGCAAGGCGATGCACTCTTCTTATAGCTCGGGCATAACGTGCTTCTTTTGCTAGTGGGCGTCACGGTGGGTCTCAGCTCTAGCAACAAACAAACGTGCACCTGGTGCCGGCGTCCATACAGGCATCTTGCACCGCCCACACGTCACGTAATGCTAAAAGCGATGAATGGCTAGTGACGCCACAGTACGCGGACTACTTCCAGCTCCAAACCGGTTGCGGTAATTTCATGCATTGGGCAACGATGTGATTGGTGGACGGTGTTTGAGGTTGCAGAGCCTGGAGCTCGCTGTGGAGAGAGTTTGTGAGCTCCGCCGGCTGTCGCGACCATGCATCATGGCGGGCTTGGTTGCTTGGTCGATGGGGAATGAATGGGAACGTCTTCGATTGTCCAGTGTACGCGGCCTTTGTGGCACGCCAGTCGTCAAGGAATGCCCGAGAAAGATCCAAGCATTGCCGCTCGGATCTTGTTGAACAGCCTTGGAGCGGCCCAGGCTGTTAGAGAACACACATTTCTGCGTGACAAATGCCATGTCCGTCTAACGTTGTTGAAGAGGCAAGAGAATTTGGTTGACACTGCCGCCAGTTTCGGCGGACAAGAATCTTCTGGCTCTGGCTGTCCCAAGGCGGTTGTTGAGATCGAACTTTCTGGGCGATCGACAACTCCTGAAACGGTCAAAGGCGCATGTCGATCCCGCTTTTGTTGGGTCTCTCAGCCACAGAGCAGGGCAAGGCTCTCGTTACTCTCCGGGGAATCCCTTCAAGAGTCACGGCGGCGAACAACCATCATGATCATGATGATCATGGAGTCCTGGGGCGACGCGATAGCTACAACGAATCACTGACCAGGACAATTGAAGCGCGCACAGGGCCTTTGTCGCGTCCAGATCACGAAAGACGGAGGGAAATCTCGCATTCGAGACGAAAATGGCGTCATGAGTAGCATCGAATTGTCCCACCGGGCGAAGAAGACGGTCTTGCGAAACACGCTGGATGCCGGGCCAAGGCGAAATGTCAGCAAGCAAGGAGTGTGATTTCCGAACATGCAACGCGTTGATGTTTGTGGCGCTAGGAATAATTCTCCATGTGGGATCCTTGCCGCCAAGATCCCAGAGCCGTTCTTTCCGCTTTCTAAATTGGGCGCTCCTGCTCCCCACGTTCTGGATCGTCAGGTCTCAACTTCGTACCTTGAGACAGCCTCCAATCTCGACTCTTGAGCTCCGCGTTGCCTGTCTGGAATGTCAAGTACCTCGGCTTGTTGAGAATCTCCAATATGTTTCCAACACCGAACGATTGCGCGACACTGGACGACGCGCCTCGTTGGTTGGCGGTGCGACGCCAATGTATCGAGTCCATCATGACAGAACAGTCGATTGCCTACAGATACAGGGTGTTGTCGATATGCGAGGAGTGTGGTCAGCAACGCCTTAGGTTCTGCCACAACGCCAGTGAAAGAGATGGAAGCAATAGTGGTCGCTGCTTAACCGCCGGGGCTGAACACCTACTGCACGCCCGACATACAGTCCTCACGATGACCGAATAGAACATCGGCAGCAGGTATAAGCGCTCAGGACAGCCTTCATCAATAGTGGGTCTAAAATCACTGTCCCACCAGGTGACTGATCGAAGCATGTTCGATGAAGCCGGGAATTAGACGCAGGCCTCGAATTGCTGTACTGATAGCATTCCTTGCCACGAAGGTATGTGATAAAGGGGATTGCTAACGATAGGAGATAATATCAGCGATCGAGGAGCACGCTGTCATACGGCAACACGAGAATCAACGAACAACAATAATGGGCGTTCCACCTCTTGTGTAAGGCACCCAGAGTCTTCACGGAGGGCGCTTAGGATGTGTAGTCACGAGGAGGGTAAGATATCGAGCTCGCATTGCAACATTCAAGCCTCGAGCAAGATTCCTTCTCGTCTCCATCCAGGTCATACCTACAATTGATCTGAATCGACACCAGCTCGGTAACCTCGCGATATTTTTGTGCGCACTTCGGAATCGGCGCCACATAATTCAGCTCTCTCGTCCCCGATGTCGACTGCCATGGCGTTGACATTATCCACTTCGTATCGAAGCAGTACTGCTCCAACATCGACGTTTACCCACCGATCATGGGATGCATACACGGCAACAGCATTCCCCCAGACGACATCCTCACCCAAGCCACCCACACTTTCGCCAACAACAGCCATCGGCATCGGCGTCGCAGCGGGCGTGGTTGGTACTATCGTCCTCCTCACAGTGGCTCTATTTATCTATCGATGCTGGAAAGTCCGCCACTCGCCCTCAGTGCGTTCCTACGAGCAAGCTAGGATGTGGAAGGGCTTCACGCCGGCGACGCCAAGTACAGCGAGGACGACACTTGTGGAGTCCAAGATGGCAGACATATACTTTGCTGGGCTAAGGAGTCCGGAGACGCCTGGGTGTTTGCTGAGTCCGCCGTTGGATGGGCATGGGATGCGTCTGCCGCGTTTGTCTGGGACACCGAGAGGGTTGTGTATGGGTAGGGCTGTGTGAGGAAAGGGGTCAAGGTGGTTTATGCATGTACGCAAAAGCGACCACGGGAGATGTCGTCTCGAAATCGAACTCTCGGCATCAACATGTCTGGCCGGACGATGTCTCCGTGCCTAGTGCTGCTGGATAGCGTGCATGTGACAGCATACTTGGCACACCGTTACCGTAGTGCATTCTCCGGCTGTGTATGATCTGTAGTAATCCAGGCTTGGCTCATATGCTTTATGATACTCCATATGCTTCTCACTCGAGTCGTGTCTATCAGGGTGTAGTCTGCGCTGGGTCGAGGAGAGGAATGACGAAGGAAAGAACCGGGCTTGGCATTGCCGCGGGCCACCCGCGGGTGAAAGAGTGGAGCTTGCTTTTTCTCTCAGCGCAACGCCAACACCGGCCTCCACCGACAGTCTCTACACACAGCTGCGACTCCACCGTAGCTTCAATTGGGCTGTAGAACTGCACTCTAGAAACCCAACATGTTGGCCGCTCGCACTTTCGCTGCGCCGTCGCGGCAATGCCTCCGCCAGACTAGCCGCGCATCGAGGTGGGCGCCCGCACTATCGCAGGTGAGCTTGTACTGCGCTTCAAATGCTGCTGTGGGCCATTGGCGACCCCGCGAAGCTGTCAATGGCCGTACAAGATGGGACATGGCCGCTGACGTATGCAACAGGCCTCCCTCCGAACTTACGCCGCCGAAGTCGCAAAGTTCAACGGAAAGAAGGGCAGCGACGGCAAGTACAGCGTCACGCTGATTGAGGGCGACGGCATCGGCCCGGAGATCGCGCAGTCGGTCAAGGACATCTACTCGGCAGCAAAGGTGCCCATCAAGTGGGAGTCGGTGGACGTGACCCCGCGCCTGAACGAGGAGGGCAAGACGGTCATCCCCGACGAGGCCATCAGCAGCGTGAAGAAGAACCTGGTCGCGCTCAAGGGCCCGCTCGCCACGCCCATCGGCAAGGGCCACGTCTCCCTTAACCTCACGCTCCGCCGCACCTTCAACCTCTTCGCGAACGTCCGACCCTGCAGATCTATTGCCGGCTACAAGACACCCTACGACGGCGTCGACACGGTCCTGATTCGCGAGAACACCGAGGGCGAGTATTCGGGCATCGAGCACGTGGTCGTGGACGGCGTCGTGCAGAGCATCAAGCTCATCACCCGCGAGGCCTCAGAGCGCGTCCTGCGCTATGCCTTCCAGCACGCCCGCGATATCGGCAGGAAGAAGGTCCGCGCTGTGCACAAAGCGACCATCATGAAGATGTCCGACGGCCTCTTCCTGAGCACCGCCCGCGAGGTGTCCAAGGAGTTCCCCGACATTGAGTTTGATGCCGAGCTGCTCGACAACACCTGCCTGCGCATGGTCACCGATCCCACGCCCTACAACGACAAGGTCCTCGTCATGCCCAACTTGTATGGAGACATTCTGTCCGATCTGTGCGCTGGTCTCATCGGTGGTCTTGGTCTGACGCCATCTGGAAACATTGGCGACGAGTGCTCTATCTTCGAGGCTGTCCACGGATCTGCGCCTGATATCGAGGGCAAGCAGCTCGCTAACCCTACCGCGCTCCTTCTCAGCTCCATCATGATGCTGCGACACATGGGTCTCAACGCAGAGGCCATCAACATCGAGCAGGCCATCTTCAAGACCCTTGCCGAGGGAAAGGTAGGCCCAATTGTATCCACACATTTGTACACGGAGCTGATCTATAACAGACCATCACTGGTGACCTCGGCGGCAAAGCCAAGACATTTGAGTACGCGGAAGCCGTCATCAAGGCGCTAAAGTAGGATTGAGTTGTTGGTCTTGAGCATTGGAATGATGGCATGGCAGCGATTGCATACTTTGGATATGTACTAGTCAGTGTAACATAGGCCGCTATTTATCTTGATCTATGCAACGACTTCTTGATCTTCCTTCGGTCTTACTCAATGAAGCTTTGCTTTTCTAGTCTGGACTTGCATATCCTCACTCTTATTCACTCTCCATCAATAAGAGTTCAATCACCGAGTTTAGATCCTGCAGCTCAGGAGCCTCGATGCCATTCACTCTGGCTTCACTCTGAAGCCTGACCCTCCTCATCAGAAGACGCTTGAGTCGATTCGTTGAGGCTTTCGTGGGTACAGGGGGGTGGCGATGGCGATGCGTTGAAAGAGCTGATAGGGGCGGTAGAGAGCGTCACTACCGCATGCGTTAGGATGAGCGGCGTGGCGGAGGCTGTGTGCAAGGAGATAGAGTTTCGTGTAAGAATTAGAAGACAGGAGAGCATAGGAAGAAGGGAAAATACCCGGAACTTACCTCAATTCCACACAACTCTTACTTCCAGCTCTCGAGCTTATATTTCAAGGCCGTAACCTTCATCATCACTCAATCCAAAAATATACTCGGCACCTCCATCCGCCCCTCCACAACCCTACTACCTTTCTCCTTCTCCTTCCTACTCCTCTTATCTTCCACAGCTTCGAAAGATACCCACCCCCGCCAGAACCTCATCGCCCGCCCCGTAAGCAAGGCCCGGCTCACAGGACCAAAATCCCTACTGTCAAGACTCTTCTCTTCATTGTCGCCTTCCAGCCACACGTGCCCGTACGGAACCACGATTTTACCCCTCTCTTGCCTGCCACTAGCAACAGAATCCGGGTCTGAATCTTCTAGGCCGTCTGTCATACCTTGTAACCTCTCCTCGCCCATCCCATTTCCCTCTTCGCATGCATATCCCCGCGTAGGATACACCTCGTCCCCCTCCAAGCCCACCACTCTTTTAATACTAATCCCCTCCGGACGATGCGGTTTCCAGAACGTCACGATGTCACCTCTCTTAAGCGCAATCGCCCCCTCCTTTTCCGCCCGCTTCCGTGGAGTCAGAGGCTCCATCACAATGTAATCTCTGCGCCCGGTCTCGTGCACATCGGGGTTTATGCTGGGCGCCATGGATGCGCCGTTTACGCGGAAAACGTCGATGTAGTGGTCGCGCGCCCAGAGGAGCATACCACTGCCGACGACCACATTGACGGTCCAGGTGCGGAGGAAGGAGGGGTTGAAGTATGCGGTGGAGAAGGGGCGGCGTGGTCGTGGGGAAATCTTCTGGTTTGGTTTGGGTGGAGTGGGACGGGCGTGGGATGTTGGTAGAGGTTTTGCGAGTGGTGGTGCGCGGCGAGGGGGAAGGGGAGGCTTGGTGGGTATGCGCATGGGAGGTTTTGGTGGCATTGTGAGGGTTGGTGGTGGTTGTAGGTGAGGTCTGGAGCTCGACGCGAGATCAACGGAAAGATGCGCTATCACGTGCGATTCATGGCTCGATCTGATAAGATGCAGGTATGTCCAGCATTATGGCTAGGGACTCGTTCAGTCGAGCTAGATTCTTCGATGCTTCTGTCACCTCGATTTCCGTTCGATCACCTAGCTAAACGTATCTCAACTTGCAACTGTGACTTATGACGGCTATCTGTACACCTTGCGACATTCACTTCGATACAGCTGCATCGCTTGTATGAAGTCAGTCGGCCTTCCTCGCTGTAGAAGCACTTGACTACAATTCCAATGTCCGGCACGAATCAGGGCGCTTGAACGTTGAATGCGAGTGTTCCAGCTCGTTCCTTCCCTTCTAGACCCTGAGTCTAAGTTGTTGCGTCGCACTTACCCCGCGCTGAGCCGCGCCCCACACCTCCCTGCAACGCGATGAGCATCCACACTGCCCGGACGACACATTTCCCAGAAGCTTGACACCTTCAATTGCTTTCTCAAAACGAACCTTCACAATGGCAGCAGCAGCAGCATACCCACCGGGCGGCACATTCTTCGACACTGTGAAGAGAAGCTTTGTTGACGTGCCTGTTGATGCATCCAAAGATAATGCCATCGGCACAACCGAGTTCCTGGAGGCGGCAGATAGCGTGACGACGCTTTTTGGTATATTGACCAAACTGCAAATGATGAGTGAAGCTGACCTGCAAAGACGTCCTTGGCTCGGCAGCTTTCAAGCCTGTCAAGAACGATATGGTTGGCAACATCAAGGCAAGTTGAAGACACATTGTGAGGAAAGGACGGGACTAATACATTGTAGAAAATTCGTGACCGACAGCTTGCTGCACCAGCACTCTCAGAGACACTGCAAGATCTTGTGATCAACGAGCTCAAGGAGAAGAAGCACACCGCCACCGAGGGCCTCCTCTGGCTTACCCGGTACGTTCTACCATTCCAGCACTCTAGTCTTCCACTGAAATCGATAGCGCCCTCGACTTCACAGCCCAAGCCCTCCGCCACAATCTCTCCAACTCGAGCAAGGAACTCGCCGACTCCTTTCGCGAAGCCTACGGCAAGACCCTCAAGCCACACCACTCATTCCTCGTGAAGCCCATCTTCAGCGCAGCCATGAGCGCGACACCGTACAGGAAAGACTTTTACAAGAAGCTCGGAGAGGACGAGACCATGGTACAGGCGGAGCAGGATAAGTGGTTGCAGGGCCTTGAGAAGGACATCTCGGTGCTGAATGAGTTTATGGCGAGGAAGGAGGCGAAGTGGTAGATGGGGTTATATATGGGAGTACGCTGTACGGAGAAGCATAGCATAGCTAAGCCGAGTCATGAGGTGTGATCTAAGCACATGATTCCACGCTAAGGCCGGTGAAAAGACAGAAGGAACACCGTCAATCGAGCTGCCTCACATGGGGCAAGAGACAAGTCCACGCACCATAGTCATCACATCCGAATCCGCTGATTTTGATCCAGTCTCTCACTTGAGTATCTTTTAGGTCACACATCCATTCTGAGACATCATGTATACATATCGATCACTCGATACGACAATGCCACGCCCGTCAACCATAACCACAGGCTCGCAAAACATTTCTTGGCTCTCCCCAAGACTCCCATGCATATGCAAAACAAACGCAACAACACAACCATGCGCTTCACAATTCTCTTTGCCTTTGTCGCCGGCTCAATGGTTGTTACAGCGCATCCACTTACCACTGCTTCGGCCGTTCTCCCTCAGTTCACATACAACCCATCGCTTCAATCGATGGATGCTGACTACGTCGTGCACAACACGATGCGACCTAAGCACGGAATCACTGACTTGCCGCATGTCACATCCACGGCTGTCACTCCTACCGTCACGACCATGTCCGCCTCTCCTGAGCTTCGATTACCATCTCGTTTCAACGGCACCGTCCGCTTCAATGAGACGGACTGTAACAAGATTCTGTCACTTCTCGGTCTGGACAATGCTGTTCGCCTAAACACAACGGAGGCTTGCGCGGATATCCTGGCTAAGCTTGGGTTCGATTTTGCACCGCACAATGTAACGGATCACGCTCATCCGCAGTGCTGTAGATGTACGTCTTGCGTTAAACCTGTGCAGCTCAACGTTACCATGAACAATTGCACTATGGCAAAGGGCAATTGCACGTCGGCGACTCCTCCAACACGCTGTCGTTGTTCGCACTGTCATAAGTACAGCACCATCAATATCACAAGCCCGATCCACAACTACACCACCGGCCTCGCATCTACCCACAACTCGGCTCTCTACGTCCGCAGCACCACGCACGAGCCCTCGGGCCACTCTCGCAAGCACATAATCCTTCCGCTCAGCTTATCGGCCGCAGCATTAGCTGCCGTTATTGTCTTGCCACTGATATTTTGCTTGATCAAGCGGCGCAAGAACAACAAGCGTCTCGTTGCTGAGATCAAGATGGCACAGGTTAAAGGTGGTCCTCCTACGGAGTCGCGGCTAGGGAAGCCAGTGAAGTTGTTTGGGGCGCATCGGGCTAATAGGGCACGAGCAGCAGAGAAGGGTGAAAGCGGGGATTTGGGTGATGGTATACCTAAAGGTTGGGGACAGGGAGGGTTGGCTGTTGTTTAAGGTTCTCCTTCTTGCGCTTCATACTGGTGGTCCATAGAAAAATTCGACGATTGATGGGTGTCTCAAAGCTTTAATAATTCACTGCAACTATCCTCCTCGGCGTTTCTCTCATGGCGATAGAATAACCTATCATGCACCGTGCTTATTGCAAGGTGCTTAGATTAATGACTTCTTATTATAATTCTACGTGGTATCTACAGTGCTTCGGAAACGGGCCGTGTATCTGAGATTCGACTCACAATGCTTGAGAAGCATGTCTTTGACGAATGTGCGCTCAACACCGACTTGTGCACAAGCATGCATTGTGAACTCACACGCAACACACAGAGTGCAACCACTATTTCCAAACAAAAGCATTATGCATTCTTTCCATATATACAATACATACCAAATCATCCCTCCATCTCACCAAACCACACTCAACTCAGATCACGCAACCGAACCACGCAACTACACAACCTCACAAAAGACAACGCTTACAAAAGCTACCACCATGATCTCACTCATCATCGCCCTCGGAGCCGCCGCACTCACGCAAGCCCACCCACAGACCTTCCCCCGCCTCGTCTCCACAAACTTCACCCTTCCCAAAACCACCAAGTCCAACTCAACATCCCCCTATCCCCACACCACCGCGAAGCCCAACTACGATACTGCGGCCTGGAAAGCGTTCATTGGCTTCTGCGCCTTTGGCGTCATTGTCGTTGTGCTCGCGCTACTGCTCGTGATCGGCATGTGTGCGTTGAAACAGCGCAAGAAGAAGAAGGGTAAGAAAGTCATGAAGGCACAGCGAGAGAGCGAGTACGAGGCGGAGATTGAGTTGCAGGTGCCACGGCAGGCGCATGCCCGCGACTAGACTGGATCGATGACCTTG
>Ga0265797_10003580_pt1 | contig 24715 bp, 20 predicted proteins | sample P2T30metagenome_FD_192433 | JGI IMG/M metagenome (GOLD analysis project Ga0265797, IMG submission 192433) | Plant litter microbial communities from East Loma Ridge, Irvine, California - P2 T30 | ecosystem: Environmental > Terrestrial > Plant litter > Unclassified | place: USA: California... | reverse complement strand
TCACGTGAAGTTTTAACAGGGTCTTCACTGGCCTGATAAGCCAGAATTGCCGCCAGAATCGCATTGCTTCGTACATCATCAAACACGATCTTATCATAAGTATCGCGGTTGGTATGCCAGGTATAAGTTCCGTAAGACCAGTTTAAAGAACTTAGTGAAAATGCGGGCGCACCAGCTGCTACAAAAGATGCGAAGTCAGATCCGCCGCCGCCTGGGGCGCCGGGAAAGCGCGTTTCGATTTGTCCTCTGATTGGTTCCGGTACTTTCGACAACCAGCGTCCAAGGTAATCGTACGAATTTAGAAATCCCTGACCGCTCATATTTACCACTCTTCCTGTACCGTTATCCTGATTGAACAATGCCTGGATATTTTTTACAATTTCAGGATGATCTTCCACGAAAGCACGTGAGCCGTTCAACCCCTGCTCTTCGCTTCCCCAGTGACCTACCAAAATAGTTCTTTTCGGATTTGGATACATTTTTTTCAGAATACGCATTGCCTCCATCATAACGATGGTTCCCGTCCCGTTATCCGTTGCGCCTGTTCCGCCATCCCATGAATCAAAGTGCGCAGAAAGGATCACATATTCCTCCGGCTTTTCAGTCCCCTTTATTTCAGCAATGGTATTAAAAGTCGGAACAACACCCATGTCCTTTGCATCGGCACGTACGCTTATCTTTGGCGTGTGCCCGGATTCTGCAAGACGGTATAAAAGACTGTAATCTTCAAGTGAAATATCAATCGTAGGAACCTTCTTTGTATTAGCCCCAAAAATTTTATTGGCACCAAACCCTTTCGACCAATAAGACATTACAATACCTGCCGCACCTGCTTTTTCCAGAGCTGCCGGAAGTGTACGCGCATTCAAACCAGTTTTGGCAATCCGCTTTGTCCAGGCTTCTGTCAGCGCATCGCGGTCTTTTTTCATTTTATCAAAAGACTCTTTGGTTGCAAACTCCTGCCAGTTATAATCCGGGCGGCCGGTTGGCTGGTTCATGCTGATCATCACAAATTTCCCTTTCGCTGCAGGCAGCCATTTTTGGAATGCGATGGAATCCGCCAGATCAGGAACAATTACAACTTCGGCCACTACGGCTTTGTTACCTGTTCCAGGACTCCATGCCAGTTGCATGCCTTCCAGTGATTTTACTCTGGGCGATACCATGTCAATATGTGAAGCTCCTCTTTCCCAACCACGCCATTCACCCCATTTTTCATTTTTTGCAGAAATATCCCAGCTTTTATATTTAGCTACGGCCCAGTCGTTGGCCTGCTGCATTTGCGGCGTACCCACCAGCCGGGGCCCGATCACGTCCATAAGCTCATGTGCCAGCTTTTCAAGCTGCGAATTTTCCGTCGCCTCTTTCACGATGCCATCCACCACAGCATCTTTTTTTTGCGCAATGCCCTGATTACCATACAGTAAAATGGCCAGCACAAAAAAGCAGGATAATTTTTTCATAGTTTCAATTTTTTGAAAAGGTTTGTTTTCTACCCGAAATTATAAAATCTGTTCGGCGATTTAACATATTAACCAAATATTAAAACTCAATCCAGCTATAATGCCAACTTAAAAAATATATCAGATGAGTGAACGTACCGGTTAATAACTGCCTGCCACAGGATGAAAAGATTTGCAGTATAGTCATATAGATTGTAACGGTTTTGCCGTTGGACGTTTACATAAGATCCCAAATCCTATCCGATTCTGCATGAATTAAACTTTACAGGAAAAAAATTCCGGCAAAATTTATCTTAAACCATGTAAAATGAAAGAGCAGCTCCGTACGATATTATCCGCAACAACCGGTCTTCCCGGCTCATCCATTACCGACGATGCCAGTCTCACGCACGACCTGGGGCTCGACAGTCTGGACACTGTGGATCTGGTTCTCCAGATGGAAGATCATTTCAAAGTCAGCATTCCGGATGAAGATTATCCCAGATTAAAAACAGTAAAATCGATTTATGAATATATGCAGGAAAAAGTGACAGTTGCATAATGCTTCTTTTTTGTAAATTGGCCTTTTCTGCTTTGAATGGGTTCAAGAATTATACAATTCATTTTTTTTGCCAACTATTTTGTTGGAATACTGGCAGTGGCACTGTCGGTTGAAACTGTATTTCAATTAGAATTGCCGCTTAATTCTCCAGTATATTATCTGCTGTTATTTTCGGCAACCGTAATATATTATACTTATGCTTATTCCGGGGCGGCGGGTTCTGCCGCCTCATCTAATCCCCGGACTGAATGGTACCGGAATCATCAAAATTTTACTAAGCTAAGCCAGAAGGTTTTTCTTCTGGTTTTTCTGGCTTCTGCCGCTTTCATTTTTTTTAAATATTATAAAGGCATTTTTTCATTGCCCCTGTTGTATTGGCTTGTGCTATCAACGTTGCCAATGGCCGCAGTGTTATATTATGGTTTGCTTCCCACGTCTTTTAACTTACGTAATACAGGCTGGCTTAAAGCATTTGTAATCGGCTTTGTGTGGGCTGGCTGTGTAAATATCCTACCGGTTACGATGCTCAGGATTGAGCAGGGTATTCACATTGCTGAGCCGGGTTTCATGCTCTGGCTTTTTATAAAAAACTGGATGTTCTGTACCGTAAATGCCATCATGTTCGACATCAAAGATTATGAAGACGATGCCAACAGGCAACTCAAAACCTTTGTTGTCCGGATCGGATTAAAGAAAACCATCTTTTATGTTCTCATACCTCTTTTACTTATCGGCCTTATTTCTCTTTTAATTTTCACACATTATAAAAACTTTAAAACCATAACCATTGCTTTCAATCTGATTCCTTTTCTTAGCCTGCTGTTCGTTGCTTATTCTTTACAAAGGCCAAAAAAAATTCTCTATTATTTAATCGTAATAGATGGTTTACTTTTGGTTAAAGCAGTTTGCGGAATTTCAGGAATGGTTTTGATGCGCTATTTTGGTTAGAATCACCACACACAACTATGAAAAACAATTATGATCCTATCGCCAGCAATTATGACTGGCTTAGCAGACTTGTATTCGGACGCCAGCTTGCAGCTTCACAGATCTGTCTTTTGCAACACGTTCCCGCAGACAGCAAAATTCTTATCGTTGGCGGAGGAACGGGCTGGATTTTAGAAGAAATCTCGAAAATTCATCCATCAGGATTATCCATTACCTATGTTGAAATTTCAGAAAAAATGATTCAGTTGGCAAAAAAATGCCGAAAAGGAGAAAATCAGGTTACGTTTGTCAATACAGCCATTGAAGATTACACGACATCGGAGCTTTATGATATCGTTTTTACTGCTTTCCTGTTTGATAATTTTGGCGCTGAAAGAACAGAACTTGTATTTAACAAACTGGCCGGAATGTTGACAAAACAGGGGAAATGGCTTTTTACCGATTTTTTTATTGATAAAGAAAAAAGCAGTTGGTGGCAGAAGTCCTTACTAAAAACGATGCTGGTTTTTTTTCGTATTGTTTCCGATATTGAAGCGTCTGCGCTCACACCCATGCAACCAAAGTTTCAGGCAGGTCACTTTCATAAAATGTATGAATACAGTTTTGTCCGTGGTTTTATACGGTCTAATGTTTACATTCGGATTTTAAAATAACGCATTAAAAATCGGCTGAACACGCTCCGGCAAATCTTCTTCACCAAGCATATCCCGCATATCGATTTCTATATTTCTGACAATACTACGCACGGGCACATCATTAAGCAAACCTTCGAAAGGATTCTCACTGATGTCGCCCGTGTATTCCATAAACATAAATACCCAGGAAACGATCAGATTAAAAGGAATCAGCAAAAACATATATTTTTCACCCAGTTCCAGAAATTCGGTCAGCAAACCAAAGGGAAGCAGTGTCATGAAAATGAAGATGAACAGCGTCGAAGTTGTAGCATATTGCCTTGGGAAGGGCGTGTTTTTAATCCGTTCGCTTTTTCCCTGTTCGTCGTAACAGGAGGCGATTAATCTCTGCAGTTCAACATGCTGATAGGCGTCAATCAATCCATTTTGCCGGAGCTTCCGAATATGCTGTGACTGGCAGTCGAGTATCTGTGCAGCCATATTTTTCTTGGTCTTAACCCAATCCACTTCCTCTGCCGACAAATATCTGACAATCTCTTCGTCAAAATTTTCAAATGCTTTGTGCAGGGCAGCACGCTGCCGTTTGCTCGCTTTGTCGATATGTTCCCAGGTTGTGCGCTGCGCCATAGAATTTTTCAAAGCATACAGCCAGCCAATGTGCCGGTAAACAATTATGCGTATTTCTGATTTAACATCCGTATCACTTTCTGGATGCTGAGACAAATCATAACCTGAAAATGCGCGTATTGCCGCACCGAAAGAACGGCTGTGATTGGTGATCGCACCCCAGATTTTTCTTGCTTCCCAGGTCCGGTCGTAAGACTGGTTATTTTTAAAACCAACAAAAAAAGCTGTTGCTGTACCAACCAGAGACACCGGCAGCCAGGGAATAGCCACCCAATGCCAACCCAGATACTGATATACGAAAATGGCCAAAATTCCTGTGAAGAGTGACAAAAGCACCATCCGCCAGGAATAGTAATATACAATTATAGGAGACAGGTAGCGCTTTACGTACATCCGTTTTACATTTTTTTAGACAAAAAAACTGATACATAAAAAGTTCTGCGAAATTAATTATCCCGCAGTAATACTTCGTTTTCTAAAAATAAGCCGTTCGTTAAACACGACTATCGATATCAAAATAAATGAATAGGCAATAATCTGGAACGTATTGATCGGTTCGTGAAAGTAAACCAATGCGATACTGAAATTCATCAACGGGTTGATATATAGCAAAATCCCCATTGTGGAGGAAGTCACTCCCTGCAACGCATATAGATTCATGTAAAGCGGAACGATCGTAAAAAGTACTGCAATTAGTAGAATGAACCAGTAAAAGCTGCTTTCTACAGGCAGCGCAGCGCTATATGATGGATAGAATGGCAGCAGGATTAAGGCTGAAAAAACAATCTGAACGGTGAGAATCAGAAACTTATCCAAACCAAAATTTCTTCTCTGCGTTACCAGATAGAGTGCATAGGACAAAGCAACGATCATACTGTAAGCTACATCCGCTATATTATTGAAAGACAGCAATACACAACTCACTACACTTAATACAACCGCTGCCCATTGCCATTTGCTTAATTTTTCGTCCAGCACAAAAAACGCAATGACCGTTGTCAATATCGGACAAACCAAATAAGCAAACGAAGCCGCTTTTACACTAATGTGATTCATTACGTATATGAAGAAAAACCAGTTGGCTGTCAGCAAAATACCACCGCCCAATGTCCTTGCAATTACACTTTTTTTATCAGCGGAAGACATGGCTTTAAAGAAACCAATGTTTTGTTTTAAAACACCAACACGAATAAACAACGTGATGATGAGCATAATAACCGCACATAAAAATACACGGTAAAAAAGGATATCAAGGGATGGATAGTTGTGCAGCGGTTTTAAAGCAAGACTAAAAAAACCCCAGATCATAAAGGAAAGAAAAGCAACCAGATAGTACTTCGAAAACTTCATAAAGGCAGAAAATAATTATTACAGCAAAAACTTTTATTCGAAACAGCGGTATCCAAATACAGGTTCACTAAATTCATAAGCTGCAAAGTTAAGCATTGTATAACTTATCCCTGTATAGCAGGTTTTCGGCTAACTGTTCTAAATTTATGGAACCTTAAACCTTTCTTTTGTTTTGTTTAAATGTATAATCAATAGAAACAATTTATGTTAATTTCTGATATCCGCCTCATTGCCACCGACATGGACGGTACACTTTTAAATTCCAAACATGAACTGAGTGATTCGTTTTTACCTGTATTCCGAAAGTTGAAGGATCAGGGAATAATTTTCGTTGCAGCAAGCGGCAGGCAGTATTATAACTTATTAAAAACACTTGATGCTGTTAAGAATGAGGTGATTTTCGCAGCTGAAAATGGTAGCTATGTCATGTTTCAGGATCAGGAAATCCATGTTCAGGCGATGGACCAGGATATTGTCCGCGACCTGATCATTACCTCCCGTGATATTCCAAATACCTATGCGGTTATCTGCGGAAAGAAAAAAGCATATGTGGAAAGTGCCGAACCAGAATTTATAGACCATCTTAAACTTTATTTCGAACGTTATGAAGTCGTTGAAGATCTGTTGGAAGTGAAGGATGACCAATTCCTGAAATTCACGTTATGCGATCTGGCTGGTTCGGAAGCAAACAGTTACCCGCATTTTAAGCATCTTCAGGATAAATTAAAAGTAAAAGTTTCCGGGCCGATCTGGCTGGACATTTCACATCTTAATGCCAATAAAGGCGTTGCCATGGATGTGCTACAAAAGAAATTCAATGTTTCTTACGAACAGACCATGGTTTTTGGAGATTACCTCAATGATCTTGAAATGCTGGGGAAAGGTTATTATTCCTATGCGATGGCCAATGCGCATGCAGAGGTGAAGGAAGTAGCAAGATTTCTGGCAAAGGGAAATGATGAGAATGGTGTTGTTGAGGTATTGTCTGAAATGCTGGATTCGGCAACAACTACGGTATAATTGCACGCAAAGCAATATTGATAAAAAAGGTGCAAAGACTGCAAAAATTTGCGAACGCTACACCTTACTTTTTCCTGCTATATAACTTGGTTTTGTTACCGGTCGGATGGCTTTCTGCCATCCGACCGGAGGCTTCGTCCGATAGCTTTTCCGGCTGCCGGACGAATAATGAAAAGTTATTTTAACCGAAACATAAATAAGCTATCGGGTAACTTTTCGTGAAAACAGAGAAGACTTATTCTCCAGTATACTTCTTAAATATCGAACTGGCAACGTGTCCGCCAAAACCAAAGGTATTGTTCAACACATAGTTTACAGGCTGATAAACCGGATTTCCCAGAATAATATTAAGTCCTTCCGGAATGTTCTCATCGAGATTCTGCGTGTTGATTGTTCCGGGAATTACACCATCTCTGATAGCTAAAATACTCACGATACTTTCTGCCGCACCTGCTGCTCCCAATAAATGGCCCGTCATGGATTTTGTAGCGCCGACCGCAACCTGATGATCACCGAACAACCTTTTCATTCCATGCAATTCACTCATATCACCCAGGCCGGTTGAGGTTGCATGTGCATTTACGTAATCAATCTTGTCCGCAGTAATACCTGCATCGGACAGTGCTTTGGACATGCCCAGGTAAGCTCCCAAACCATCCGGAGGTGTTCCTGTGAGGTGATAAGCGTCAGCAGCCATTCCGCCGCCGATCATTTCTGCATAGATGGTCGCGCCCCGTTTTAAAGCATGATCCAGATCTTCCAGTACCAGTGCGCCGGCTCCCTCTCCCATCACAAAACCATCACGGTCTTTGTCAAACGGGCGTGATGCCGTTTCAGGATCATCATTTCTTTTTGACAAAGCCTGAGCAGAACCGAATCCGCCCAGTGAGGAATGTGTGATCGGTGCTTCGGAACCACCGGCAATCATGATCGTCGCTTTACCAAGACGTATCGTGTCAAACGCTGCTATAATCGCATTGTTGGAAGAAGCACAGGCAGAAACGGTACAATAGTTTGGGCCATGCAATTTGTTGCGGATTGAAATAACGCCGGCAGCAATATCCACAATCATTTTTGGTATAAAAAACGGACTGAAACGCGGTGTTCCGTCGCCTCCATGGAATTCACGAAGCTGCTCTTCAAAAGTCCCGATCCCACCGTTACCGCTTCCCCAGATCACACCGACCTCGTAACGTTCCGTTTCACTCATTTGTGTAAAATCCAGGCCGGCATCTCTGATCGCTTCATCCGTTGCTACAATAGCATATTGCGTGAAAGCATCGTATTTCTTAATTTCCTTTTTATCAATAAATTCCTCCGCATTAAAACCTTTCACCTCACAGGCAAAATGTGTTTTAAACTTAGAAGTATCAAATTTGGTGATGGGTCCGGCACCACTTTTACCGGCAAGGATATTCTCCCAAAATTCATTCACTGTATTTCCCAGCGGTGTAAGCGCGCCAAGACCTGTTACGACTACTCTTTTCATAATTTTACTATTCAATATTCAAAGGGGCTTTTTCCTTGAAAACGTTGTTTACCAAATTTTGCACGATCGGTCCCATAATTAGTATGACCGGGATGACAATCACATATGCCATACTCCATGACTTCAACCAAATCCCCGCAAAATTAGGCGCAAATCCAATATTAATACTTATCAGAGTAAAAGAAATTATTCCGGTCGTGATTATGCCCATAATCATGGCGAAGGCAATTTTCTGCTTCATGATGGATTGTTAGCTGTTAAGATAAAATTTAGACTTTGCCTTTGCTACTGTCCATTTCCTCCTTTTTGGGAAAAGTCAAAAATCAGGCAGGTGCTTACACCATGTGCGAAGATTGTTCCATTCTGATCAGTCAGTTGCGCTTCAACCAGGGCTGTCCTGCTCCCGAAATGAATTACTTTGCCTACTGCACGTAACAAACCCGACTTAACCGTGATCGCTTTCAGAAAATTAATTTTCAGTTCCAGGGTAGTATAACCGGTTCTTGCGGCAAGAAGAGAATGAATGGAACATCCCATAGCAGAATCCAGGATCGCGGAAATAACACCTCCGTGCACCGTACCAATTGGGTTATAATGAAATTCCTGAGGTTCAAAAACAAAAACAGCGCTTCCTTTTTCAATACTCTCCACCTTGAAATTCAAGGTATGCAAAAGCGGAGGTAGAGGTAATTTCCCGTCATTCATTGCCTGAAAATAATCAGCACCAGCCATCGTCATTGCTTCTTTCGCTCCTTGCAAGGGATCTTCCCAGCTAAAAGTTCTTTTGCGTAATTTCGTTCCCATAATTTATACCGGTCGGTATATTCATAAATAAAAATTTTAAACTAAGTCGTTAATCATCTTTTCTACAGATGTTATAATTGCTCTTCGGTAATTCAGCTTTCCTGTCAATTTAGTAATCATAATAGCTCCCTCAATCGTGGCAATGATCGTGAGTGCTATCTGTTCGGGATCAACTTCCTGTTTGAATTCATTATTTCCAATTCCTTTTTGGATTAATTTAGAAAGATTATCCTTCCAGGAAATAATCGCATCAGAAGCTTTTTTCCTTAATTGTGGATGTGTGTCATCTGCCTCTATTGCTGTATTCAGCACCGGACAGCCTCCTTCCGGAAAAGGGAATTCAAGAAAATTTTCATACACTTTTGTATAAACAAGTAATTTCTCCCGGTAAGAATCACAGTTCAGCATTTCCTGACTAATAACCGTATTGACTTTTTTTAGATTAAAATCAAAAGCAGCCAAAGCAACATCATCTTTGTTTATAAAGTTGCCATAAATACTTCCTTTTGTCAGCCCGGTGGCATTTATCATATCATTCAAAGAAGTACCTGCATATCCCTTTTTATTAAAAATAGGTGCAGTTTTCTCGACGATGAATTGCTTTGTTTTATCTGCTTTACTCGTTTTATATTCCATGACAACACAAAAATATACCGATTGGTATTGTTTAACAAGAAATTTTAAAAATAACTTAGTGTATAGACTTGCTGATGTTCAATGTAGCGGATTCATCATTTTTGTCTGCATAAAATAAAAAGCGATCCGGATTATCCGAACCGCTTTATCTGCTTCAATAAACAATGGTAATGCTTTAAAATACCTGGTAATTCGAGTGTATTTACTTTGCAGCTGCAACCCGCCAGATTGTACCGCCTGAATCATCATTTACAAGCAGTGAACCGTCGTTCATCACAGTTACACCCACAGGGCGGCCAAATACTTTACTTTCGCTATCTACGAATCCTGTAAGAAAATCTTCCGGTTTGCCGGATGGCTTTCCATTTTTAAACGGTACAAACATTACCTTATATCCGGCCAGTTTTGATTTATTCCAGGAACCGTGCTGCCCTACAAAAGCACCATTATGATATTTGGCAGGAAATTCGGTTTTATTATAAAATGCAAGTCCCAGCGAGGCGGTATGTGACCCGACCGGGACATCCGGGACAATGGCCTTTGCAACCAGGTCCGCACCGGCACCTTTCATTCTAGGATCTTTATTCTGACCAAAATAGGAATATGGCCATCCGTAAAATCCGCCTTGTTTCACGCTGGTAATATAATCAGGCACAAGCTCGTCACCCAGTTCATCACGCTCATTTACAGCCGTCCACAATGTTTTAGTACCAGGCGCCCAGTCCATCCCAACCGGATTTCGTAAGCCGCTTGCATAGATCTTCTCACCGCTTCCATCCGGATTGATTTCCAGAATGTTCGCTCTCCTTACTTCATTTTCCATTCCATGTTCAGCAACATTACTTCCTGAACCCACAGAAACATATATCTTGGAACCATCAGCATTTGCCAGCAGATTTCTGGTCCAGTGGTTATTATATCCTCCGGCAGGCAGATCGAGTATTTTTTCGCCCTTGCCTGTAATTTTTGTATCACCGTCTTTATAAGGATAGCGATACAAACCATCTGTATTTCCAACATAGAAATAATTTTTCAGGATAAGCATTCCCAGTGGCTGCTTTAACTTTTCTAAAAAAATCTCTTTTATTTCCGGGACACCATCTTTATTTACATCACGTAAAAGCGTAATCCGGTCTGCACTGTTTTTGGTTGCCGATTCAGCAACAAATATGTCGCCATTTGGTCCGATGTAAGTCCAGCGGGGATTTTTTAATTTGTCTGCGAACTTGGTAACTGTGAAGCCTGCAGGCGCTTTGGGCGTTTGACCGTCTGCCCATCCGGCTTCTTTCGGGCGGTTTTCCACCGATTCGGTTGCATAAGGAGCAGGTAACGTCAGACTATCCGTCTCCGTCATCACCGAATCAGGGCCACTTGCCAGTGCAGCTTCTTTCTCTTCTTCTGTATTTTTATTTTTGTCACCACAACCGGTGAGTATACTGCCGGCAATCAGGCAGGCAACAAGAATGTGTATCTTCTTCATACTTTCAAATTGGATTAAAATAAACCGGGTACCAGACAAATGCCTGATACCCGGTTACTCAAAATAATAATGCCAATAAGACCTGACGCCTGCACGCAGGTTAATTCCTTCTTCTTATGAACGGATCAGAAGGTGATAGGAACCTCTACAATTGTATTTTCCCAACCCAAAGCCATCACTGCTTTGTCAGGTGTATCGCCTGTGAAAACGATGGAAAAATTTTCAATCGGTGCAGTTGGTTTGGGTGAAACCGGAACGGTAACACGTGCTACGTCATTTGCTTCTTTATACTTGAAAGCACCCCAATAATCAACATCCGAACTCAGAATAACGGTCCACTCCTTTTCCCCCGGAATTGTAAACAGGGAATAAGTACCTGCTTTTACTTTTTTTCCGCCAAAAGTAGCATCCTTATAAAATTTGATTTCAGTGGATTCGTCCGCACCGGTTCTCCATACTTTTCCGAAAGGTTCTTTTTTGCCAAACATTTCACGGCCATTCAGGAATGGACGGCTGTATGAAACTTTAACCAGCGCAACTTCGCCATCCTTACGTTTACCTGCAAAAGCATCAGGGTAGTAGGCAATATCACGCGGGCTCTTGTCAAGTCCTTTGAATTTTTGTGCCTGCGTGCCTAGCGCCGCGATGGTCAGCATCAGAGAAAGGAAAATTGTCTTTTTCATTTACATGTATTTAAGGTGGATGACCAAAAATACACAAAAGCACCGGAATTTAATTATAAACCGGTGCTTTTGAATTCATGATAAAAACCTTTGCTTCTGACAGTTTCTGTTGCTTCTTCTAAAAGCGTTGCTTTCAGGCCTTCACAACCATCTTACCTGTATTGCCACCTGAAAAAAGAGCAAGCATCGCCTCAGGTAACCTGTCAAAACCTTCAATGATCGTTTCGGTATATTTCAGTTTTTCCTCTTTTACCCATCCTTCCAGTTTTTTCATACCCTCAGGAAATTGTTCGCTGAAATTGGCTACTATAAATCCCTGCATCAGTACGCTGTGCGTCAGCAATTTTGGCTGTATACGCGGGCCTGTCGGCGTTTCTGTACTGTTGTATAAGGAGATTTGTCCGCACAAAGGAATCCGTGCATGAAAATTAATATTGTCTATTACGGCATCAGAAATTTCACCTCCCACATTATCGAAATAAATATCAACGCCATCCGGACAGGCCTCTGCAATTGCCTTTTTCATGTCCGGCGTAGTTTTGTAATTGATACCTTCATCAAAGCCAAACTTCTCTTTCAGCATTTCCAGTTTTTCGTCAGAACCTGCGATACCGATCACACGGCATCCATGGATTTTAGCGATCTGCCCTACTACAATTCCCACCGCTCCGGCCGCTCCCGAAACAACTACCGTTTCACCTTCTATTGGTTTTCCAATATGAACCAGGCCAAAATAAGCAGTAAGACCTGGCATGCCCAGAATACTGAGATAATAGCTTGGCGGGGCAAAAGAAGCATCTATCTTTTTAAGCTTATCTCCGGCAGAAACGATTTTCTCACTCCAAGGCAGCATTCCTGTAACCAGATCGCCTTTTTTTAGGTCAGTATCGTTGCTATCTTCAACTTCTGCTACCACGCCTCCGACAATCGGCTTGTCTACCTCAAAAGGCGCTGAATAAGACTTAGCATCATTCATGCGTCCGCGCATGTACGGATCAACCGAATAATAAAGCCCTTTTAACAGCACCTCTCCTTTTTGTAAAGCAGGTATTTCTATATTTTCAAAGCGAAAAGTATGATCATCCGGCATCCCTTTTGGTCGGGAAGCAAGCACAATTTGTTGCGTTTTCATTTGTTCTGGTATGATTAAAATAAAAAGGAAGATGGTTAAGCATGATGCTTTCCAATATATTTTGGTTAAAAATCATTCCAAAACCTTTAACCGAAAGTAATCACACTGCCATGGATCCGGTCAAAACCGGTCTTGCATCTTTCGTATTTCCAAGAATTGCCAGGCTTCGTTTGAAAGCTACCTGTATCTTCTCACCTTCAAACGTACACGTAACTGTTTCGTAGTGCGCTGTTTCAATAAACCGCCAGGTCATTTCAAAAGTTTTGTTATCCAGCCACGTTCCGTTGGCAGCAATCTTCGTTTTGGTTTCTCCCGGTACGGGTGTAAGCACCAGTTTTAAAGGGATGGTAGATAGATCGGTAATGCCTTCTTTCCAGTTGTTTATTCCAGCTTCAACCTGATGTGATCCTTTGTCGTCGCTCAAATTAAATATACATGAATCCGCTTTGAATGACAGAGAAACCTGACGGACTTTTAAAGAATTGCCTGCTATTTCAAACTTTTTACCATTTACTTTTGAAACTAGCTCAGAAGTGTTTTTACCAACAGCCAGTGGCAACGCCAAAGAAGATAGTTTTTGTTTTAATTCCTGCTGTCCTGGCTTGTTCGATACCGCAGCATTGCTGGTAACAGCAGGCAGAATATGCTTCCAGACTTCATTGAGAATTGCGCCCATATTCCCCGTTTCACTGGTGATGGAAATGACCATATCCTGTTTTGGCATCACGATACAAAACTGGCCGTAGGCACCGTCGCCCCGATATGCATCATGACGGCATCGCCAAAACTGGTATCCGTATCCCTGCTGCCAGTCGTTATCTTCCTTTTTCCCGGAGCCACCCTTGGACTGAATATGGGAAGTAGTCGCCTCTGTAACCCATGCTTCGGATAATATTCTTTTGCCACTCCACATTCCTTTCTGCAGATAAAGCTGGCCGAATTTGGCAATATCTTCCGTTTTCACCCGAAGCCCCCAGCCTCCTGTATTGATCCCATTCGGATCAACCTCCCAGTCAGCGCCTTCAATACCGAGCGGTTTAAATAGCTTTGGTGTAAGATATTCCAGCACAGTCTGACCTGTAACTTTCTGAATGATGGCCGACAGCATGTAAGTCGCCCCGCTATTGTAAACAAAAAATGTGCCGGGTTCATGATCAACCGGCTGTGCAAGAAAGGATTTCACCCAATTGCTGTCCCCGGATTCCCGCAAAGCAGGTGTAGAATCTTTATCATGACCGGTCGACATGGTCAATAAATCACGAACCCGCATTTTTGCCAGATTTTCGCTGATTTTAGACGGAACGTCACCAGGAAAGAAAGAAGTTACTTTATCGTTGACCGTCAGCTTTCCGGCATCGACGGCGAATCCGATCGCACTGGAAGTAAAACTTTTACTAAGGGAGTAAAGCGTATGTTTTAGTTCAGGCGCATAAGGTGCCCACCAGCCTTCCGCCAGTACTTTTCCGTGCCGAAGTACCATCAGGCTGTGCAGGTTAAGTTTTGTGGCTTCCACTGCATTGACAAAATCCAGAATTCCTGCCGAAGCAACACCCTGCGATTCAGGTAAACTTCTGGGCAGCTGATTGATTTTTAAAGCTTCTGCAAGCAGCGGCCCGGAGAAATAACTGATCAGTCCGAGCTGCAAAGCACCCAACCCGGCCTGTTGTAAAAACGCTCTTCTGTTAACGGTCATATTAATAGTGGTATCTTTGTAAAAAAATATATCAGTCCGTATCCGTTTATTCTATGTCTTTTCAATCTCTGGGTCTTTCCGAACCTCTCCTTAAAACCATTGCAGAACAGAATTATACTCAACCCTATCCGATTCAGCAGGAGGCTATTCCGGCGATTCTGAAAGGCAGCGATATTCTGGGCATTGCAAAAACCGGATCTGGTAAAACGGCAGGGTTTGTTTTACCTATTTTGGAATGGTTTCAGGATAAAGGAGCACCAAAAAACCGGTCAATCAGGGTGTTGGTTTTGGTACCAACCAGAGAACTGGCATTACAGATCGCCGTCGTATTTCAGACATTCGGAGAGAAACTACCCAGAAAAGTAAAGACGATGGCCGTTTACGGTGGTGTTTCCATTAATCCGCAGATGATTGGACTGCAAAATGTTGAAATCCTGGTTGCAACGCCGGGAAGGCTTCTTGACTTGCTTTCCCATAAGGCGTTAAGTATTTCCGATACAGAAATACTGGTGCTGGACGAGGCGGATAAAATGCTGAACATGGGTTTTGCAGATGAGATGAAGGACATCTTTTTTCTACTGCCTAAAAAGCGCCAGAGCATTCTTTTTTCCGCCACACTGGGAGATGACGTTGAAGCGATCCACAAAAGCATTTTGCGCAATCCGATTAAAATTGAGATCGCCGAAGAAGAACAAAACCTGGATCTGATCAAACAAACCGCCTACTTTGTCGATCCGGCCAGGAAAGGGCCTTTGCTGCGATATATTATTAAAACAGAAGAAATGAAACAGGTTCTTGTGTTCGTTTCAGCAACCAGGACGGCGGACAATCTGGTAGAAAAACTTTCAAAAAACGGTATTCAGGCAGCAGCTATGCACAGCGGCAAAAGCCAGGGAGCCAGAACGGAAGCTTTAAATAAATTTAAATCAGGAAAACTGACCGTATTGGTTGCGACCGACCTGGTTTCAAGAGGAATAGATATTCAGTTTTTGCCTTACGTGATCAATTTTGAACTTCCCCGTTCACCCAAAGATTATGTACACCGTATCGGCCGGACCGGCCGTGCTGAAACGCCGGGCGAAGCGATTTCGCTGATCTGTCCTGAGGATGAACATCATTTTAAAATCATCCAGAAAAAGATGGGCAAAAGAGTGGAAATGAAAGAAAGTGAGGATTTAAATCTTGCAGGATTCTAATTCAATCGTCTGACTTCTTATTGATTTATAACCAATCCCTGGCCGCTAAGTCAGGGATTTTTTTACTTAATATTTTTTAAAGAAAATAAAGTCTTCCTACCACTAGATGAACATTTCTTTTCATACTAATTGAAAAATTCTGATAAAATCTTGACTTATACAGGAGTCTACATGAAGGTGCGGTGAATTGTTATTTCGACATTTGAATATAATTTAAATCGCATCAAATCATGCATATTTACTACTTGTCTAAAAAAACTAACGAAGGGTTCCATGCACTCATGGTGGCCTTTCTCATACTGCTCTGCTCATCGGCAGCGGTGATAGCGCAGGTTACTGTTACCGGTAAAGTTACCGGCGGACAGGCCAATGAACCGCTTCCAGGCGTTAATATCCTCGTAAAAGGAACGGCATCCGGTACGACCACTAACGTGGAAGGTGAATATTCGCTCAGTGCTCCGGCAACGGCAACATTGACGGTTTCTTTCATCGGCTACGAACCACAGGAAATTCCTGTTAACGGGCGCACAAACATCAATATTTCATTAAAAGAAGATTCAAAATCCCTCTCGGAAGTGGTTGTAATCGGTTACGGGACTTCTAAAAGGGCCAACCTTACCGGCGCTGCAGCCAGTATTTCTTCCAAAGATATTGAAGAACGTCCGGTGTCACGGCTTGAAAACGTACTTGCAGGCCAGCTTCCGGGCGTGGATGTACAAACAACAACAGGTGAGCCAGGCGCAGCTTTGCAGATACGGGTTCGCGGAACTGGTTCTTTGAATGCTTCCAATGATCCTTTGTATGTAGTAGATGGTGTTCCGGTAGAAACATTGAACGGTATCAATCCATCTGACGTACAAACGATTGACGTATTGAAAGATGCTTCTTCCGCAGCCATTTACGGTTCACGCGGATCAAACGGGGTTGTGATTATTACAACCAAAAGAGGTGTAAAAGGAAAGCCTCGTATCCAGTTTAACATGACACAGGGTGTTTCCAAAGTTGAAGGCCGCATCGACATGATGTCGCCTGAGCAATGGATCGAGCAACGTAAAGAAGGTGTGGACGCTGCATGGGTGAGCCGTGGTGTTACACTTAAAAAGCCTTATACGGCTGCCGATCCAATGTCGTTCCGCGCTTCTGAACTGGGTATATCCATGAATAATCCGAACACTTCTCTGATGTATGATCCCAAATGGGCATATGGAACAGACAGTCTGGATTACGTAGACTGGCAGGATGCTTTCTTCGGGAATACAGGCAGAATTTCAAATTATCAGCTGAGTGTAAACGGCGGTTCAGACAATGTGACCTATAACATCAACGGAAGTTATATGGACCAGAAAGGGGTGATTATTAACACCAATTACAAACGTGCTACCGTTCGTGCGAACATTGATGCGCAGGTTAACAGATTTATCAAGGTGGGACTGACGCTGTCTCCTTCGATCGAATGGATCAATGGCGGCGGCCAGGTGGATGGAAAGGACCGTCAGGGTATGAACGCGGTTCAAATGCCGCCGGTTGCTCCGCTGGGAACAGGCTTTTACGTAGGTGCGCAGCCGAATGGAACGTATCCATGGTCGGGTCGTTACATAAGTCCGATCGCCGTTCTGGAAAGAACACAGATTGACCAGACCAGAAACCGTCTGAACACGAACATCTACATGCATGCAACATTAGCCCGCGGCTTACAGCTGCAACTGACGGGCGGTATGGACAACAACAATTCGATCTCCAATTCTTTTACGCCAACCAATGCGATCCGCGACTGGTCGACCGTACCGTATGCAGGTTACGCTTCCACATCGGACAGACAAAATACCAACGATTACCGTTATTTGTTTCAGAGTACATTAAATTACAACAGAACCTTTGGCAAACACAGTGTAACAGCATTATTGGGTTACTCGGTTGAACGAACAAATGGTTATGGCAACCGTCAGAATAATACGCGTCTGCCAAACGACTGGACAAACCTTTTCAACCAGGGATCATCCACAGTTGGCATTTCAAGTATCAGTCAGGATAAAACGGCACTGATTTCTTACTTTGGACGTGTTCAGTATGATTTCAAAGAAAAGTATCTGTTCTCGGCAAGCTTACGCCGTGATGGTTCTTCCAAGTTCGGATCTGACAACCGCTGGGGTACATTCCCGGCAGTATCTGCGGCATGGCGCGTTTCCAGTGAAGAATTTATGCAGGGCATTCAGAACATCTCTGACCTGAAATTACGCGCAAGCTTTGGTATCACAGGAAATAACCGTATCCCGAACAATGCCCAATTTTCCCTTCTTGCAAATAGTGACTATGCTTTGAACGGAGCACAGCAAACCGGTTATGCGCCATCAGGATTTGAAAATACACAATTGGGCTGGGAACAAACCAGCAGCTATAACTTTGGTGCAGATTTTGGCTTATTCAAAAACCGGTTGGTCGTTGCAGCAGATTACTACGTACGCCGCACATCTGAACTACTTTTGCAGGCTCCCGTTTCCTCTCTTACAGGCTTTACGCGCAGCTGGCAGAACATCGGTGACATTGAAAACAAAGGATTTGAACTGTCACTTAATTCAAGAAATACAACCGGCGTTTTCAAATGGGGAACAAACCTGAATGTATCTTACAATCAGAACCGTGTACTGAAACTGGGATATGACAACACGCCTATCCAGGCAGGATTCTCTGGCCTTACTTCCATGATTGAGGTTGGGCAGCCGATTGGTTACTTTAAACTATACGATGCAATCGGTGTCTATGAAAATCAGGCAGATGTAGACGGAAGTCCGACCATGTCTAAAACCGTTGTCGGTGATTCTAAATACCGTGATGTAAATGGCGATAATAAAATTGACGAAAACGACCGTACCAAGGTTGGCCAGCCTTTGCCTGCATTTGTTTATGGTTTTACAAATAACTTCTCTTATCGCAACTTTGATCTGAATATTCTTCTGACAGCACAAACCGGCGGGATGATCTACTCGATGATCGGCCGTTCAATCGACCGTCCGGGGATGGGTTATCTGTACAACAAACTGGCTAAATGGGAAAACCGCTGGAAATCTCCCGAAGATCCGGGTGATGGCATGACACCAAGCATCAACGCAACCACCGGTTCATACTATGACACCCGCTGGTTATACAGCTCCGATTACATTCGTTTGAAAAATATTACTTTCGGATACAACGTACCAAAAATGAAGTGGTTCGAACGTGCAAGAATCTACGTTTCTATTGAAAACCCATACATATGGCACAAATACGACGGAGGTTATACACCGGAAGCAGCCAACAACGAAGGTGGTGATTATGGCGGATATCCGCAATCGAGAACTTATTCTATCGGCATAAACCTGAATCTTTAATTCATTGCTCCGGCATTAATTACATATGATAATGAAAATTAAAAACATACTTACCTGTCTGGCCGCAATTGGCTTTACGGGGATGATCAGTTCCTGCAGTGAGGAAATCCTGGACATTACACCGCTCACGAATAACACGGCCAACGATTTTTACAAAAGCGAAGATCAGGTAAACCAGGGTGTACTGGCCATTTACAATTCATATCTGCCCGTTCCGGTTTCTTCAAACTGGTATTTGTCGGAGGTGCGTTCCGACAATACGCATGAGATCGAGGGCGGTGCGCAACGCGATTACAAGGAGGTTGGAACCTTCACAGCATCTTCCCAAACCGCCGCATTCCAGACTGCCTGGACCCAGCTGTACAGTGTTGTTTACCGCTCCAATGTTGTTCTTTCAAAAGTAGAAGGATTTGAATTTGCCAGAGTTTCACAGTTTAAGGCAGAAGCGCGTTTCTTCCGTGCAATGGCTTATTTTGACCTGGTTCGTTACTGGGGAGATGTCCCTTTGGTAGATAAAGTCCTAAGTATTGCAGAAGCCAAGACCACAGTACGTACTCCTTCGGCAGACGTTTACAAATTTATTGTGGACGATTTGATCTTTGCTTCTGAAAATCTGCCGACAGCTTATGCAACTACCGATAAAGGCCGGGCAACCAGGTACGCTGCAAAAGCATTATTGGGGCGTGTTTACCTGACCATGGCCGGGTATCCTTTAAAGCAAACGGATAAACTGGCTCTTGCCAAAAAAGAATTAGCTGATGTAATGGCTGTTGGAACCACTCTTTTTCCTGCACCGGCACTTTATAAAGATCTGTTTGCAATTGCCAATAAAAATAAGTATCACATATTTGAAATACAATATATTTCCGGCGGAAAAGGGCTGGGCACTTCATTGCCATCGGAAATGGCTTTCCAGTTTCCTTCACAGTGGAGTTCTTTTACCGGTGGCTTTGAAGGCGAAGTTGAGCCTGCTCTCTTGGCTTCATACGCACCCACTGATGCCAGAAAAGCAGCAACACTGGATTCCGGTTATGTAGATACAAAAACAGGTGCTACATCAGGCCGGGTACAGTTTACCAAATTCCTTGAAAAAGGCGATGCTTCGGTTACTTCACGGAATGACTATGCCCGTAACTTCCCGATCATTCGATACGCCGACGTATTGTTGATGTATGCTGAAATTCTTAATGAAGAAGCAGGAACGCCGCCGGCTCAGGCTATTCAGCTGTTAAATCAGGTACGTGCCAATGCGAAACTTGCACCTGTTACGCCGGCAACAAAAGACGCCATGCGCCTTGCTCTCGAAAATGAACGCCGCTGGGAATTTGCCGGCGAAGGACTGAGATGGTTTGACCTGGTCCGCACCGAACGCGCCATTCCGGTCATGAACCAGTTCTTTCAATCGCACGATATCAAGCTGGCCAACGGCGTCACCAAACGCGATCTGCTCTTTCCGGTACCACTGGGAGAAATGCTGATCAATCCCGGATTCTGGAAACAAAACGAAGGATATTGATTAAATAAAATTTTAGTAGACTCATAGTAATGCAGAACGGAGCGGGAAGAGATCTTGCTCCGTTTTTTTATTTTTTGGATTGATTTTACCTGTTTTAATTTATTGTGACAGGAATCCTAATCATTCCTGTTACAATCGTCCCATCGCGACGTTTCGTTGGTAGACTTCAAAGTCCACCATTTCAGTAAGCTTTCCTTCGGAACGCCTCGTATGACAAAACAGATTTAACCTGACGTTTTATAAAGTAAACAGGAGACCACAGGTGAGGCGTTAAGGTTAAACCATATACCTTTATATATAGGGTTTGATAAATATTAAAACACCAACCTTATAATCAAAAGGATATTTCGCTGTCAGTTGCTTTTATCAGTTGACATACGTTCTATAAAACCTTAATCTGCAAGCCGCTATGCAAACTGTTGCTTTTAAAATGAAACTTAATCCCGGCATGGCTGTGGAATATAAAAAACGCCACGACGAAATCTGGCCGGAACTAAAAAAGCTATTGAAAGATAACGGAATAAGCGATTACTCTATTTTTCTGGACGAAGAAACCAATATCCTATTTGCCGTGCAGAAACAGAATGGCAATGGCTCCTCACAGGATTTAGGAACAACAGAAATTGTGAAAAGATGGTGGGCATACATGGCCGAGGTCATGGAAACCAATCCAGACAATTCACCGGTAAGTGTTTCTTTACAACAGGTTTTTTATATGGAATAAATAATCTTTCACGCAAAGCAAATAAGACAAAACGCAGAGTACGCTAAGAACTTTGTGCTCTTTGCGTTTTTAACTTAAAATCTTTGCGTGAAACATAAATTGAAATGAAAAGAATAATCCTGGTTACGTTTATCTGCTTTGCTTCTTTTGGAGAAATACTGGCTCAGAAACAGCTTGAAAAATTAAACCGTGGCATAACTGTGGTTAAAACCACCGATAACGCGGTTTATATCGGATGGAGATTACTTGCCACCGATCCGGCTGACATTAGTTTCAATATTTACAGCGGTAAAAAGAAACTAAACAAAATACCAATTACCTCATCGACTAACTTCGTCGACACCAATGTTTCCGGGGAAGAATATAGCATTAAGGCCATAGTAAAAGGGAAAGAAGAAAAAACTGCGGAATCGGTTAAATTAAATTCCAATCCATATATTTCAATCCCTCTCTCTATCCCTGCCGGAGGAAAAACGCCATCCGGACAGGAATACACTTACAATGCGAACGATGCCAGTGTAGGCGATTTGGACGGGGATGACGAATACGAGATTGTCCTGAAATGGGATCCGTCCAATGCAAAAGATAATTCGCAGAAAGGTTATACAGGGAACGTGTATCTGGATGCCTACAAAATGAACGGAAAACTGCTCTGGCGGATCGACCTGGGCAGAAACATACGCGCAGGAGCACATTATACACAGTTTATGGTGTATGATTTTGATGGAGACGGCAAAGCTGAAATCATCTGCAAAACCGCAGACGGGACCACCGACGGAACCGGTAAAGTGATCGGTGATGCGAAAGCAGATTTTCGTAACGAAAACGGTTATGTACTTTCCGGCCCTGAGTTTCTGACCGTTTTTGAAGGTTCAACAGGAAAAGCGCTGGATACACAGGATTTTTATCCAAAAAGAGATATACAGGCCGGCGACAATCCAACACCTGAACAAATGAAAGCCGGTTGGGGAGACGCCTATGGAAACCGGATCGATCGTTATGTTTCGGCAGTTGCTTATCTGGATGGAAAACGCCCAAGTTTTATTGCAGGCCGTGGTTATTACACCCGGCTGGTACGTACCGCCTGGGATTTTCGTAATGGCAAATTACAGCGCCGCTGGATATTTGACAGCAACGACGAAGCAAATGCAGCTTATGCAGGAATGGGTAACCATAGCATGTCTGTTGGCGATGTAGATGGCGATGGCAAAGACGAGATCATCAACGGATCCAGCGTAATCGATGATGACGGGAAAGGTTCATACACAACCGGATTGGGCCACGGCGATGCACTGCATATGAGCGACATGGATCCCGATAATCCCGGAATGGAAATCTGGCAGTCGTACGAAGAACCAAAAAAGTACCAAAAATATGGTTTGGGATTAAAAGATGCCAAAACCGGTAAAACACTTTGGGGCGTCGATGGCGAAGGTAAAGACGTAGGACGTGCAATGGCAGCAGACATTGATCCGACACATCCCGGCTATGAATTCTGGGGTTCAGTAGGCGGGCTGTATAACAGCAAAGGCGAAAAAATCTCTGAAAACAGACCTACCTCTATCAATTTTGCAGTTTGGTGGGATGCTGATTTAACACGTGAGTTATTGGATAAAAACCGCATTGATAAATGGGATTATAAATCCGGAACAACCAAAAACCTGTTTATCGCCGAAGGGTTTACTTCCAATAACGGAACCAAAGGGACACCGGCATTAAGCGCGGATATTTTTGGTGACTGGCGCGAAGAAGTTATTCTTCGAAAAGAAGACAACAGCGAACTACGGATTTATACCACTACTATTCCGTCTGTAAACCGGTTGGTAACGCTTATGCATGATTCCCAGTACCGGGTTGCAGTTGCCTGGCAAAATTCGGCTTATAATCAGCCGCCGCATCCTTCGTTCTTTCTGGGAGAAGGTATGACAACCACTGTTCAGCCATCCGTTAAACCGACTTCAAAAAAATAACCAATTTTAAAATCAAGTATGAAAACTACTTTCATCCGCCTAGCCGTATTCTCTGTTTTTTGTGTTTTTGTACTGGCTGCCAGTATCAAACCCAAGCCTGTTCAGCTGTTTCTCATTGGTGATTCCACGGTTAGAAACGGGTCAGGCAAAGGTTCTGACGGACTTTGGGGCTGGGGAACTGTGCTTCCTGAATTATTCGATACCACCAAAATAAAAATCCACAACCATGCTATCGGAGGACGCAGCAGCCGTACTTTTTTAACAGAAGGACGCTGGGAAAAAGTGCTATCCCAATTGCAGCCCGGCGATTATGTGCTGATACAGTTCGGACATAACGATGGTGGTGCTATTAACGACACTACACGCGCACGCGGAAGTATCAAGGGAATCGGTAATGAATCTGAGGAAATTGACAACCTTATGACGAAAAAACATGAAACCGTTTATACCTACGGCTATTACATGCGTAAGTACATTGACGAAGCCAAAGCGAAAGGTGCCATTCCCATTGTTTGCTCTCCGGTTCCGAGAAACATTTTTAAAGACGGAAAAATCGAAAGATCGGAAGGTAGTTACAGGCTTTGGTCAAAACAGGTAGCGCAAACCAACGGTGCCGATTTTATTGACCTTTTCGAACTGATCGCACAGCGTTACGACAAACTGGGTGCCGAAAAAGTACAGGCAGATCTTTTCACCGCGAAAGATCATACACATACAACCGAAGCCGGCGCACGCGTCAATGCACAAGCAGTTGCAGAGGGAATTAAAGGATTGAAAAAAAATAAGTTAAAAAAGTATCTTAATAATTAGCCGGAATATTCAACCCTTTCAGGGTTATAAAAAAACGATCATTGTTTACCCCCGGTTTTACCGGGGACTATTCGGATTTAACCCCTTTCGGGGTTGTTAAGAAATTGCAATATTCAATCCCAAAGGGATTAAATACGAATAACGCCGGGTAAAGCCTGTGGACAAAATATCGGACCAATTCCCAACCCTGACAGGGTTAAAACCAAATTAACCTTTGATGCAACAAAATTATTTATAAATCGCAAAGGGATTAAATATGAATAACACCGGGTAAAAACCCGAAAACGAAATACCAGAACCAATTCCCAACCCCAAAAGGGTTAAAACCAAATTAACCTCTGTTACAACCAGGAAAACGTAACAGAAGTATTTATCAATCCCAAAGGGATTAAATATGAATAGCCCCGGGTAAAAATCCGAAAGCGAATACCAGAACCAATTCTCAACCCCAACAGGGTTAAAATCAAATTAACCTCTGTTACAACCAGAGAAACGTAACAGAAGTATTTATTAATCCCAAAGGGATTAAATATGAATAGCCCCGGGAACAAAATACCGGAAACAATTCCCAAGCCCGACAGGGGTGAACAAAAGTAACCATGTCGCAACCAGGAAATAGAAATATTTATCAAT
>Ga0265797_10003579_pt1 | contig 24717 bp, 21 predicted proteins | sample P2T30metagenome_FD_192433 | JGI IMG/M metagenome (GOLD analysis project Ga0265797, IMG submission 192433) | Plant litter microbial communities from East Loma Ridge, Irvine, California - P2 T30 | ecosystem: Environmental > Terrestrial > Plant litter > Unclassified | place: USA: California... | reverse complement strand
GCAATTTCTCCGTCAACGTGGTGTGGGACATCTGACCCTTGGCCGGGCAGCCTCCACGCCGCCCGGCGTTTCTTAGCTCATGGAGCGAACCAATGAACGCAACCGCCACTCTCTCCCCGCAAGCAGCCATCCAACCCTCAAGGTCGCAACGGCTGAGCCAGGCCACACACGCCCCTCACGAAGTGCTGGACCGTTTGGTGCAGGCACAAGCGCCCTTCGACTCGCTCGAAGGTTTCGGTCGCTTCGTCACCGCTCAGTATCTGTTTCAGGCCGAACTACAGGGCCTGTATGAAGACCCTCGCCTGGCTGGGTATTTGCCCGGCCTGCCTTCCAGGTGCCGGGTAGAGCCCGCCCGGGCGGACCTCGCCGAACTGGGCGTGGAAATGCCCGCGAGCGTACCCGGCGCCCCCGCCGCTTTATCCCTGGGAGAGTCGCTGGGCTGGATTTTTGTCTCCGAAGGGTCGAAACTCGGCGCCGCGTTCCTCCTCAAGCGCGCCGAAGCCCTAGGGCTGTCGCCCACCTGGGGGGCCCGTCACCTGGCCGAACCCGAAGGGGGCCGGGCCGCGGGCTGGAAGGCTTTCGTCAAAGCCCTGGATGCCGTGGCGCTTGACGATCGCCAGGAGCAGCTCGCCGAGGCGGGTGCCCTCGCGGCGTTTCAGCGCTTTACTGTATTGCTGCAAACGGCCTTTGCCCGTGCACAGGCTTGAATTCATCGCCCGGCCCGCCATTGGCATAGCCGGGCCCCATCTTTGCCCGGTGCCGATGACCGCCCAGCTTCCCCCTACCCGCTCGCGGCTAGCCCGCATCCTTTATGGCGTGCTTGCTTACGTTTGCCTGGGCATCGGCATCGTTGCAATTTTCGTCCCTGGCCTACCCACCACCGAGTTCGTGCTGATCGCCGCCTGGGCCGCCACGCGCAGCTCGCCTCGCCTCGCCGCCTGGCTGGAACACCATAAGGTCTTCGGCCCGATCATCGCCAATTGGCGCAACGGCAAAGTGATCACCCGCCGCTCCAAGCTGGCCGCTACCTTCAGCATGCTGGCTTGCGCCGCGGTGATGTGGCTTACCCTGCGTCATTACTGGGCGATCTACGCCGCAATCGCCGGCATGCTGGTGGTCAACCTCTGGATCTGGTCCCGGCCCGAGAATCCAAAAGGATCCAATAAGCAATAACCGTTCGTCGGGAATTTTCAAGCGACAGCATCGGGCGCCGATGCGGTGAGGTAGCCGAACGTTCGGCCTGCGGGGTGCGCCTGGCCCCTCGCTGATTATCTCAACCATTACGAGCGCGCCCCATGCTGCAGTCCCTTTCCATTCGCTTGAAGATCGTCCTGTTGGCGGGGCTTTGCCTTGTGGCTGTGGTCGCCACCGTAGTGGGCATGAACCTTTACCAAAGCCGGCAAAACAACGCCCTGGTCAGCGACTCGAGCGAGCGGATGCTCACCAGTAGCGTTGAAAAGCTGCTGCTGGCGCAGGCGGCGGAAAAAGCCGCCTCGCTGCAAAAGGCCTACAGCGCCGACCTGATGCTGGCCAGCGATGTGGCCGAGCAAATAGCCCAATTGAGCAGCGCGGGCAAACGCCATGAATTCAGCGCGTCCGCCCTTCGCGAAGAAGCCAACCGGGCCCTGGAGGTGAGCTTCAAGCGCAACCGTGACGTCCTGGGGATATGGGCGGTATTCGAGCGTGATGCCTTCGATGGCAACGACGCAGGCTTTGTGGCCGATCTTGCGCATGGTTCCAATGAAACAGGCCGCTTCGGCAGCTACTGGAGCCGTTATGACGGCACCGACAGCAACACCGCTATCGATGAAGATGACCTGGTCAAGGCTGACATCAATGCCAGTGGCCTGCCTTACAACACCTGGTACACCTGCGCGCTGAAGAGCGGCAAGCTCTGCCTGCTCGAGCCTTACGCCGACACCATCAATGGCAACACCGTATTGATGACCACCATCGCACTGCCGATCCGCATCGACGGCAAGGTGGTAGGCGTTGCCGGGGTGGACCTGGCCCTCAATTCGCTTCAAGTCAGCGCGGTGAAGGCTAAGGCTGACCTGTTCGACGGCGCCGGGCATATCATGGTGCTGTCCAGCAAGGGCGTGCTTGCCGCCAACAGCGACGCGGCGGATACCTTGGGCAAACGCATCGACACGGCCCTCGGGGATGAGGGCCGCGAAATCCTTCAGCTTGTGCAGGGCGGAACCGCCAAGGTTATCGCGCGCGGCGACCTGATCCGTGCCGTTTACCCGGTGACCCCGGTTGAAGGCGCGCCGGCGTGGGGCGTGGCTATCGATCTGCCCCGCAATGTCCTGTTGGCCGACGCGCTGAAGCTGCAAAAGCTGCTCGACAGCGAGCAAACCAGCGGCACCCTGCAAACGCTGGCCGTGGCCATTGTCGCCGGCTTGCTCGGCCTGCTGTTGCTGTGGCTTACCGCCTCCGGCGTGACCCGCCCGATCACCAGCGTGGCGATGATGCTCAAGGATATCGCCAGCGGCGAAGGCGACCTTACCCGCCGCATTCACTACGCCCGCCGTGACGAACTTGGCGAACTGGCAAGCTGGTTCAACCGCTTCCTCGACAAACTGCAACCTACGATCGCCCAGATCAAGACCAGCATCACCGAAGCCCGGGCAACGGCTGACCAATCGTCGGAAATCGCCCGGCAGACCAGCGATGGCATGCAGGTGCAATTCCGCGAGATCGACCAGGTCGCTACCGCTTCCAATCAAATGAGCGCCACCGCCCAGGAAGTGGCCAGCAGCGCCTCCAGCGCGGCGAACGCCGCCAAGGGCGCCGACCAGTCCGCCCGTGACGGCATGAGCATCATCGAACGCAGCACCCGGGACATCAACGGCCTGGCCCAGGAAGTGAGCAAGGCGGTGGCTGAGGTCGAGACCCTCGCGGTGAACAGCGAGCAGATCGGTACCGTGCTCGAAGTGATACGCAGCATCGCCGAGCAAACCAACCTGCTGGCCTTGAACGCCGCCATCGAGGCAGCCCGAGCGGGCGAGAGCGGCCGTGGCTTCGCGGTGGTGGCCGACGAAGTGCGCAACCTGGCCAAGCGAACCCAAGACTCGGTGGAAGAAATCCGCCATGTGATCGAACGCATCCAGGGCGCGACCCGCGATGTGGTGTCGACCATGCACTCGAGCCAGGGCAAGGCACAGGAAAACGCCACGCAGATTCTTCAAGCTTCGTCTGCCCTCACCCGCATCAGCGAGGCGGTAGGTGTGATCAGCGAGATGAATCTGCAGATCGCAAGCGCCGCGGAGGAGCAAAGCGCCGTGGCCGAGGAAGTGAACCGCAACGTATCGGCGATCCGCATGGTGACCGAAACCTTGACCGGCCAGGCGACCGAATCGGCGCAGGTCAGCAGCCAGCTCAACGCCCTGGCCAGCCAGCAAATGCGCCTGATGGATCAGTTCAAGGTCTGATTCCCCATTGCGGTCTATGCTTCTAGCGTCTACGCCCCGGTCCCCGGGGCGTTTCAGCAAGGGAGCGCTATCGATGTTCGAACCGGGCCATTTGCATCTTGAACACATCCCAGCCCAGCCACGCGATGTCGCGTACCGGCTGGACATCACCTACGAGCCTCACGACGAGCCCAACGGCACGGTGATGCACTTCCAGGTCACCGGAGATATCGCCGGGCAGCCGTTGGACGAAGGCCTGGACCTGCCCGCGGACCTGGCCTTCAATTTCGCCAGTGATATCGATCACCTGGCGCGCCAGCACGGGATGCCGGCGACCCAGGTTCTACCCATCAGCATTCACAAGCAGTACGACGCCATGTTCGCTGACATTCAGAACAAACTTCAGCGTTCCCCAGGTGACCCGGTAGACCCGGAGCATTTGCCCTTGCCGTGAACATGATCGGGCAACGGTTCCTTCGTACCTGAGGCCAAGGCATAATTCGCGGCTTCTGCCGCACTGGCCCGCTTGCCCCCATGCGCATTCACGTAAGTTTCAAAGACCGCGTCGGTATCACCCAGGAGGTGCTTGCCCTGCTGGGTGCGCGCAACCTCAACCTCGATGCGGTGGAAATGGTACCGCCCAACGTCTACATAGATGCGCCTACGCTCAGCCCGGCCGTGCTGGATGAGCTGCGTGGCGCGTTGTTCGCGGTTAACGGGGTAAACGCGGTAACCGTGGTGGATATGCTGCCCGGTCAGCGTCGGCACCTCCAGCTCGATGCGTTGCTGGCGGCCATGAGCGACCCGGTGCTGGCGGTGGACACGATCGGCACCGTATTGCTGGCCAACCCCGCGATGGTGTCGCTGTACGGCCGAGACCTGGCCGGGCTACCACTCAACGAACTGTTCAACGATCCCGCCGTGGTAACGGCGCTGATGGAGAACGGCTTTCGCCTGCCACTGCGCGAAGTGGCGGTCGAAGGGGAAACCCTGCTGTTGGAAGCCACCCCGATTCCCAATGCGGGCGCGCTGCTGAGCCTTTATCCACCGAACCGGATCGGCGAGCGCCTGGCCGCGTTGCATCATGACTATGCCGAGGGCTTCGAAGCGCTGCTGGGAGAGTCCGCCGCAATCCGCCAGCTCAAGGCACGGGCACAACGCATCGCCACACTTGATGCGCCTCTGCTTATCCAAGGCGAAACCGGCACGGGCAAGGAGCTTGTGGCCCGGGCCTGCCATGCCGCCAGTGCGCGCCATGGCGCGCCGTTCCTGGCGCTCAACTGCGCTGCCCTGCCTGAAAACCTCGCCGAGAGCGAACTGTTCGGTTATGCCCCGGGCGCGTTCACCGGCGCGCAACGTGGCGGCAAACCCGGCTTGATGGAGCTGGCGCATCAGGGAACGGTCTTTCTGGACGAGATCGGCGAGATGTCTCCTTACCTGCAAGCCAAACTTCTGCGATTCCTCAACGACGGCACGTTCAGGCGAGTGGGTGGCGAACGCGAGGTAAAAGTGAACGTGCGCATTCTCAGCGCCACCCATCGGGACCTGAACAAGATGGTCAGCGAGGGGAGCTTTCGCGAAGACCTCTACTATCGCCTCAACGTGCTCAACCTTGAGGTGCCGCCGCTGCGCGACCGCGGGCAGGACATTCTGCTGCTGGCCCGCTGGTTCATGCGCCAGGCCTGCGCCCAGATCGGCCGGCCTGTGTGCCGTTTGGCGCCCGGCACCTACCCGGCGCTGCTCGGCAACCGGTGGCCCGGCAACGTTCGCCAGCTACAGAACGTGATCTTCCGCGCCGCGGCCATCTGCGAAAGCACGCTGGTGGACATTGGCGACCTGGACATCGCCGGCACGTCAGTAGCCCAACACCGGGACCGGGATGTACAGAGCCTGGAACAGGCCATGGACGACTACGAACGCGCCCTTCTGGAAAAGCTGTACGCCGATTACCCCTCCAGCCGCCAGCTCGCCGCCAGGTTACACACCTCCCACACCGCCATCGCCAATCGGCTGCGCAAGTATGGGATACCGGGGCAGAAGGAAGGCTGATCTCCCCTAGCCTATCCATCGCGCAAGCCTAGATTGGGCTGCCACATGGCCGGTGTCGCGCCATCAACTTGAGCAAGTACCTGCGGGACCGGGCGCCAGCCCGGGAAGAGGCCGCATGCAGTCGCTTAAGTCTAAAAAAGGCACTAAACGCTCTGAATAATCGCTGGCACGATTCCGATACGCCGTAACGATATCAATACAGCTTGCCCCTCCGGTCTACCTGAGCTAACCGCCCGATTCCGTCACGAAACCTTTACACCTCTGCCGGCTAACAGAACCCGCATTTAGTACCTCACCCAACAAAACCGGCTCCTCGCGCCGCTTGGCAACCGAATTGCAATAGCTTCTGGAATTCTGCCCAATCGGGCACTTGTTTCCGGCCCTGTATCGGCCTTCAGGAGTGTTGCATGAGCGTTTTGCGTTTTACCCATGAGCATGAGTGGCTGCGTGTCGAAGCGGACGGCAGCGTGACGGTGGGTATAACCCCATTTGCCCAGGAAGCGCTGGGGGATGTGGTGTTCGTGCAACTGCCGGACACCGGCGATCATGCCGCTGACGTAGAAGTGGCGGTGGTGGAGTCTGTAAAGGCAGCGAGCAGTATCAACATGCCGCTCAATGGCGAGATTATCGAGGTAAACCCAGCGCTGGAGGGCAACCCTGAACTGGTGAACGAGGCCCCCCTGGGCCGTGGCTGGTTCTTCCGTTTCAAGCCGGCCGATGCCGCGCAACTGGATGGCCTGCTCGACGAGCACGGCTACGATCAACTCATCGCCGCCCAAGCCTGAGGAGACGCAACATGCCTTTCGACGTTGCTTTGACCACTGATAACGAATTCATCGGCCGCCACATCGGCCCCCGCGCCGAAGACGAGCAGGCACTGCTGGAAACCCTGGGCTTCGACAGCCTGGAAGCCCTCACCGCCGCGGTTATCCCCGACACGATCAAGGGCACCAGCGTGCTTGACGGCGGGAACGGCCAAAGCGAAGCCGAGGCGCTGGCGGCGCTCAAAGCTATCGCCGGGCAGAATCAACTGCTCAAAAGCCTGATCGGCCAAGGCTACTACAACACCCATACGCCGGCCCCGATCCTGCGTAACCTGTTGGAAAACCCAGCCTGGTACACCGCCTATACGCCTTACCAGCCAGAAATCTCTCAGGGCCGCCTTGAGGCCTTGCTCAATTTCCAGACGCTGGTGAGCGACCTCGCCGGCCTGCCGATCGCCAACGCCTCCCTGCTGGACGAAGCGACCGCCGCCGCCGAAGCCATGACCTTCTGCAAGCGGTTGTCGAAAAATCGCGGCGGCAACGCCTTCTTCGCCTCTGTGCACTGCCACCCACAAACCCTTGATGTGCTGCGCACGCGCGCCGAACCACTCGGGATCGAAGTCGTGGTAGGCGATGAGCAGGCCCTGGAAGACACCAGTGCCTTCTTCGGTGCCCTGCTGCAGTACCCCGCCAGCAATGGCGACGTACTGGACTACGCCGCGGTGGTCGAACGCTTCCATCAAAACCAGGCCCTGGTGGCCGTGGCCGCGGACCTGCTCGCCCTGACGCTGCTCACGCCGCCCGGTGAATTCGGCGCCGACGTGGCCATCGGCAGCGCCCAACGCTTCGGCGTGCCCCTGGGCTTCGGCGGACCGCACGCGGCGTACTTCTCCACGAAAGATGCCTATAAGCGCGACATGCCCGGCCGGCTGGTGGGTGTGTCCATCGACCGCCATGGCAAGCCGGCGTACCGCCTGGCCATGCAGACCCGCGAGCAGCATATCCGCCGCGAGAAGGCCACCAGTAACATCTGTACCGCCCAGGTGCTGCTGGCAAACATCGCCAGCATGTTCGCCGTGTACCATGGGCCCAAAGGCCTGCAACAGATTGCCGAACGCACCCATGCGCTGACCGCTATCCTCGCCGCGGGGCTCAAGGAAATGGGCGTGGAGGTCGAACAGTCGCACTTCTTCGACACCCTCACCCTGCGCACCGGCGCCAACACCGCCGAGCTTCATGCCAAAGCCCGGGCCGCCGGTTACAACCTGCGCCAAGTGGATGCCGAACGCGTTGGCCTGTCGCTGGACGAAACCAGCCGGCAGGCGGACGTCGAAGCGCTGTGGGCGTTGTTCAGCGATGGCCTGGCACCGGGCTTCACCACCGTTGCCGCCAGCGCCTCCAGCGCGCTGCCTGCCGAGTTGCTACGCCAGAGCGCGATCCTCAGCCACCCGGTGTTCAACCGTTATCACTCCGAAACCGAGCTGATGCGTTACCTGCGCCGCCTGGCCGACAAAGACCTGGCCCTGGACCGCACCATGATCCCGCTGGGCTCCTGCACCATGAAGCTCAACGCGGCAAGCGAAATGATCCCGGTGACCTGGGCCGAATTTGGTAACCTGCACCCCTTCGCGCCGGCTGAGCAAAGCCAGGGGTATAAGGTATTGACCGATGAACTGGAAGCCATGCTGTGCGCGGCCACCGGTTACGACGCCGTGTCCTTGCAGCCTAACGCCGGTTCCCAGGGGGAATACGCCGGGCTGCTGGCCATCCGCGCTTACCACTTGAGCCGTGGCGACAGCCAGCGCGACCTGTGCCTGATCCCCTCCTCCGCCCACGGCACCAACCCGGCCACCGCCCACATGGCCGGCATGCGCGTGGTAGTTACTGCGTGCGATGCCCGCGGCAACGTCGACATCGATGATTTACGCGCCAAGGCAGAGGAACACCGGGACCGCCTGGCCGCGCTGATGATCACCTACCCGTCCACCCACGGGGTATTCGAGGAAGGCATCGGCGAGATCTGCCAGATCATTCACAACAACGGCGGCCAGGTGTACATCGACGGCGCCAACATGAACGCCATGGTCGGCCTGTGTGCCCCTGGCAAGTTCGGCGGCGACGTGTCTCACCTCAACCTGCACAAAACCTTTTGCATCCCACACGGCGGTGGCGGCCCTGGCGTAGGCCCCATTGGCGTGAAAGCCCACCTGGCACCGTTCCTTCCGGGCCACGGTGAACTGGCGCGCAAGGAAGGCGCCGTGTGCGCGGCACCGTTCGGCAGCGCGAGTATCCTGCCCATCACCTGGATGTACATTCGCATGATGGGTGGCGCCGGCCTCAAGCGCGCCTCGCAGGTGGCCATTTTGAACGCCAATTACATTGCCCGCCGGCTCGAGGAGCACTACCCGGTGCTCTACACTGGTAGCAATGGCCTGGTCGCTCACGAATGCATTCTGGACCTTCGCCCCCTCAAGGACAGCAGCGGCATCAGCGTCGATGACGTCGCCAAGCGCTTGATCGACTTCGGCTTCCATGCCCCGACCATGTCGTTCCCGGTCGCCGGCACGCTGATGATCGAGCCGACCGAAAGCGAATCCCGCGAAGAGCTGGACCGCTTCTGCGACGCAATGATCTGCATTCGCGAAGAAATCCGTGGCGTTGAAAGCGGTGCCCTCGATCCGGAGGACAACCCGCTCAAGAACGCACCGCACACCGCCGAGGAACTGCTGGGGGAATGGCCGCACAGCTACAGCCGCGAGCAAGCCGCGTACCCGCTGGCCAGCCTGAAGGCGACCAAATACTGGCCGCCGGTTGGCCGCGTGGACAACGTGTTCGGCGATCGCAACCTCGTGTGCGCCTGCCCACCTATCGAAGCCTATCAAGAGGCATGACCCCTACAGGAGGGCGGTGTGCTCACCGCCTTCCCCGGTCGGACTCAATAGCGTCTTCCTGGAGCCACCATGTCCCTGAGTGTGTTCGATCTGTTCAAGATCGGTATCGGCCCGTCCAGCTCGCATACCGTGGGCCCCATGCGGGCTGCGGTGCGCTTCGCCGAAGGGCTGCGCCGTGACGGCCTGCTCACCAGCGTGGCGCAGGTAAAAGTGGAGCTTTATGGCTCGCTGGGTGCCACGGGTAAAGGCCATGGCAGCGACAAGGCCGTGCTGATGGGCCTTGAGGGCGAGCAGCCGGACACGGTGGACACCACCACCATCGAACCCCGGCTGGCGGCGATTCGCGCCAGCGGCCGGCTACGCCTGCTGGGCGAGCACGAAATCGCGTTCGTGGAAAAGCAGCACCTTGCGATGATTCGCAAACCGCTGCCCTATCACCCCAACGGCATGATCTTTCGCGCCTTCGATGCCGCCGGGCTGCAGGTCCGCAGCCGCGAATACTATTCCGTGGGCGGCGGCTTCGTGGTCGACGACAACGCGGCCGGGGCCGACCGCATCGTGGCGGACACCACCGTATTGGCTTACCCCTTCACCACGGCCAAGCAATTGCTGGCCCACTGCATCAGCGAGCGGTTGTCCATCAGCCAGGTGATGCAGGCGAACGAGCTGGCCTGGCGCCCTGAACCGCAAACCCGAGCCGGCCTTCTGCATATCTGGGAAGTGATGCAGCACTGCGTGGCGTCGGGGTGCGAGAACGAAGGCATTCTGCCGGGCGGCCTGAAGGTCAAGCGTCGCGCCGCGGGCTTGTACCGGCAACTGCGCAACAATCCAGAGGCGGCCCTGCGCGACAGCCTCTCGGTGCTCGACTGGGTGAACCTCTACGCGCTGGCGGTGAATGAAGAAAACGCCAGCGGCGGCCGCGTCGTCACCGCGCCCACCAATGGCGCCGCCGGCATCGTGCCAGCGGTGTTGCATTACTACATGCGGTTCGTGCCGGGCGCCAATGAAGACGGTGTGATCCGCTTCCTCCTCACCGCCGCGGCCATCGGCATCCTGTACAAGGAGAACGCGTCCATCTCCGGCGCCGAAGTGGGCTGCCAGGGTGAAGTAGGCGTGGCGTGCTCCATGGCCGCCGGTGGCTTGTGTGAAGTCATGGGGGGTACCCCGCAGCAGGTCGAAAACGCGGCGGAAATCGGAATGGAGCACAACCTGGGGCTTACCTGCGACCCCATCGGCGGGCTGGTACAGGTGCCTTGCATCGAACGCAACGCCATGGGCTCGGTGAAGGCAATCAACGCGGTGCGCATGGCCTTGCGTGGGGACGGGCAACACCATGTGTCCCTGGACAAGGTGATACGCACCATGCGCCAGACCGGCGCCGACATGAAAAGCAAATACAAGGAAACGGCTCGCGGCGGCCTGGCTGTAAACATTATCGAATGCTGACGGCGTGGCCGCGGCAGAAGGAGCACATCGATGTCTGAAGTTCTGTTGAAAACCCCTCTGCACGCCCTGCATCTGGAGCTGGGCGCGCGGATGGTGCCCTTTGCCGGCTACGAAATGCCGGTGCAATACCCGCTTGGCGTACTCAAGGAACACATCCACACCCGGGAGCACGCCGGGCTGTTCGACGTTTCCCATATGGGGCAGATCCGGTTGCTGGGTGAAGGCGTCGCGGCGGCGCTGGAAACACTGGTACCTGTGGATATCATCGACCTGCCGGTGGGCACCCAGCGCTATGCGCTGTTCACCAACGAACAGGGCGGGATCCTGGATGACCTCATGGTGGCCAAACTCTCCGATCAGGAGTTGATCCTGGTCGTGAACGCAGCCTGCAAGCACGCCGACCTTGCGCACTTGCAAGAGCATCTGGGCAATCAGTGCGAGATCCAGCCCCTGTTCGAAGAGCGCGCGCTACTCGCCCTGCAAGGGCCTGAAGCGGTTAGCGTGCTGGCGCGCCTGCAACCGTCCGTGGCAAGCATGACCTTCATGCAGTTCGCCAATGTCGAGCTGGCGGGCATGGACTGCTTCGTCAGCCGCTCGGGCTACACCGGTGAGGACGGCTACGAAATTTCGGTGCCCGCCAACCAGGCCGACAGCCTCGCGCGTCGCCTGCTGGAGGAGCCCGAAGTGCAGGCGATCGGCCTCGGGGCACGGGATTCGCTCCGGCTTGAAGCCGGGCTGTGCCTGTACGGCCACGACATGAATGAACACCTCACGCCAGTGGAAGCAAGCCTTGGCTGGGCCATCTCCAAGGCGCGCCGCGCCGACGGAGCCCGCGCGGGTGGCTTCCCTGGCGCCGAGCGTCTTTATGCCCAGCAGCGCGAAGGCGTGGCGCGTAAGCGCGTGGGGTTGCTTGCGCAAGAGCGCATGCCAGTACGCGAGGGCGCCGAGGTGGTGGACGCCAATGGCAATACGGTCGGGCAAGTCTGCAGCGGTGGCTTCGGCCCTACGCTTAACGCGCCCGTGGCCATGGCGTGGGTAGATTCGCACCTCAGTGGGCTGGATACCGAACTCTGGGCACTGGTGCGGGGCAAAAAAGTAGCAGTCAAGGTCGCCCGGATGCCGTTTGTGGCACAGCGTTATTTCCGCGGCTAAGCTGGAAGCAGCGCCGTGGCGTGTTTCGTGTGTAACGAGGCCGTCATGGCGCTGTGTTTGCATAGCAAGGCTGGCTGATTTTCAAACCGCTTATAACGGTTGGAGGGTTATGCTGGAAGAACTGGAACAAGCACCAAAAGCGGGGAAAAAAAGGCACAAAAGCAGGCGTTTTCAGGGCTTGTTTTTGTAACTGGAGTTAGCGTAGAGTCATCTCGACTGTGTTTGCATGGGTCGCTATGGTTCGTGACCTGGGCAGTAGCGCTAGACTTTGCTACAACCCGTTCGACGGCTCTTACTTTCCTGCAACCAGCAAACAGTGACCTTTCGTTTTGAAAGCAGCTGACACTAATTTGAGTTCCAAGGAAATAAGATATGAGCACTCGTCAGAGCGGTACCGTCAAGTGGTTTAACGACGAAAAGGGTTTTGGTTTTATCACTCCTGAGAGCGGTCCGGATCTGTTCGTACACTTCCGCGCTATCCAGGGCAACGGCTTCAAGAGCCTGAAAGAAGGCCAGAAAGTGACCTTCGTTGCCGTGCAGGGCCAGAAAGGCATGCAGGCTGACGAAGTTCAAGCCGAAGCCTGATCCCCTTCGCATGAAAAAGCCCCGACTGGAAACAGCCGGGGCTTTTTTTATGCGCTGCCGAACCGAACCCTCAAGGCCGGGCACGCACCCGGCCTCAAGAGGCTCAGCCCTACCCTGCCCTGCGCAACAACCATGCCCCAGCCACGGCACACACCGCCGCGGGCAGCGCCACCGCCAATAACGGTGGGAAGCCGAACACCAGGCTGGAAGGCCCGAGAAGGTCTTGGGCGATACGGAACACGAACCCCACCAGCACGCCAGTAAACACACGCTGGCCAAGGGTTACCGAACGCAGCGGGCCAAAGATGAACGAAATCGCCATCAGCACCAGCGCGGCTGTGACCAGTGGCTGCAGTACCTTTGTCCAGAACGCCAGCCAGTACTTGCCGTTGTTCAACCCCTGCGCGGTGAGATAGTGGATGTAATCCCACAAACCCGTAATCGACAGAGACTCGGGCGCCATCACTACCGTGCTGAGCAACTGTGGCGTAAGGGCGACGTCCCAGCGCTCGGTTTCGGCGGGCACTACTTCAGTGTGGTCGCCCTTGAACAGCGTGGTGGTAACTTCACTGAGTTGCCAGTGGTCCTGCTCGTAGACCGCCTTGCGGGCGAAGCTTGATTCCAGCAGATGGCGTTGTTCGTCGAACTGGTAACGCGTAACGCCATACAGCAACCCATTGGGTTGCACAGTGTTGATATGGATGTACTCGTTACCCTGACGGTGCCACAGGCCATGCTTGCCGCTTTGCGCATCCCCGCCACCCTGAGCCAGCGAACGGGACGCCTGCGCCTGATCCTCGGCGGGCGGCGCCACGTACTCGCCGATCAACACGCCAGCCACCATCAGCACCAGCATCGGCTTCATCACCGCCCATACGATGCGGGAAATGGATACCCCCGCCGCGCGCATGATGGTCAGCTCGCTGCTGCTGGCCAGGCTACCCAGGCCAATAAGGCAACCGATCAGGGCCGACATGGGTAGCAGTTCATACAACCTGCGAGGCGCCGTGAGCAACACATACCAGGCCGCGTCGCCCAGGGTGTAGGTGTCGTTCAGGTCCCCGAGCTCATCGATCAGGGCGAACAGGGTGGCCAGGCCGAGAATGATCCCCAGCACGGCGAGAATGGCCACGAAGACGCTACGGCCGATGTATCCGTCGAGCTTTCTCATTTGGCCACCTCCGCCTGGCTACGCTGGCGCGCGCGGGAAAGCCGCCACGGCTGCCAACCCATCATCGCCAAACCGATGGCCAGGAACAGCGCATGCACCCACCACAGGCCGATACCGATGGGCATGCGGCCCTTTTCCAGCGCGCTGCGCACGGAAATCAGAATGGTGAGGTACGCCATGTACAGCAGGATCGCCGGTAACAGCTTGAGGAAGCGACCCTGGCGCGGGTTCACTCTCGACAGGGGAACCGCCATCAGGGCGACGATGAATACCAGCAGCGGCAGGGAAAGGCGCCACTGCAACTCTGCGCGGTCACGCAGCTCGCTGGAGCCGAACAGGTTGGCGGTTGGAATGGCTTCGCGCTCGCTGATTTCTTCGCTCACTTCCGGCTTGGGCAGCATCACGCCGTAGGTGTCGTACTTGATTGCGCGGTAATCCGGCTGGCCGGGGTTGCCATCGTAGCGGTAGCCGTTCTCCAGAATCAGGTAGCGGTTGCCGTTGGGGTCCACTTCCTGGCGGCCTTTATCGGCCACCAGCACAGAGATGCCGCGGTCCTTCTTGCCGTCTTCGGACGCGCGTTTTTCCGAGATGAATACGCCACCGAGGTTAACCCGGTCTTCCGACAGCTCCTCGGTATAGGTTACCCGCGTGCCATCGCGCAGCATCTGGAAGCGGCCGGGCACCAAGGTATCGAACTCGGTGAGTGCGTCCTGCTGGTTGAGGATCTGCGCTACCCGGGCAACGCCCTGGGGCGCCAGGCCGAGGCTGAGCCAGGCCACCAGCACGGCTACCACGGCGGCGGGCGCCATGGTAATGCCGAGCAGGCGCCGCGGGCTCATGCCCGTTGCCGACAGCACGGTCATTTCACTTTCCAGGTACAGCCGACCGTACGCCAGCAGGACGCCCAGGAACAGGCCCAGCGGCAGGATCAGCTGGAGGAAGCCCGGCAGGCGATACCCCATGATCTGGAACAGCACGCCCGGATCCAGGGCACCACTGGCCGCCTGGGCCAGGTACTTGATGAAGCGCCCGCTCATGATGATCACCAGCAGCACGGCGCTGACAGCACTGAGCGTTACCAGCACTTCACGGGAGAGATAACGGAAAACGATCAAACCAGACACTCCGGGGTTACCAGCCTTGGCGGCCATGTGCCTGAGCGGCTTGCGCACAGGCCCGACGGAAAAAGTGCGCGCATTATCCTGTGAATGTGGGTGGCTGTCACTTCGCGAGCGCCAACGGGGTTGTCAGCGGCGGATGCGCAGGCTCAAACTGCGTGCTTATGCCTGCGCAAGTACGTGGCGCTACGCCGCGTTGAAGTCGACTATTGATTGGGGACGCTAAATGGAACTGCTTGTAAAAAGCGTGAATGCCGAAACGCTCAAGACCGCGACACTGGTAGTGCCGGTCAGCGAAGGTCGTAGCCTGGGCGCGGTCGCCCGCAAGCTGGACGAGCAAAGCAACGGTGCCATCAGCGCGGTGCTCAAGCGCGGCGACCTCGAAGGCAAGGCCGGCCAGACCCTGCTGCTCCACAGCCTGCCAGGCCTGCGCGCCGAGCGCGTGCTGCTGCTGGGCATAGGCAAGGAAGCCCTCGGCGACCGCCAATGGCGCAAGGCCGTGGCCGCCGCCATGAACGTGCTGAAAAACCTGGGCGGCAGCGAAGCCGCGCTGGCGCTGGATGAAGTGTCGGTCACCAACCGCGACACGTACGGCAAGGTTCGCCTGCTGGCCGAAACCGTGCTGGATAACACCTATGTGTTCGAACGCTACAAGAGCAAGAAGGCCGACCCCCGCGCCCTCGCCAAAATCACCTTGGTAACCGCCAAGGCCGAGACCGCCGAGGTCGAGCGCGCGGTGCAGCACGCCCGCGCCATCGCGCTGGGCATGAGCCTCACCCGGGACCTGGGCAACATGCCCCCCAATGTCTGCCATCCGACCTTCCTGGGCGAACTCGCCAAGGGCCTGGCCAAGGATCACAAGAACCTCAAGGTAGAAGTGCACGACGAGAAAAAACTGCAACAGCTGGGCATGGGCTCCTTCCTCGCCGTGGCACAGGGCAGCGCCCAGCCGCCGCGCCTGATCGTGGCCCAGTACCAAGGCGGCAAGAAGGGCGAGCAGCCTTACGTGCTGGTCGGCAAGGGCATCACCTTCGACACCGGCGGCATCAGCATCAAGCCCAGCGCCAACATGGATGAAATGAAGTTCGACATGTGCGGCGCCGCCAGCGTGTTCGGCACCCTGCGCGCCGTGCTCGAGCTGCAACTGCCCATCAACCTGGTGTGCCTGATGGCCTGCGCCGAGAACATGCCCAGCGGCACGGCTACCCGGCCGGGCGACATCGTGGAGACCATGAGCGGGCAAACGGTGGAAATCCTCAACACCGACGCCGAAGGCCGGCTGGTGCTGTGCGATGCCCTCACCTACGCCGAACGCTTCAAGCCCAAGGCCGTGGTAGACGTGGCCACGCTCACCGGGGCCTGTGTGGTTGCGCTGGGCGGTCATACCTCCGGCCTGCTCGGTAACAATGACGGGCTGATCGCCGACCTCCTGTCCGCCGGGCGCCGCGCTGACGACCGCGCCTGGCAATTGCCGCTGTTCGACGAATACCAGGAGCAACTGGACAGCCCCTTCGCCGACATCGCCAACATCGGTGGGCCGAAGGCCGGCACCATCACCGCCGCGTGCTTCCTGTCGCGCTTCGCCAAGAGCTACGATTGGGCGCACCTGGACATCGCCGGCACGGCCTGGCTCAGCGGTGGCAAGGACAAGGGCGCCACGGGCCGCCCGGTGCCATTGCTTACCCAATACCTGCTCGACCGCGTCGCCGGCTGAGGGCGCTGCCCCCGATGGCGCTTGCTACCGGGGGCGCTTGAACCATGACCCAGGTCGACTTTTATATCCTTCCCAGCCCGCTGGCCTCGGCGCGGTTGGATTTCGCCTGCAAGCTCGCGGAAAAAGCCTGGCGCCTCGGCCATCAGGTTCACCTGCATTGCATCGACGAAAGCCAGCGCGACGACCTCGACGCCCGACTGTGGGCATTCAAGGGTGAGAGCTTCGTGCCCCACAGCAAGGCGCAGGACCTGTCCATGGCGCCAGTTACCCTGGGCGTTGGAGAACCAACCAGCGCCAATGGCGAATTGCTGATCAACCTTACCCTGGCGGTACCGGCGTTCGTAGGGCGCTTTGCCCGGGTTGCCGAGATCGTGACCGCCGACCCACCCGTGCGCGAACAGGCCCGGGACAATTTCCGTTTCTACCGTGAACAGGGCTATCCTCTGCAGGATCATCGCCTGACGCGTATTTGAGTTTTCCTTGATGGATAAGCCGACCCCTTTGCCCGATTCCACTCAACTTCTGGACGACCTGGAGTCGATCCGTCGCCTGCTGGGTGACGATTCGCTTGAGCCGCCGGTGCTCACCGAAACCATCGACGGCCCAGAGCACGAGGCCATCCCGCTGCTGTTCGAGGCGGTGGACGAACCCGCCGAGCTCGAAGCCGCCGACGTGCCCGTGCTGGTGGAGGTTGCGTCACCCGCCGTGGCCACCCCGGAGCAGAACCGTCAGGACACACTGCTCCATCTGGACCTGGAACTGCGTGAGGCCGCTCGAAAGATCATGCAGGACGTGATCGACGACTTCGCGCCCCATATCGAAACCGAGATCAAGCGCCGGCTGGAAGCGCGCATGCAGCGGTTGCTGGATCTACCCCCGCCGCACTGACGCTCCGTCAAGGCGCGGCCGGCCCGCTACACACACAAACGCCCTTCCCGTTATACTGTTCGGCTTTCCGAATCGTTGCCTTACAGGGCCCTGCCGCGCATGGACAAGACTTACCAGCCGCACGCCATCGAAACGTCCTGGTACCAGACCTGGGAAGCGCAGAACTACTTCGCGCCCCAGGGCTCTGGCCAGCCATACACCATCATGATCCCGCCGCCGAACGTGACCGGCAGCCTGCACATGGGCCATGGTTTCAACAACGCGATCATGGACGCGCTGATCCGCTTCCGCCGGATGCAGGGCCGCAACACCTTGTGGCAGCCCGGCACGGACCACGCCGGCATCGCCACCCAAATGCTGGTGGAGCGCCAGCTCGAGGCCAAGGGCCAGAGCCGCCACGACCTGGGGCGCGAGCGTTTCCTCGAGAAAGTGTGGGAATGGAAGAACGAATCCGGCGGCAACATCAGCCGCCAGATCCGCCGCCTCGGCTCGTCGGTGGACTGGTCCCGCGAGCGCTTCACCATGGACGACGGCCTGTCCGAAGCGGTCAAGGAAGCCTTCGTGCGCCTGCACGAGGACGGCTTGATCTACCGTGGCAAGCGCCTGGTCAACTGGGACACCAAGCTGCACACCGCCATCTCCGACCTGGAAGTGGAAAACCACGACGAGAAGGGTTTCCTGTGGAACCTGCGCTACCCGCTCGCCGATGGCGCGGTGACCGCCGAGGGCAATGGGTTCCTGGTGGTTGCCACAACGCGCCCGGAAACCATGCTGGGTGACGTGGCCGTCGCCGTGAACCCGAGCGACGAGCGTTACCAGGCACTGATCGGCAAGTTCGTCGAGCTGCCGCTGGTGGGCCGGCGCATTCCGATCATCGCCGACGATTACTGCGACCCTGCCTTCGGCACCGGTTGCGTGAAGATCACCACCGCCCACGACTTCAACGACTACGAAGTCGGCAAGCGGCACAACCTGCCGCTGCTCAACATCTTCGACAAGAGCGCTCAGGTACTGCCGGCACTGCAGGCCTTCAACCTCGATGGCTCGGTCAATGACCAGATCGCCACCGAGCTGCCAGCCGCCTATGCCGGGCTGGACCGTTTCGAGGCCCGCAAGCGCATTGTCGCCGACTTCGACGCGGCCGGCTTGCTGGTCAGCGTTGACGACCACGCGCTCAAGGTGCCCAAGGGCGACCGCTCCGGCACGGTGATCGAGCCGTGGCTGACCGATCAGTGGTACGTATCTACCAAGCCATTGGCCGAGCCCGCCATCGCGGCGGTTGAAGACGGCCGTATCCAGTTCGTGCCCAAGCAGTACGAAAACATGTACTACTCCTGGATGCGTGACATCCAGGACTGGTGCATCAGCCGCCAGCTCTGGTGGGGCCATCGGGTTCCGGCCTGGTACGACGAGAGCGGCCAGGTGTATGTCGGCCGTAGCGAAGCCGAAGTGCGCGAGCGCCACAACCTGGGCGCGGACGTGAAGCTGGAGCAGGACACCGACGTACTGGACACCTGGTTCAGCTCCGGCCTGTGGACCTTCTCCACGCTGGGCTGGCCGGAACAGACCGAGTTCCTGAAAACCTTCCACCCCACCGACGTGCTGGTCACCGGCTTCGACATCATTTTCTTCTGGGTTGCCCGGATGATCATGCTCACGATGCACCTGGTGAAAAACCCCGACGGCACGCCGCAGGTCCCCTTCAAGACCGTGTACGTCCACGGCCTGGTGCGTGACGGCCAGGGCCAGAAGATGTCCAAGTCCAAGGGCAACGTTCTGGACCCGCTGGACATCGTGGACGGCATCACGCTGGACGCGCTGCTGGACAAGCGCACCAGTGGCCTGATGCAGCCCAAGCTGGCGGACAAGATCGCCAAGCAGACCCGCAACGAGTTCCCCGAGGGCATCGAGAGCTACGGCACCGACGCCTTGCGCTTCACGTTCTGCTCGCTGGCCTCCACCGGCCGCGACATTAAGTTCGACATGGGCCGGGTCGAGGGTTACCGCAACTTCTGCAACAAAATCTGGAACGCCGCCCGCTATGTGCTGGACAAGGGCGAGGATTGCGGCCAGAACGGCGAGGCCTTCGAGCTCTCGTTGGCCGACCGCTGGATCATTTCCCAGCTTCAGCGTACCGAGGCCGAGGTCACCCGGCAGTTGGAGCAGTTCCGCTTCGACCTGGCGGCCCAGGCCCTGTACGAATTCATCTGGAACCAGTACTGCGACTGGTACCTGGAACTGTCCAAGCCCGTGCTGTGGGACGAGGCCGCGCCGGTTGAACGCCAGCGCGGCACGCGCCGCACGCTGGTTCGGGTGCTGGAAGTCGCGCTGCGGCTGGCTCATCCGTTCATGCCGTTCATCACCGAAGAGATCTGGCAGCGCCTGGCGCCCCTGGCTGGCGCAACCGGCCAGACCATCATGTTGCAGCCCTGGCCGATCGCGAACGAGGAACGCATCGACGAAGCCGCCGAGCGCGACATCGAGTGGGTCAAGGAGCTGATGCTGGGTGTGCGTAACATCCGTGGCGAAATGAACATCGGCCCCGGCAAGCCTTTGCACCTGTACCTGAAGAACGCCAGCGCCGACGACCGCCGCCGCCTGGAAGAAAACCAGCACCTGCTGCGCAAGCTGGCCAAGATCGAAGCGTTCACCGTACTGGAAGCCAGCGACGAGGCCCCGCTGAGCGCAACCGCGCTGGTGGGCGAACTCGAGGTGCTGGTGCCCATGGCCGGCCTGATCGACAAGGACGCCGAACTGGGCCGCCTGAACAAGGAAATCCAGCGCCTGCAAGGGGAAGTTCAGCGCGTGGGCGGCAAGCTGTCCAACGCCTCGTTTGTGGATAAGGCACCGCCCGCGGTGATCGACAAGGAACGCGCCAAGCTGGCCGAAGCAGAACAGGCCCTGGCCAAGCTGGCCGACCAGCACGCCCGCATCAGCGCACTCTGATGCTCCGTCGCGGCCGGTGCGCCTCACCTTCGGGTGAACGCGCGCCGGCCGCGCACTTTTTTCAGCGGTCGTACCAATGAAACCGACGCTACATCCCCGTAACCGCCACCAGGGCCGTTACGATTTCCCGCGCTTGATCCAAGGCACCCCAGAACTTGGCGCCTACGTGATTCTCAATCCCTACGGCAAAGAAAGCATCGATTTCGCCGACCCGGCGGCGGTACGTGTATTCAACCGCGCCTTGCTCAAGTCGCTATACGGTATCGCGTTCTGGGACATCCCCGAGGGCTACCTCTGCCCACCGGTACCAGGCCGGGCCGATTACGTGCACAGCGTGGCCGACTTGCTCGCCGAGGATCAGGAAGGCACGCCACCCACCGGTGTGCGCATCAGGGCGCTGGACATCGGCACCGGGGCGAACTGCATTTACCCCCTGCTGGGCCACCTCGATTACCGCTGGCGCTTCGTGGGTTCGGACATCGACCCGGTCGCGCTGGCGTCGGCACAGGCGATCGTTCAAGCCAACGGCCTGAACAAGGCAATCGAGCTGCGCCGGCAGCTACAGCCCAAACAGATCCTTGAAGGTTTGCTGATGCCGAACGAGCGCTTTGCGGTCACCCTGTGCAATCCGCCCTTCCATGCCAGCCCTCAGGAAGCCATCGCCGGCAGCCAGCGCAAATGGCGCGCCTTGGGCAAGGCAGACCCAAGCCGCAAGCTGCCGGTGCTCAACTTCGGTGGCCAGCAGAACGAGTTATGGTGCGAGGGTGGCGAGATCCGCTTCGTCAGCCGGCTGATCGACGAAAGCGTTGCCTGCGGGCAGCGTATCGGCTGGTTCACCTGCCTGGTGTCCAAGGCAGGCAACCTGCCGCCGCTGCAGGCGCGCGTCGCCCGCGCCGGTGCCCTGGATAGCCGCGTGGTCGCCATGGGCCAGGGGCAAAAGCAAAGCCGCTTCCTGGCCTGGACGTTCCAGACGGCGGAGCAGCGCAGAGAGGGCATCGCGCCCGCCACTGCTCGGTAACCACCAAAAAAAAACCGCGCTCAAGGCGCGGTTTTTTAGTAACGCTCAACTTACTTGTTGATAGCGTCGGTCAGCACCTTGGCAGGCACGAACTTCACGACTTTCTTTGCAGCGATTTCGATGGCGGCACCGGTGGATGGGTTGCGGCCAGTGCGCGCTGGGCGCTCGGAAACCTTCAGCTTGCCGATACCCGGCAGAGTGATTTCGCTGCCGTTTTCCAGCTGGTCGGCAACGATCTGGCCGAGTTGCTCGAGCGCATTCTTGGCGGTGGCCTTGGGTGCGTCTACGGCTTCGGCGATGTCAGCGATCAGTTGGTCTTTGGTAAGTGCCATTGTGGTGTTCCTTCCCTTTCAAATTCGTATGGGTTGCAAAGCAACGTCAGCCGTCGGACCGGCCCTCGCGGGGCCCGGCGCTTGGCTACAGCCACGCCAATCGGCAATGTAGATGCCCACCGCGTTGTTTGGTTCGCGCTGACGGCCACTGCTAAGTGGCTAACGCCGGGGCCATCGGGCGGGACCGTTGGCGCACCAGCGCAAGAGCCGGCAAAACTAGCACAGAGCCAGATAAATATCCGCCACTATGGCGGTAAATATTCGTGTTTATTGACCGTTTGGCTAAAAAACAGGCAAAAACTGAAGCATCGCCACAAGCTGTCGCAGCGTTCGCGCCTCGGGCCGGCAAAGCACCGGCCGGCGCACTTACGGTACACTTGGCGTTTTTCCGCTATTCCAGAGACGTCCATGCCGATCCGTCATTGCATCGTTCACCTGATCGACAAGAAGCCCGACGGCACCCCCGCCGTGCTGCATGCCCGAGACAACGCGCTGGAGCATACCCAGGCGCTGGACGACATGCTCGCAGATCTCAACGAGAGCTATAACGCCAAACAAGGCAAGGCGTGGGGATTCTTCCATGCCGAATCCGGCGCCTACCCTTTCAGCGGTTGGCTCAAGGCCTACCTGGATGAAGAACAGGATTTCACCGCCTTCAGCCGCGTGGCCGTGGAGCACCTGCAGAAACTGATGGAAGAATCCAACCTGTCGGTGGGTGGGCATGTACTGTTCGCGCATTACAACCAGGGCATGACGGATTACCTGGCCATTGCGCTGTTGCACCACAGCGATGGCGTGGCGGTGACCGAGGCACTGGATGTGACCCCTTCGCGCCACCTGGACCTCGGCCAGCTGCACCTGGCGGCCCGCATCAACCTTTCCGAATGGAAAAACAACCAGCAGTCGAAGCAGTACATTTCCTTCATCAAGGGCAAGAACGGCAAGAAGGTTTCGGACTACTTCCGTGATTTCATCGGTTGCCAGGAAGGGGTAGACGGCCCGGGCGAAACCCGCACGCTGCTCAAGGCATTCAGCGACTACGTGGAAAGCGAAGACCTGCCTGAAGAGGCCGCCCGAGAGAAAACCAAGGCGCTGGTGGACTATGCGACAAGCCAGACCCGCATGGGCGAGCCCGTTGAACTGGAAGAATTGTCTGGCCTGATCGACGAAGACCGCCCGCGGGCTTTTTATGAACACATCCGGAACAAGGATTACGGCCTGTCGCCGGAAATTCCGGCGGATAAACGCACCTTGAACCAGTTCCGCCGATTCACGGGCCGCGCCGAGGGGCTTTCCATCAGTTTCGAAGCACACCTGCTGGGCTCGAAGATCGAATACGACGAGGCGGCGGGCACCCTGACCATCAAGGGCCTGCCCACCCAGTTGACTGACCAGCTCAAGCGCAGGTAGGAGGGGCGCGAGCCCCCGAACCGGCTTCAACCCTTGATGGCAAAGCCCATCCGCGGGAAGTGCACATGCACGATGCCGGCACGTTCATCCTCGCGGCGCAGCACGATTTCCTCGCGGTCGGAGTACACCAGCTCGCCAGCAATGGCGTCCACGCCGTAATCGGTGGCGGCCACGCTTACCTGATCGCCTGCCTTGAAGCCACTGGGGTCCACAAAGTCGATTTCGGCGAAGGTTGCCGGTTCGGCGCCCTTGGCGATTTCCAGCGCTTGAGCGCTGCTCAACTCGGTTGGTGTGCCGTGACCGATGGCAAGTACGCGCTGCAACCACGCCGAAACGTTCGGGTAGCTGTCCATCAGGCCGGAAGTTACCGGCGTGCCTTTCAAGAACCAGAAGGTATGCGCCAGGGCGAAGTCCGCGTGGCTGGGCTCGCCGAACAGGAACTCACCGCCCGCGCTCAGTTGCTCCTCGACGCGGCCGATGATCACTGGCCACTGATGGCGGGCCGTTTCGATCGGCAAGCGGCTGGCGGTGCCGCCGCTGAACAACCGGGCGCGGTCGGCCAGGAACGCGTTGCGTTGCTCTTCGGTGAAGCGTGAGAAGCGCATGGCCGCCGACTCAGGCTGGAACACAAAGCTGACGGCATGCTGGAACACGATCGAGTCCGCCCAGCCGGCGAAGGTCGCCACCACCGCTTCCTTGCCCTTCGGGAACAGCGCCGGGGTAGGTTTGAGCTTGTCCAGCTGGCGCGCAATCAACGCGGTGTCGCAATACACGTCCGCGCCGATCTGCAGCACCGGGGTTTTCCGATAGCCGCCGGTAAGCGGCATGAGATCAGGCTTGGGCATCATTGGCGGGATATTCACCGAGTGCCAGGCCAGCCCCTTGAACCCCAGCATCAGGCGAGCCTTTTCGGCGAAGGGGGACGTTGGATAGTGGTGCAAGATTGGTGCGGTCATTGCGGCATCCAGGCAGGTGTGAGGTGATTCAGCTTAGCGCCCCCACGCCATCAAGCCTACCCACCTGGCGGCCAACATGATCATTCGCCCATGGCATGGCCGTTTTGCCACGCCAGCGCCATGGCTTCCTTCACTCGCTTGGGAAGCCGCTTGATGGCCCGCTCGGTGCGTAGCGCCTGGCCTTTTTCCTCACACGGCTGAATGTAGACAAGCGCGACCGCCGGGCTGGATCGGAAGAACCGCGCCCCTTTGCCGCCCTGGTGCGCGGCAAACCGCTTGTAGGGGTCATTGCTGATGCCGCAGTACAATGCGCCGTTGGCCGCCCGCACCAAGTAAACGAACCAGGGCGCGACCGCGGCCTCAGCCATCGATACGCTCGCTGCGCACCGCCACCAGCCGAGCGCGCCCGGCGCCCATACCGGCTACCGTGGCGCCCACCCCGATGATGCCGAACACCCAGCCCATCGCGGACCAGCCACCGGTAAGGTCATGCACTACCCCCACCGCGAGCGGCCCCATGGAGGCCAACGTGTAGCCAAAGCTTTGAGCCATGCCCGAGAGGCCGGCGGCCACGTGAGCGTCTGGCGAGCGCAGCACGATCAGCGTGAGGGCCACCGCGAAAACGCCCCCCTGCCCCAGGCCCAGCACCACCGCCCAGCCCCATAGGCCGCTCAAGGGCGCGTACAAGCACCCAAACAGGCCTACCAGGCTCAAGCCCATCACCACCAGAATGGCCAGTCTCTGATCCTTGCCCCGCGTAGCCAGCCACGGCGCGCTGAGCGAGCTGGCCAGCTGCACAATGATCGAGCCGGACGTGACCAGCCCAGCTTCGGCGGCAGACAGCCCACGGTCGATCAGGATCGA
>Ga0265797_10003578_pt1 | contig 24725 bp, 24 predicted proteins | sample P2T30metagenome_FD_192433 | JGI IMG/M metagenome (GOLD analysis project Ga0265797, IMG submission 192433) | Plant litter microbial communities from East Loma Ridge, Irvine, California - P2 T30 | ecosystem: Environmental > Terrestrial > Plant litter > Unclassified | place: USA: California... | reverse complement strand
CCGGTGTTATAATCGTCCGTTTTTCGCCACTTTTTTCAGCAGATTCCATGTCTTCCGACACTCCACCGAAGGGCCCCGCGCGGTCCATGCTGTACGACCCCCTTGACCACCGCATCCGCAGCTTCGTCACGCGCGCCGGCCGCCTCTCGACCGCGCAGGAACGGGCGCTGAACGAACTGGGGCCGCGCTACATGATCGAGTACGCCAAGGCGCCGCTCGACCTGGAAGGCGCGTTCGGCCGCAAGGCGCCCGCGATCCTGGAGATCGGCTTCGGCATGGGCCAGACCACGGCGCACATCGCGAAGAACATGCCGGAGAAGGATTTCATCGGCGTGGAAGTGCACACGCCGGGCGTGGGCAGCCTGTTGAAACTGATCGGCGAAGAAGGACTGACGAACCTGCGCGTCATCCAGCACGACGCGGTGGAAGTGCTGAACAATATGATCGCCGACGGCTCCCTGGCCGGCGTGCACGTGTTCTTCCCGGACCCGTGGCACAAGGCGCGCCACAACAAGCGCCGCCTGATCCAGGCACCGTTCGTCAAGCTGCTGGTGGACAAGCTGGCGCCGGGCGGCTACCTGCACCTGGCCACGGATTGGGAAGACTACGCCGTGCAGATGCTGGAAGTGCTGTCGGCCGAGGAAGGCCTGCAAAACACGGCCGAAGGCTACGCGCCGCAGCCGGCCTACCGCCCGCTGACGAAGTTCGAGAACCGCGGCCTGAAGCTGGGCCACGGCGTCTGGGACCTGGTCTTCACCAAAAAGTAAAATCCGATCCGGCACATCCCGAAAACCGGTGACAGGCTCCGGTTTTCGAGAAACATTGCCTGGAAACCGGTGCCTGTCACCGGTTTTTTGCCGTTCCGCTGACCAGGCGGGGCCGCCGGGGCGGTACCGGCGCCTTCTGGCAGCCTGAGCCTGTATCTTTTCCGCCCCCGCCCTTACCCCGCACGTGCATACGGCCTACACTGAATCAGACTTCAGTGAGGAGGCGCGCCATGTCGTTTCAGGAAGCACACAAGCTCACCCATAAATACTATGGGAACTATCCGGGCCCGACGGAAGACACCTACAACCTGGCCATGAAGGTGGCCGAGTACTTCGCGTCGTGTCACGTCCAGAATACGGGCGTGATCGGCGTGGCCAAATGCAGCGAGGGGTTGTACCACCTGGGGCTGTCGCCGGATTTGCAGGCGGCCGTGATGACCTGCATGGCCGGGCTGCAGGACAAGGCGCAAACCATGTGGAACGCCCATTTCCGGCTGGGCAAGGGCCTGCGCGACGCGACCAGCACGCGTTTCGACCTGTGCCGCAAGGTCAGCGACGACATTGTCCAGAAGGCCGGTGGAGGCAACCCCGGCTGCGCCGAGAAAAAGATCGTCACAAACGTGTTGCGCAGCGGTGCGAAGATCGCCGGGATCAGCGTGGTGCCGTATCCCGACACGCAGTATGCCACCGGGCTGCCGGCGCAGATGGTGGGGGTGTCAGCGGATGGGGCATATATCGCGCCGTGCAAGACCTGCCTGGCGATTTATCACGGGTAGCGCAGCAACGTCGGGGACAGGTGCCTGTCCCCCAACTTCTACACCATCTCGGAGATGATGCCGACGATATCGCCGCCATACGAAGCCAGTTTTTTCTCGCCCACGCCGGACACGCCGCGCAGCTCGCCCAGCGACGTGGGCTTGACCTTGGCGATGTCGCGCAAGGTCGCGTCGGGGAAGATGACGAACGCCGCCACATTGTGCTCGCGCGCCATGCCCATGCGCCAGGCGCGCAGGCGTTCGAAGATGGCCTGTTCTTCCGGCTCCAGGAATGTCTCGGCATAGCCTTTCGGGGCCGACGTGCGCTTCGGCTTCGACGGTTTCTGATACTGGCGCAGCTGCACCTTCTGGCCGCCCTTCAGCACCGGGCGCGCCGCGTCCGTCAGTTTTAATGAGCTGTACTGATCATGGTCGACGGTGACGAGCCCCAGCGCGATGACCTGGCGCAGGATGGCGCGCCATTCCTGCTCGCTGCGGTCGGCGCCGATGCCGAACACCGATAACGTATCGTGCCGCCACGTCTTGATCCGTTCCGTCTCCGCGCCGCGCAGCACCTCGATCACGTGCGTGGCCGCGAAGCGCTGGTCGACGCGGTAAATCGTCGACAGCAGTTTTTGTACGGGCACCGTACCGTCGAACGACACCGGCGGCAGCAGGCACGTGTCGCAGTTGCCGCACGGGCCGGACGCCTCGCCAAAATAGTCCAGCAGGCGCACGCGCCGGCACGACAGCGTTTCGCACAGGCCCAGCATCGCGTCGAGCTTCATGCCCAGCACGCGCTTGAAGTTCTCGTCCGCCTCGGATTCGTCGATCATCCGGCGCTGCAGCACCACGTCCTGCAGGCCGTACGACATCCATGCGCTGGCGGGCAGGCCGTCACGGCCCGCGCGGCCCGTCTCCTGGTAGTAGCCCTCGATACTTTTCGGCAGATCCAGGTGGGCGACGAAGCGCACGTCCGGCTTGTCGATGCCCATGCCGAACGCGATCGTCGCGACCATCACGAGGCTTTCCTCGCGCAGGAAGCGCGACTGGTTGGCGGCCCGCTTGGCGTGCTCCATGCCGGCGTGATAGGGCAGGGCGCGGATGCCGTTCTCGTTCAGGAATTCCGCCGTCTCCTCGACCTTCTTGCGCGACAGGCAGTAGACGATGCCGGCGTCGCCCGGATGTTCGGCCGTGATGAAGTCCAGCAGCTGCTTGCGGCCCGTGGTTTTTTCGACAATCTGGTAGCGGATGTTCGGCCGGTCGAACGACGAGACGAATTGCGCCGCGTTCGTCAGGTCCAGCCGGTGCGCGATCTCGGCGCGCGTCTGCGGGTCCGCAGTGGCCGTCAGCGCGATGCGCGGCACGTTGGGGAACTGCTCGTGCAGTACGGAGAGCTTGATGTACTCGGGACGGAAGTCGTGGCCCCATTGCGAGACGCAGTGCGCCTCGTCGATGGCGAACAGCGCGATCTTCGAATCCTGCAGCAGGTCGAAGCAGCGCTGCGTCATCAGCCGCTCCGGTGCCACGTACAACAGATCGAGCTGGCCGGTGCGCACCATGCGCTCGATGCGGGAGGCTTCCTCCCACGTCTGCGTCGAGTTCAGGAAGGCGGCGCGCACGCCCACTTCTTCCAGCGCGTCCACCTGGTCCTGCATCAGCGCGATCAGCGGCGAGACGACGACGCCGACGCCATCGCGCAGCAGCGCGGGGATCTGGTAGCACAGCGACTTGCCGCCGCCGGTGGGCATCAGCACGAGCGCGTCGCCGCCGTTGGCGACCTGCTCGACGATTTCCGCCTGCTGGCCGCGGAAGGCCGGGTAGCCGAAAACCGTTTCCAGCAGGTGCAGCGCGCGCTGACTGATATCCAGATGATCCATAACTGACTTACGAAACCTTGTTAACTTCTTACTCTGCCCAATTCACGAGACCGAAATGGGCGGTTGCGATGACGACGATGCCGAACACGATACGGTACCACGCAAAGATCGTGAAGTCATGCGAACTGATATAGCGCAACAACCAGCGCACGCACAGGAACGCGGAAACAAACGCGGAAAGGGTGCCGACGCCGAACATCGGCAGGTCGGCGGCGGACAGCAGCTCGCGCTGTTTGTATAACGAATAGAACGTGGCACCCAGCAGTGTTGGAATGGCAAGGAAGAACGAGAATTCCGTGGCCGCCTTGCGCGACAGGCCCAGCATCATGCCGCCGATGATCGTCGCACCCGAGCGGCTCGTGCCGGGAATCAGCGCGAACGCCTGGGCGCAGCCGACCTTCAGCGCGTCCAGCAGTGTCATGTCGTCCACCGACTGGATGCGCACGGCGACCGGATTGTTCTTGGCGCGTCGCTCCACCCACAGGATGATCAGGCCGCCAACGATAAACGCGGTGGCCACCGGCACGGGCTTGAACAACGCCGCCGTGATCACCTTGTTGAACAGCAGGCCCAGGATGGCCGCTGGCAGGAAGCCGACGATTACGTTGACGGCGAAGCGCTGCGCTTTCGGGTCGCTGCCCAGTCCGCTCAGCACGGCGGCGATGCGCGCCCGGAATTCCCAGATCACCGCCAGCATCGCACCCGCCTGGATCGCGATTTCAAACACCTTGACTTTCTCGCCCGTGAATTCGAGCAGGCTGCCGGCCAGGATCAGGTGGCCGGTGGAGGAGATGGGCAGAAATTCGGTAAAACCTTCGACCAGGCCCATGATCAGGGCCTTCAGAGCGAGAACGATATCCATTGTTATGTCGGGTGTGAGGTGGGTGAAATGGCACGGGGCCCGGCGTGGGCCCGAAGCTTACCACGAGCTGGCGGGCAGCCCGCGAGCTCAGGCATTCCCCGGACCGCACGTGATGATATAGGAATTGCAACAAATCCGCTGCATGGCAGCATGCCCGCAGGAGCGAGGTTTGGAACATATGCGCGCGCTGTCGGAACTGTCAGGCTGCGGATTTTTGCTTTGACATTAAACCCGACTGAACTTAATATTTTTTTAAACTTGGTAGCGTTACCAAATGCCGGCGGGCTGCGACGCCAAGCGCAACAACAATACGAACAACCGGAGACGCAAGATGAAACTACGACGGACCGCCGCACTGTGCCTGCTGGCGTGGCCCCTGTCCACGCTGGCACAGACGCAGGAAATCAGGCAGAAGGTCGACGCGCTGCTGGCGCGCATGACGCTGCAGGAAAAGATCGGTCAGCTCAATCAGCTGACGGGCCGTGAGGCGACCGGGCCTCAGGCGGCGTCGCGCGCCAGCCAGCTGGCCGATATCCGCGCCGGCAAGGTCGGCTCGCTGCTCAACATCAAGGGCGCGGCGGACACGCGCGAGATGCAGGCGCTGGCGCTGCAATCGCGGCTGAAAATCCCGCTGCTGTTCGGGCTGGACGTCATCCACGGCTACAAAACCGTGTTCCCCGTGCCGCTTGGCGAAGCCGCATCGTGGGACATGGAAGCCATCGAAGCCTCGGCGCGCATCGCCGCGCGCGAGGCATCCGCCGCCGGCATCCACTGGACATTCGCGCCGATGGTGGACGTGGCGCGCGACCCGCGCTGGGGCCGCGTGATGGAAGGCGCCGGCGAAGATCCGTACCTCGGCGCGCAGATCGCCCGCGCGCGCGTGACCGGCTTCCAGGGACCGAAACTGGGCGGCACCGACCGCGTGATGGCGACCGCCAAGCACTTTGCCGCGTATGGCGCTGCCATCGCGGGCCGCGACTACAACGCCGTCGATCTCAGCCCGCAGCAGCTGTACGAAGTCTATCTGCCGCCATTCAAGGCCGCGCTGGACGCCGGCGCCGCCACGTTCATGAATTCGTTCAATACGCTGAACGGCGTGCCCGCCACAGGCAGCAGTTATCTGCAGCGCGACATCCTGAAAGGCGACTGGAAGTTTTCCGGTTTTGTCGTCAGCGACTGGGCATCCGTCAAAGAGATGGTGGCGCACGGCTACGCCAGCGACCTTTCCGACGCCGCCGTCAAGGCGCTCAATGCGGGCAGCGATATGGACATGGAAGGCGAGGCCTACGTCAACCATCTGGAAAGCGCCGTCAAGGCGGGCAAGGTGAACGTTGCGAATATCGACGATGCCGTGCGCCGCATCCTGGCCAAGAAATTCGAGCTCGGGCTGTTCGACGACCCCTATCGCTTCTCCGACCCGCAGCGCGAAAAAGCCGTGCTGGCCGACGCAAGCCACCGCGCCGTCGCGCGCGACGTGGCGCAGAAATCCATCGTGCTGCTGAAGAACGAGAAGAACACGCTGCCGCTGGCGGCCGGTGCGCGGCGCATTGCCGTCATCGGGCCGCTGGCCGATTCGAAGCGCGACCTGGAGGGCGGCTGGGTCGTCAGCGACGTGCGCGGCGACGTCGTGACGATCCTCGACGGCATCCGTGCCCGCGCCAACGGGGCACAGGTGATCCATGCGGCAGGCTGCACGCCCGGCTGCGCGTCGCAGGACGGTTTTGCCAAGGCGGTGGCTGCCGCTTCGAAGGCGGACGTGATCGTGCTGGCCGTCGGCGAGACGTGGGACATGAGCGGCGAAGCGAAGTCGCGTACCGATATCGGCCTGCCGGGCCGGCAGAACGAGCTGTTCGCGGCCCTGAAGGCGACCGGCAAGCCTGTCGTCGTCGTGCTGCTCGCCGGCCGTCCGCTGATCTTCAACGAGATCGCGGACAGGGCGGACGCGATCCTGTACGCCTGGTTCCCCGGCTCCGAAGGCGGCAACGCTGTGGCCAGCGTGCTGTTCGGCGACTACAACCCGTCCGCCAGGCTGCCGATCGGGTTCTCGCGCAACGTGGGGCAGATCCCGCTGCCGTACGCGCAGTACGCGACGGGGCGACCGGTGCTGAACGAGAAGGACATCGTCTACCGCTCCGCCTACATCGACGCGCCGAACACGCCGCGCTACGCGTTCGGCCATGGCCTGAGCTACACGACCTTCGCCTACTCCGGCCTCACGCTCGACAAGCCGACGCTGGCGAACGGCGAGCGGGCCACCTTGTCGTTCGACGTCGCCAACACGGGCAAGGTGGCCGGCACCGAGATCGCGCAGCTGTACATTCGCGACGTGGTGGCGTCCACCGTCCGGCCGGTGAAGGAGCTGAAGGGCTTCCGCAAGGTCGTGCTGCAGCCGGGCGAACGGCAGCGGGTATCGTTCACGATCGACCGCGACACGCTGGCGTTCTTCGACAGCCGGCTGCAATGGACCGCCGAAGCGGGCGACTTCCTGCTGATGGTGGGCAGCGCGTCGGACGACGTCCGCCTCGAGAGCACGCTGCGGCTGCAGGAGCGGTGATGGCGGAACACGATATCGACAAGGCAGTCGCACCGAAGCGCCGGCGCAGCAAGGGCACGAGCCTGACGTTGCGCGACGTGGCGCGGCTGGCCAACGTCGCGCCCATCACCGCATCGCGCGCGCTGAACACGCCGGAGGCGGTGTCGGAAGAAATCCTGCAGCGTGTGCGCGCGGCCGTCGAACGCACGGGCTATGTGCCGAACCTGCTGGCCGGCGGCCTGGCGTCACGCCGCAGCCGGCTGGTGGCCGCCGTCGTCCCGACGATTACCGGTTCCGTGTTCCTGGAAACCGTGCAGGCGCTGACGGACACGCTGGCGGCCAGCGGCTACCAGATGATGCTGGGCCAGGCCGGCTACGCGGGCTCGCGCGAGGATGCGCTGCTGGAGGCGATCATCGCGCGCCGGCCCGACGGCGTGATCCTGACGGGCATCATGCATTCGACGCTGGCGCGGCGCCGGCTGGTGGCCAGCGGCATCCCCGTCGTCGAGACGTGGGACCTGACGCCCAATCCCGTCGACATGCTGGTCGGCTTTTCGCACGAGCAGCTGGGCGCCGCCGTCGCGCACTTCCTGCAGCGGCGCGGCCGCCGCCACGTGGCTTCGATCACGGCGGACGACGAGCGCGCCATCCGCCGTCACGCGGCCTTCGCGGCGGCGGCCGAATCGCTGGACATAGCCGGCGGCGCGGTGGCGCAACACGTCGTGCCGGCACCCAGCACCGTCGCCAGCGGCCGTGAAGGCCTGCGTGTGCTGCTGGCGCGCGCACCCGGCATCGACGCGATCTTCTGTAGTTCGGACATGGTGGCGCTGGGCGTGCTGAGCGAAGCGCAGGCGCTGGGCATCGCTGTGCCGGAACGGCTGGCCATCGTCGGCATGGGCGACCTGGCCCTGTCGCGCGACCTGCAGCCGCCGCTGACGACGGTGCGGGTGGACGGCACGCTGATCGGCGACACGGCCGCCCGCTACATCATGCAGCGCGCCGACGGCCGCCCGGTGGAGCAACCGATCCGCGATGTCGGCTTTACCATCGTCGAGCGGGGGACAACCTAATCGGGCAGTTTGCCCTCGGCCAGCGGGCGCACGTAACGCAGCAGGCTGACGAGCGTCTTGCCCGGTTCCTCCCACGGCGCCATGTGCGCCGAGCGCTCGAACCAGACGGCCTGCTTGTACGGCGCCTTGACCTGCCGGAGCCATGCCTCGGTGGGCGCCGTCGGCGTCGTGTAATCGTGCCGGCGGAGGACCATGACGACGGGAATGGGGAACGTGGCGACCTGGCTGTAGTCGATCATGACGAATTCCGGCAGCAGCCGGCCGAGCGTGAACAGGTTGCCCTGGTCGATGGTCTTGACGTCGTCCGGGCTGTAGTCGGGCGACAGGCGCGGCCCGCCGTAGTAGTAAGTTGATTCGCTGCGGAAGGCGGACAGACCGCCGTAGTGCTGCGGCCATTTGCGCGCCGTGACGATGCGCTCGCGCGTGATCGGTTGGTCGCCGGGGTAGGGCGCGATCGACTGCAGGTCCTTGAGCGCCTCCTGGTTGTCGTGCGCCTTGGCCTGCGCCAGTGCGTACTCGAAGCTGATGCGTTCATTCTCGCGCGTGCTGATCACCTGGCCGATACCGACATAGCCGTAGAACAGGTCGGGCCTTTTCAGCGCGGCGCCCAACGCGGGCACGGTGCCCCAGCTGTGCGCCATCAGGATCACCTTGGCCTTGCCGTATTTCCGGCGCAGGTGCTCGGCCACTTCGATGGTGTCGTCCACATAACGCGCCACCTTCAGCGTATCGGCCACCTTGTCCTGCGGGTTGTCGCGAAACGTCAGGCCGGCGCCGCGCTGGTCCCAGTTCACCACCGTGAAGTATTCCTCGATCGGGCGCTGGAACTGCCACGCCGTCGGCGTCACGGGCGCCGCCGGGCCGCCATGCACGAACAGGATGATGGGATTGGCCTTGTCCTGCCCGCGCACGAACAGCCACTGGTCGATGCCGCCGATCGGCGCCTTGTACGACGCCTGGATGCCGGCCGGCGCGACGATCCGCGTCAGGTCGGCCACCGCTGCACGGGATTTCTGGTACGCCTTCGCATCGGTGGCGTCGTCCGCCAGGGCGCCTGTGGCCGTGAAGATCAGGCATGTCGCTGCCCATCGCATCGTCCATCTTTTGCTCATCGCATTGTCTCCGTCGAGTAAGAACAACGGAAATCATAACGCGGGTTTGCATATAAAACATGCCGATGCGACCATGTTGTTTTTTCGGATAAAACGACCCGATGATCATCCGCCCCACCACGTTGGACGACTGGCAAACCCTCAAGGGCATCCGCCTCGCCGCGCTGCGCGACGCGCCGACCGCTTTCGGCGTCACCCACGCATCGGCCGCGCAATACACCGACGCGCAATGGCAGGCACGCGCCGCCGGCTCCGACAAGGCCGAATACCTGCTGGCGTTCGACGGTGAGCAGGCGGTGGGCATCGTCGCCGGTGTCATCAACGGGGAGAACGAATACAACCTGATCGCCATGTGGGTGCAGCCCGACTATCGCGGCCGCGGCGTGGCCGGGCAACTGATCGCCGCGATCAAGGCGCGGGCGCTGGCGCGCGGCCACCGACGCATCGTGCTCGATGTCGCGCCGGAGAACGTCAGCGCGGCAACGCTGTACCAGCGGCAGGGTTTTGAGTTCCTGCCCGAGTGGGAACCGTTGGAAAGCCATCCGCACATTTCGGTGCAGAAGATGGCCTGGGCGGGCTGACTTCGGCGGTTTTACGTCGGCCGGGTAGCGCGTTCGAGATCGTCCAGCCAGCGCAGCGCGTACTCGCGCGTACTGCCACACATCTCTTCCGATGGCTGCAGGCCGCCGCAGAACGCCGGGCGCTCCGGCTTGCCGAAGATGCGGCAACGGTTGTCGTCGGCCAGCTGGATGCAGCGCACGCCTGCCGGCTTGCCATTCGGCATACCGGGAATCGGGCTGGTGATGGAAGGCGCGGTGCAGCAGGCACCGCAGTGGTCGCGGCAGTTCATGGTGGCGTTCGGACGGGTGGGGCGCGTATTTTACGCCGCTCCGGGCTCAATGCGTACTGGCCAGTGCCAGCGATACGCAATACAGCAACAACCCCACTACACCGCCCACGAGCGTGCCGTTGATGCGGATGAACTGCAGATCGCTGCCGACCTGTAATTCCAGCTTCTGTGAAATCGTCTCGGCATCCCATTTGTCGATGACGCGCTGGACGACGGCGACGATCAGGCTGCGCCGCTCGACGATGGCTTCGATGGCGAAGCCGCGCATCCAGTCGTTCAGCTTGCCGCGGATCGCCGGGTTCTGCTGCAGCGCCGCCGCGAAAACCTGCAACGCGCCCTGCGCGCGGGCCAACAGGCGCGACTCGGGCGACGTGCCGGCTGTCAGCAGCCGCGCCCGCACATCGGCCCAGACCGTGCCGACGTACTCGCGGAACAGCGGGTGGTGCAGCCCCTTGGCCAGCAGTGCGCGCAGTTTTTCCTCGTATTCGGGCGACGTCTCCAGCTCGTGGATCAGGTCCTCGATCGACGTCTGGAAGCGGGCGCGCCATTCGCCGTGCTCGTCGGCCATATCGTCCAGGATGCTCTGGATGCCGTTCATCAGCCGCTCGTAGAACTTTTCGTCCACCATTTTCGGTATCCAGCTGGGGCTGTGGTCGTGCACCTTCTGGCGGATGTAGCCGCGGTTTTCCTCCAGCGCGTGGGCCACCAGCCCAAGCACGCGCTGCAGCAGCCTCACGTGTTGGCGCCCGGCGACGAGCACATTGAGCACCTGGCCCAGCACCGGCGCCAGCTGGACGTCCTTCAATGACGAGCCCAACGCGCCGCGGAAGAATTCGGCGGCGTCGCGGTCGTCGATCATGTTGACGACGGCGGGAATGGTGCCGACAAGGCGTTCCGCCACGGCGCGGCTGTTGGCGTCTTCGGCCAGCCAGCGCGCGCTGACGCCAGCGAAGTCCACGTCGCGCAATTCCTCCTGCAGGACTTCGTGGGTAATGAAGTTATGTTCGAGAAACTCCGCGATATTCGCGCCGATGCGGTCCTTGTTGCGTGGGATGATGGCCGTGTGCGGAATCGGCAGGCCGAGCGGGTGGCGGAACAGCGCCGTCACGGCAAACCAGTCCGCCAGGCCGCCCACCATCGCCGCTTCGGCAAACGCGGCAACAAAGCCCAGCCACGGGTGGCGTCCCTGCAGCAGCCGGGCGATGACGAAGATGGCGGCCATGCCCGCCAGCAGGCAGGTGGCAATGCGGCGGATGCGTTTCAGACGTTGCAAGGGGTTATTGCGCGGCACACCGGGCTCCCGTGGTTCCGATAGCCCGATTGTGCCGCATCGGCGCCGCGCCCTGTAGCGCCCGTTTCACACAACGGTGCGGCTGATATTGATATTTTGATAAGTTCCGTACTAGAATCGGGTATTCATTACCCGACAGGAGCTCCCATGTTTGTCGTACTGCTGAAGTTCTCCGATAACAAAAGCCAGGCCGCCGAGTTCATGCAGGCCCATAACGAATGGATCAAGCGCGGGATCGACGATGGCAAGTTCCTGCTCGTCGGCAGCATCCCGCCGGCCCAGGGCGGCGCCATTTTCGGCCTGGAATCCTCGCTGGAAGCCATGCAGGAGCGCGTCAACGCCGATCCGTTCGTCGCGCACGGCGTCGTGCGTGCGGAGATCATCGAGATCCGCCCCGGCAAGGTCGATCCGCGGCTGGCGGTACTGGCCGACGCCCCATGAGCGGGCGCCTTGACGCTTGCCCGGGGGGAGGGCTATGATTAAATGACCAATTGGTAAGTTACGCTTTCTCTCTCTATGCAATCCGACCCGAAGCCGCGCTGGGAGCGTCGCAAGGACGCCCGCCCGCAGGAACTGCTGGCCGCCGCGCTGGACCTGTTCGTCGATCGGGGTTATGCCGCCACGCGCCTGGAAGACGTGGCGCGCCGTGCCGGTGTTTCCAAGGGCACCCTGTATCTCTACTTTGACAACAAGGAAGAGCTGTTCAAGGCGGTCGTGCGCGAAAACATCGTCCAGGTCATCGGCCAGGCGGAAAGCGACGTTGCCGCCGCGTCCGGCGCCAGCTGCAACGAACTGCTGCGCGGCATGCTGGACAAGTGGTGGCGCGAAGTCGGCCTGACGCGTGCCGCCGGGCTGGCTAAGCTGGTCATGGCCGAAGCCGGCAATTTCCCGGAAATCGCCGCGTTCTACAACGACGAAGTCATCGAACGGGGCAACCACCTGATCGCATCGATCGTGCGCCGCGGCGTCGCCAATGGTGAGTTCGCCCCCGTCGATCCCGAGGTCATGACGCGCGTGCTGACGGCCCCGGTGCTGATGCTGATGCTGTGGTCGCACAGTTTCTTCCCCTGCGACACGCGGGCCATCGATCCGGCGGCGTTCATGGACGCGTTCCTCGGCCTCGTCGAGCGCGGCATCCGCGCGCCGGGATGACTGGGTAGCAATTTTCGCGGCTTCAGCCCCCGTAATCTGCAGACTGTCGCAATTTCCCGCCTTGCGCCGTTGTTGTCGTTAATATGCCGTCCTGACCAGTTCAACGATAAAATGACGGATTCTTATTCCTTCACCGAGTCATCAAGATGAATATCGAACAAGCCCGCTTCAATATGATCGAACAGCAGATCCGCCCATGGGATGTGCTGGACACCGACATCCTCGATCTGTTGATGGTCGTTAAGCGCGAGAATTTTGTACCGGAAGCCTGCAAGAACCTCGCGTTCGTCGACACCGAGATCCCGCTGCCGGGTGGCAATGCGATGCTGACGCCGAAGATCGAAGCGCGCATCGTGCAGGATGCGCAAGTCAAGAAACATGAGAACGTGCTGCTGGTGGGCGCCGGAACCGGTTACGTGGCCGCGCTGCTGGCGCACCGCGCCCAGCAGGTCACCGCCATTGAAATCGATCCGGCGATGAAGGCGCTGGCCGAGAAGAACCTGGCCGCCAACGGCGTGTCGACCGTGCGCGTGGAGCTGGGCAACGGTGCCCAGGGCTGGACCAATGGCGCGCCGTACGACGTCATCATCTTTACCGGTGCGCTGCCGGTGCTGCCGGAAGGCGTGCTGCAGCAGGTCAAGACGGGTGGCCGCATCCTGGCCATCATCGGCGAGTCGCCGGTCATGTCGGCGCACCTGATCACGCGTACGGGCGAGAACGGCTACGACACGAAGAAGCTGTTTGAAACGGACGTGAAACCGCTGCTGTCGGCCGTCACGCCGTCGCACTTCACGTTCTGAGACCGGAGGCCGCCATGCAGCATCTGACCGCTCCCGACCTCGCTGCATGGCTGGCCGACGGCGACCGTCCGCGACCGACCCTGCTGGACGTGCGCGAGCCGTGGGAATACGAGACCTGCCATATCGAAGGGGCAGCGCTGATGCCGATGCAGACCATTCCGGCGCGCATCGACGACCTGGATGAGGACGCGGAAATCGTCTGCATCTGCCATCACGGCGCCCGCAGCCTGCAGGTGGCCGCGTTCCTGGAGCGTCACGGGTTTGCGAAAGTCAGCAATCTGACCGGCGGCATCCATGCGTGGGCGCTGCAGGTCGATCCGGCGATGCCGAAGTATTAGTCGCAGCATGGCCGGCAATCGCGGGTTGCCGGCCTGATCGAGGAAACAACGTTCCCATGCGTCGCGGGGACAGTACGGGTGCGCGGCAACGTGCCCGGGGTGGTGGCAGCAAGTGGCGGCAGCTTCAGTTATAAAACAGAATAATTTTTTGACGAGTCCAACGGAGAATGCAATGCAGAGACCCCTTATCGCCGTGCTGCTCGCCAGCGCATTCACGCTTTATGCAAATGCGGCACAGGCGGCCGATCTTGTTCAAGTCTATCAGCAAGCACTCGCGAACGACGCCACGTACGCCAGCGCCCGCAATTCGCTGACGGCTGGCCAGGAACGGATCACCCAGGGGCGCTCGCTGCTGCTGCCGCAGGTCGCGCTGACCGGCAGCCACCTGAAGAACAATGGCGATTTCACGCCGGTCAACGAAGGCGCGCTAACGGACGTCGGCGGCGTGCCCACGCGCGTCACCGGCCGCGATACGGACAACAGCCAGAACATCTACACCCTGCAGCTGACCCAGCCGCTGTTCCGCTGGGCCAACTGGCAGCAATACCAGCAGAGCAAGCTGGCCCAGGCCCAGGCGGAAGCGCAGTTCGCGCAGGCCCAGCAGGACCTGATCGTGCGCGTGGCGCAGGCCTATTTCGACGTGCTGACGGCGCAGGACAACCTGGCGTCGATCCAGGCGCAGAAATCGGCCACGACGGAGCAGCTGGCATCGGCCAAGCGCAACTTCGAAGTGGGCACGCAGACGATCACGGACACACACGAAGCCCAGGCGGCCTACGACCTCGTCGTGGCGCAGGAATTCGCGGCGATCAACGACCTCGAAGTGCGCCGCACCGCGCTGCAGCAGATCATCGGCACGGCACCGGCATCGCTGGCAACGCTGCGCACCGGCGTGGCAATCGCGCCGCCGCAGCCGGCCACGATCGAGCCGTGGATTTCGTCGGCCGAGCAGCAGAACTATGGCGTTACCGTGCAGCAGCTGGCGGTGGAGATCGCCAAGCGCGAGATCGAACGCAACCGTGCCGGCCACATGCCGACGGTGGACTTCGTTGCGCAATCGCAGCGCCAGAGCCAGACGGCGTCCGGCATCACGAAAAACAACGCCATCGGCGTGCAGTGGACGATGCCAATCTTCAGCGGCTTCCAGATCACCAGCAAGGTGCGCGAGACGATCGCGCTGGAAGAGAAGGCCCGCAATGACCTGGAGGCAACGAAGCGCAGCGCCGCCCAGAACGCCCGCCAGGCCTACCTCGGCGTCAACAGCGGCCTGGCGCAGGTGCGCGCGCTGGAAGCGGCGGAAGTGTCGAGCAAGTCGGCGCTGGAATCGAACAAGCTGGGCTACCAGGTGGGCGTGCGCATCAATATCGACGTGCTGAACGCACAGCGCCAGCTGTACTCGACGCAGCGCGACCTGGCCAAAGCCCGTTACGACACGATCATGAACGGATTGCGCCTGAAGGCCGCCGCCGGCACGCTGAAGGAAGCGGACCTGGTGCCGGTGAATGCGTTGCTGACCAACGGCTGATTTGGTGGGGACAGTTCCAGAGGGACAGTCCCCAAAAAAAACCGGAGCCTGGCTCCGGTTTTTTTATTTAGCTGTTCAACCCGCCGCCGGTGCCGTCGAACGAGCGCTCGATCAGTTCGACCTTGTAGCCGTCCGGGTCGGTGATGAACGCGATCACCGTCGTGCCGCCCTTGACGGGGCCCGGCTCGCGGGTGACGTTGCCGCCGTTGGCGCGGGCCGCGTCGCAGGCTGCCACGATGTCTTCGGTCGAGATGGCGATATGGCCGTAGGCCGTGCCCATCTCGTAGCTGTCGGTGCCGTAGTTGTACGTCAGTTCCAGTTCGGCGTGGTCCGGATTGTTGCCGTAGCCGACGAACGCCAGCGTGTACTTGTATTCCGGGTTGTCGCTGGTACGCAGCAGTTTCATGCCGAGCACTTTGGTGTAGAAGTCGATGGAGCGCTGCAGGTCGCCGACCCGCAGCATCGTATGCAGGATGCGCATGCTGAAATCTCTCTTTTGGCGGTTGAGGCTGAAGGGAACCGGCGTGTGCGCAGGTTCCGGAAGGTGCGATTGTATGCGTTTTCGCCCTGTCCCGCTGAGAGCGTGTGGGCTCCCTATTCGGTTTCCATTGGATTCTTGCCGTCGCGCAGACGATACTTGCCGTCGGCGAAGACGTAGCGGGCCGTACTCTGCCCGGTCCATTCGTCGCGGGCGATCTCGTCGCTGCCCGCCTGCTCCGCCGCCTCGATGGCGCCAGGCTTGGCGGTGCGCAATTTGCTGTCGATATCCAGCACCAGGTCGTGATACGGCGCGGCGGTCGATGCACTGTCGAGACGCCATTTGGCGGTGTGGTTCCAGCACTTGGGACGGTAGTCGCCGCAGTCGTCATCGTTGTCGGAATGGATCAGGATGCCGTCCGCCAGGTCCGCCACTTTCTCCGCTGCGGGATCGAACAGCGCCAGATAGTTGTTGGTCTGGCCCCGGTTGGAAACGGGCGACTCGATCGCCAAGCCCGGCCGGTCCGGCCCCAGGGTTACCCAGCTGACCTTCCCGACTCGACCTTCCGATCCCAGTTTGGCGACGTTCTCATGCCGGCGCAGCACGCGCCACTGGCCGTTTTCCTCACGCAGCAGGTACAGGCTCAGGTATGCAGGCTGGCCCAGCGACGAATCCGGATCGCCCTTGTCATTGACATCTTCACCGGCAACGGCCAGTACCGTCACGCCGGAGGGCAAGCGCGTCGGCGCGATGCCGGTGAGCAGCAGTGGTGTCTGCATGTCGGCCGCCCAGGGATCGGGCAACGGCGCCAGGGCATTGCCCTGGTCGGGACGGTACCGGCTGCCGAACACGGCGCGCATCAGCGGCGCATAGCGGTCCTCGGCAGCCGGCACAGGCGTCGGCGTGGCGACAACGGGGGCTTGCGCGACCGGCGCGGCGGCGGGTGGTGCAGGCGGTTCCTTACGGGAACAGGCGGATAGGAAGATTAGCGCGATCAGCGGTGCAACAGCAGTTTTCATAAGTAAACGATAAAAAATCAGAACGACGGCAGCGTATTGGCGCCATCGCGCAGGCGGTAGCTGCCGTTCTGGAACACGTACCGGGCGGTGCCCGCCAGCGAGTGTTTCTTTGCCGGCGCGGGCACGGCGTCGGCTTCGTTGGCGTTGTCCTCGGCCTTGTCATCGGCGACCTCGTCCTCGTCGCCCGCGATGGTCAGCACCAGGTCGTCGTAGCCGTCGGCATGGGCGGTCGGCTCGAAACGCCAGGTGGCCCGCGCGCTCCAGCAATGGACGGCGGCCGGGCAGGCGCCGGTGCTGTCCGACTCCGTCATGATGCCGTTGCCGGTCAGGTCGACGACCTTCTCCTTCGACGGATCGAACAGCGAGAGCCACGTGCCCCGATACCCTTGTCCGCTTTCGTGGTGTTCGACGGCCAGCACCGGGCGGCCCTGTCCCGGCATCACCCAGCGCAGGTCGCCCACGAAGCCGACGCGGCCCAGTTGCGCCACGTCGTCGTGCCGGCGCACCAGGTTCCACTGGCCGCCCTGCTGGCGCAGCACGTAGAGGCTGAGCCGGCCCGGATCGGGCAGCGCGGGATTTTCGTCGCCGTTCTCGTCAGTTGCCATGCTGGTGACGACGAGCACCGTCTCTCCCGACGGCAGCCGGGTGGACGTGGCGCCCGTATAGATGGGGGCATAGGCCTTCTGGAACGTGTCCGGATCGCCGATGCCTTCCACGGCGTGCCCCTTGGCCGGCAGGTAATCGTCACCGAACACGGCCCGCATCAGCGGCGCATACGGGTCCTTGCTGGCCGCCAGCTCGGCCGCGCGCGCGGCAGCGGGGGACACGACGGGGGCATCCGACACACCGCTGTCGTTACGGGCACAGCCGGCAAGCGCCAGCGTGGCGGCGGTCAACAGGAGAACGACAGGTACTTTCATACGGCCAACATGCTAAAAAGACAACATGATAGCATGCCTCGTATTCAAATACCCGGAATCGTATTCTCGCCTTCGCTCAACCGATACTGTTTGCCGTCGAACACATAGCGGGCCTTGCCGTCGAGGGATTTTCGAATGCGTAAGGGCTTGGCCTCGTCGCCCAGTTCGGCATCGGGGTCCTTGGCCACGTCCTCGTGCCCCGTGATCGTCAGCAACAGGTCGTCGTAGACGGCCGCGCCCGGTTCGAAGCGCCAGTCCGCCTTCGCTTCCCAGCACGTGGGCACGGGGCCGCAATCGTCGCCATTGCCCGAATACACAGCCGGGTCTTCCGCCATCAGGTCGGCGACCTTCGCGGCCATCGGATCGAACAGCGCCAGGTACGTGACGGTTGCGCCCTGGTAGGTGGCGCCGTTGAGCACCGCCAGGCCGGTCTTGCCCTTGGCCAGCTGGACCCATTTGACGTCGCCGATCTGGCCGAGCGAGCCCAGCGCGGCGACGTTCTCGTGACGGCGCAGCACGCGCCACTGGCCGCCGGCGTTGTCGAGCACGTAAATGCTCAGCATGCCGGGCGACGAGTGGCCAGCGCTGGCCGTCCCATCCGCCTCGGCGACATCGGCGTTGACAGCAAGCACCGTCTCGCCTGTCGGCAAGCGGGTCGAGCCGGCGCCGGTCGCGACCACGCGCAGGAGCACCTTCGGGTTGTCGGCATCCGGCATCTCCGCCAGGGCGTCGGCCGTGGCAGGGCGGTAGCGCGCGCCGAATATGGCGCGCATCAGGTCGGCGTACGGGTCCTGCTTCACCTGCGCCGGCGCTGGCGCGGCGGCCGCCACTGGCGGTGCCGCCTGCGGCGCGGGAGGGGCGGCAGGCTTTGGTTCGTCGCGCGAGCAGCCGGCCAGGGCGGCGAGAATCAAGGTGGCGTACAGCGTTTTCATTGCATGGTGGGTCATAGGAAGGTTCAAGGTTTGGTTTTCCGGCTGGTGCGTTTGTAGACGAACTCGCCTTCTTCGCGCGGCCAGACCAGTGAAGTGCCCTGGATGGACAGTTGCGCCTCGAACGTGCGGCCCGGCACGCTGTCGGGCAGGCGGAAGGCAAAGCGCGTGGCGTTCGCCTGCTCCGGCGGCACGTCGAACACGAAGGGACGGCCATCGTCGAGTTCCTCATGGGCGATGACGAGCTGGCGTACGGGACCGGTCCAGTGCGCTTGCCAGCCCTCTTCTGTCGTGACGCCTTTCGATTGCGCGGGTTCGTCACCCAGCGCGGCGATCCGCAAGCCGGGGACCGGGCGGTCGCGGAAATACACGGCGACCGTCAGCTTGCCGGATGGTGACGGCTCCCCCTTCGTCTCCTTGAAGGGCGTGTACAGCGCTTTATTGGCCGCCGGTACGCTGCTCAGGTGTAGGCGGCCGTCCTTGACCGTCCAGCGGCCTTGCTGTTCCTCGTCCACGGCGCCATACGTCAGCATGTAGAGGAACGTGCCGTCCCGCTGCAGGCGGATCCAGGTGGCCAGTTCACGTCCCGAGCCGTCATAGTCGCCCGGCAGTTTTTTCGCCAGCGCCAGGTCGGCGGCACGTTGCGATGCCGTACGTTTGTCCGTCGTGCCGGCGGCGGGAGCGGGCCAGCCGGCACCCTGCAGAACCTTTGCCAGCGTGCCATTGCGCGGCAGGCGCAGCATCTTGGCGGTCGCCTCATCGGTTGCCTTGCCCGGGTTGTCGGCATACAGGTCGGCCATGCGCCGGCGCATGCGTTCGCCTACCCAGCCGGCATACAGGACCGGCTCGCCGCGGGTGAATGCCTCGGCCAGTCCGCGTGCCATGTCGGGACAGCTGCGCGCCCCGAAGCCCTGGTCGCGCAGCATGGTCCAGTAGGCGTCGTCGGCCATGCGCAGCATGCGTGCCAGCGCGTCGGCCTTGCCATTGCACTGCGTCCCAATGGGCAGGCCCGTCCTGGCGGCAACGAAGCGCACCACGTCCGCATGGCCGGAGGCGATTGCGCTGTCGAACGCTTGCGCATCGAGCTTGCCGCCAGCAGCCAGCAGTGATTCAATCACGGCGATGTCGCCCTGGCGGATGGCGACGTCCATCGGGCCGACACCATTGTCGTCACGCCAGGCGAGGTTCGGCTTGCGCGCCAGCAGGGCCGGCAGCACGTCCTTGCGGCCGGTAAGCAAGGCTTCGCGCACGATGGCACCGGTGTAGTCGGCGCGCTCGGCAGGATCCTCGTCGCCCGCCGTCGGGAAGCCGTGCTGCAACAGCTTGGTGAACAGGCTCCGGTCCGGTGACAACAAGGCGGCGCGGGCGCCGTCGAAACGCACGTCCCTGACCGGCACGCCCGCATCCAGCGCCATGTGGGCCAGCCGTGCGCGTTCGGCGGTGGTTGCGTACTGCAGCGCATTGTCCAGCAAGGCCGAATCCGGCGGGACGGTCAGCGTTTGCTGCCGCAATCCCTCCAGCAGCGCGGCCAGCATGTCGGCCCGCTGGGCCACGCTGGGTTCGCGGTCCATGTGCAGGCCCTTGTACTCGAGATTCGCCGGTGCGACGGCGGTTAGGTCGAGTCCGCTTGTCTCGCCGCTGAGGGGCGACACGCCCAACGCCATCAGCGTGCGCACCATCTCGACGTCCCCGGCGACCACGGCGTTGGACAGCAGCGCCGCGTCGCGTCGTGTCACCGGCGAGCCCAGCTTGACGAGGCGGCGTACCACATCGGCGCGCCCGGCCAGGATGGCGCGGCCCAGCAGGCTTTCCGTGTTGGCTTCGTTGTTCGGTACGTGTCGCCAGGCGCGGCCGTAGTCGCTGAAGTGGCCCGGTCCCAGCTGTTGCCAGCGCAGGTCCGGGACAAGAAGCATGTCCAGGATGCGGTCCGATGCGTCGCGTGGCGCCTGCAGCGCCCAGATCGCGCCCTCGATCCACAGGTCCTTGCCGTCCTCTTCGACACGAGGCACGTGGTCCTTCAGCCACGCCACGCCTTCCACATTGCCGGCGGCCGCGGCGTAGGCAAACAGTTTGCCGGCACCATTTTCGGTGTAGGGACGGGTGCCCAATGCGGCCATGCGATCCAGCACTTCGCGCCCGCGCGTCAGTGCCAGCAGCGTATCCCACTTGAAATCGAAGTAGGGACGATCGATCGCTTTATCGCTTTCCTTGCGCTCCTCGCTGCGGCAGGCATACAGCTCTTCCATCTGCTTGCCCGGCAGCGGCGCCCCGGCGGCAAGCAGGGCCAGCACGACGCCGGTACGCTCCTCGGCGGTCACGATGCTCTCCATCCGGTCGGCGGCGTCCTGGTTCAGGGCGATTTCGAGCGGCTCCTGGTGTGGCACCTCGCCGCTCACCTGGCGCACGTCGGCACCGGCGGCGATCAGCATTTTCACCATGTCGGCCGTGCCGTACAGGGCGGCCAGATGCAACGGCGCCGGGCCGCCGTCGCCGGCTTCGTTGACGGCGGCGCCGGCTTTCAGTGCCAGCGCCAGCATGCGCGTCTTGACGGGGTACAACGCCGCATGCTTGCGCTGCTGGCCGGCCCAATGGACGCCGTCGCCGCGGCCGACGAATTTCTCGCGCCATTTCGCTTCGTCGGCACGCAGGCTGGCCGCCGGGCGCAGCAGCCGGTGCAGCAGCCTGTCGCCATCGATCTGGTAGTCGTTGATGTTCGGCACCGTGGGCAGCAGCTGCGCGAACGCCGCTTCGTTGCCCTCATTCGCGGCTTCGAACAGCGCCCGCACCTGGGCCGTGGCCGGGGCTTTTTCCGTCACGTCGGCCGCGTAGGGGATGCGCTGGACGATGGGATCGCAGAGGCTGGCCGCCCCGACGGCGCCGCTGGCCAGCACCGCCGCTGCCAGTACGATGGTTTTCATGGGAATCCTGCTTTAGCAAAAAAGCAAGGAATATAGACGAAAACGGCCGCTTGCGCGACCGTCGATGCTGCCGGGGGCGAGAACTTACTTCGCCGGCGCGATCCGCCAGATCGTATTGCCGACGTCATCGGCCACCAGCAGCGCGCCATCCTTGGCAACGGCCACGCCCACCGGCCGCCCGGCCGCCTTCTCGTCCTTGGTGAGGAAGCCCGTCAGGAAATCCTGCGGCGGGCCGGCCGGCTTGCCGTCCGCGAACGGAATGAAGGCAACCTTGTAGCCGCTGTGCGGCTTGCGGTTCCACGAGCCGTGCATGCCGACGAAGGCGCCGCCGTGGTAGCTGGTGGGGAAGGCGCTGCCGTCGTAGAACGCCAGGCCCAGCGACGCGGTATGGGCGCCCAGCGCGTAGTCGGGCACGATGGCCTTGGCGACGAGGTCGGGGCGTCCTTCCTTGACGCGGGCGTCCACGTTCGGGCCGTACCAGCTGTACGGCCAGCCGTAGAAGCCGCCGTCTTTCACTGACGTCATGTAGTCGGGCACGAGGTCGTTGCCCAGTTCGTCGCGCTCGTTGACGACGGTCCACAGCGCCTTCGACTTCGGTTCCCACGCCATGCCGTTCGGATTGCGCAGGCCCGTGGCGAACAGGCGCGATTTGCCGGTGGCCCGCTCCAGCTCCCAGATGGCGGCGCGGCCTTCTTCCTTGTCGATGCCGTTTTCCGCCACATTGCTGTTCGAACCCACCGTCATGTAGAGGAACTTGCCGTCCGGGCTGGCGGTGATGTTCTTGGTCCAATGGTGGTTGATCGGGCCGGCCGGCAGGCTCATCACCTTGGCGCCGGCTGCCGTGATGGCCATCTTGCCTTCCTCATACGGGAAGCGCATGACGGCATCGGAATTGGCGACGTAAAAATCCTTGCCGACCAGGGTCATGCCGAACGGCGAATGCAGGTTTTTCAGGAAAACCGACCGGGTTTTGGCGGCGCCGTTGCCGTCCACGTCGCGCAGCAGCGTGATGCGGTTGGCCGACGGCGTCACGGCGCCCGCCTTCTTCATCTGCATCTGCATGATCTTGCCCTTGATGCCCTTGCTGTCTTCCGGCTTCGGCGGCGCGTTGGTCTCTGCCACGAGCACATCGCCATTGGGCAGCACGTACAGCCAGCGCGGGTGGGCCAGGTCGCGCGCATACGCCGTCACCGTAAAGCCGGCGGGCGCGACGGGCTTCGCCTCGCCCTTCCAGACGTCCACCGGGGCCACGTTGACCGTGGGGATCAGGCTTTTCTCGGGTTCCGGCAGCTTCGGATTCGGGCCGTAGCCGACCGGGTACTGGCCGTTCTGGGCAAACGCGGCGCCGCTGGCGAGCAGCATGCCGAAGGCGATCAGGCGATTCATGGAGGTTCCTTGAGATTAGTCTTTTTTAATTTCCGGCAGCGGTTTGGCTTCGGCATCGCCGTTGCCGGGCGGCGCCTTCTGCACGCCGCGCTGTTCGCGCAGGTCGGTGTCGACCAGGCCGGCATCGATATCGCGCGCGGCCTGTTCGATGCGGGTGCGCCCGCCCTGGTGCTGCACGCCCTCGGGCGATTCGTCGCGCTCGTGCGGCAGGCGTTTGCCGCCCGTGGCGCCGACTTCGACGTCGGTGTTGACCTGGCGGTCTTTTTCGTTGGGCGAGGTGTCGTTGGTAGCGGTCATGATGGTGTCCTTCATAAAAAACTTAACTGAATCACATCATATCGGCGATTACCGCTGTCGGTCGCGCGCTTGAACTGTTGGTTTCTCGTCTTGTCATGGTGCATTTAATGCATGGAATGCGTAGCATGGTGGTTTCACCAGAGGGCCCGGAATTGAAACCAGCGACGATCGAAGCGGCCGGACACCACGACGTGCCCGCCAACTGCCGCAACTGCGGTACCGCCGTGCATGGCAACTACTGCGTGGCGTGCGGCCAGGAGACGCGGCTTCACATGCCCAGCCTGGGCGAGTTCGTGCATGAATTCGTCGGCCATTACGTGGCAGTGGAAGGGCGGCTGTGGCGTACGCTGGCGCTGCTGCTGTTCCGTCCCGGCGCGCTGACCAATGAATACCTGGCCGGGCGGCGCCGCCGCTACGTCGAGCCGCTGCGCCTGTACCTTTCGCTGTCGATCCTGTTTTTCGCGCTGATGAAGTTTTCCGGCACGGATGTGGTGCATTTCAACACGAAGTCCGATGCGCAGGGCAAGGCGGTGGCGACGGCGGACGCCAAACCGGGTGCGATGATCATTGGCGACGCCGACGACCTGCCGGCCGACATGCCGCACCACACCACGTTGCCGACGCCGCTGGAAGAGCTGGCGCCGGGCCTGCGCCAGTCGCTCGACGATTTCGACCGGCTCAGCACGGAACGCAAGAGCGAGGTCCTGCGCGCCAGCTTCTTCCGCTACGCGCCGTACGCGATGTTCTGCCTGATGCCGCTGTTCGCGCTGTACCTGAAACTGCTGTACCTGGGCACGGGCCGCCGCTACGGCGAGCACGTGCTGTTCGCGCTGCACACGAATGCGTTCGCGTTCGTGCTGTTCGGCGCCTTCCTGGCGATGCCGGATGGCTTCCTGAAGTTCATGCTGTTCTGCTGGCTGCTCGTGTACCTGCCCTGGGCGATGCAACGCGTCTATCGCAAGGGCCGCTGGGGCACCGCGTGGCGCTGGGTACTGCTGGTCGGGCTGCATGGCCTGTCGCTGTCGATGGCCATTGTCATCGCACTGGGCCTGGGCGTCGCTTTCACTCACTGAGAAAACCGTTATCTTGAATTCCGCTACAACCGCCCCGCGCTGGGGCATGGCGCTCGACCTCGAGCGCTGCATCGGCTGCCATGCCTGTTCCGTTGCCTGCAAGGTGGAGAACAGCGTCTCGCTGGGCCACTTCCGCACCAAGGTGTACTACCACGACTGGCAATCGGCCAACCCCGTCACGGCGCGGCCGATGCTGAAGCGCGCCTTTTTACCCACGCTGTGCATGCAGTGCGAGGATGCGCCATGCCTGAAGGCCTGCCCGAACGACGCGATCGAACGCGGCATCGACGGCATCGTGCGCATCGTCGAAGCGAACTGCGACCGCAGCCGCGACTGCATCAAGGCGTGCCCGTACGGCGCGCTGCACATCGACCCGGTGGCGCAGATCGCCGACAAATGCGACTTCTGTTCGCACCGCCTCGATGCGGGCATGGAGCCGGCGTGCGTCGAATCGTGTCCGGCCGACGTCTTCCATTTCGGTGACCTGAACGACCCGGCCAGCAAGGTCAGTACGTTCAACGCGCGCCACCAGGGCAGCCTCTCCGTGCTCAAGCCGGAAGAGGGGACGAAGCCGGTGGTGCAGTACCGCGGTCTGGGTGGCGTGGTGCCGCGCGCGGCCGAGCGCAAGATCCCGAAAGGACGCAACCACGACCCGTTCTCATACGAGATCGACCGCTGGGCGGAGGAGCGCTGATGGAACGCCGCACATTCATCGCGCGCGGCATCGCCGCGCTGGCGGGCCTCGGGCTCGGGGAACTGATCGAGCTGGC
>Ga0265797_10003577_pt1 | contig 24732 bp, 23 predicted proteins | sample P2T30metagenome_FD_192433 | JGI IMG/M metagenome (GOLD analysis project Ga0265797, IMG submission 192433) | Plant litter microbial communities from East Loma Ridge, Irvine, California - P2 T30 | ecosystem: Environmental > Terrestrial > Plant litter > Unclassified | place: USA: California... | reverse complement strand
ACTTCCCGTGCCATTCGCTGACTCGACGAAGAGATAGACACTGCTCTCCTCAAACGCGATCCGGCCAAAGCGCAGCGGCTGTTGCGGGAGTCGATAAGATGTGGGATGGAGAGGTAAGGAGTCGAGGCTTGCAGCGCGCGGCAATGGTGGAGCCGCACTGGCCGTTTCTTAGACCGTCCCGGTCCCGTCTTTCCACCCGTCGTTACATCATCACAGCAAAGAATTGTCATAACACTCCTGTTCCCGTTCTTGAGGCTTAGGTTATGGTCGCTCTTGCGTTAGCTGTCACGATTTACGTATACGAACCGTATCGTGTAGGGTAATAAAAGGTCGTACAAGGGCAGTTGCTGTTGTGCATAACGAAAGTTAAGCTAGCTAAAATACCAGAAGCGGTAACGAGTAAGTAAAGCAAAGCTATCAATGTATTAGAAAAATAAGTCGAGAAATATTTGCTATACTAGCATTTGCCAATGTCGTTTTTCTACCCGTATTACTGGATGCTGTACGGTTGCAGCCACTCTGCTCCCCCCGAGCATGATCTTGAACCACTTTCGTAAGTACCCCAATGACCTGGATCCGATGGATGTGGATTATATGCTGTCGGAGTACCAGGCTTCGCCACGTACCGGGGCTCCTGTATAGTCTTCACGTTCATTCTGAGCTGTCGGTGTATACGAAGAGTATCCGCTGTCATCTTGACCCAGGTTGGTAGTCCTGAAGCTATCGTATAGTTTGATTGTTTGGGCGACAGTCTCGAAATGGTCCCTTTCGAGCGTGGGATTGTCATCGCTATCGAGGTGCGCGAGTGAAGCAGCGATCAGGAATGCATTCTGGATCTGCCTACCATTCCATCGACCTACGCCAGACTTGGCCGTCTCGTCGAAATGGGTCCGCGCAAATTCAATTATTTCGTTCTCGCAAATGAACAGGCGGTTAGCTGGATCCCGGCGTTGAAGTTCGATTCTCCTGAGTCGGGTAATGTTGTGCTTGAAGATCTCTATCGTCTGTCTTTTGTCGAGCTGGTTGTATCGCAGATGGAGGAGAACTCGAGACTTAACTACTTCATCAAGAATCATAACTCGATTGGTCGTGAGGAACAACACACCATTGTAATACTCGAGCATTCGTAGGAAAACTGATTATGATGTGAGTATGAATTTTATCGTTTGCAAGGTGACGACAGCTTACCAGATACCAAAGCATTTCTTTTAAAATCATTCCTTTCTCTTTGTGAGATGAAGACCTCGGCTTCATCGAGCAATAGAACACAGTCCCAGAGATGGGCTAAGCGAAAGTATTCTTTCAACGACTTTTCCACACCTTCTGGAGTAGTGCCAAGGTCACCACAGGTGATGGGGAACAGCGGCCTTCCGTATTTCTGAGCAACAGCCTCCGCTGTGGCGGTCTTTCCAACGCCTGGTTCACCATCCAGAAGTATGACAATACCTCGACCTTTTCCTCGAATGAAGTCTTGCGAGGGAGTTTCGAACCCTTGTCTTTCGTCCATCCTCTGCTCAAAGTGCGATTTCACAAGCGAATCGATGAGTCGTTTGTTCTTGTGTTCGATTTGGAGGTCTGCGAATGCTTCGTCCTTTTCGCCTTGCTGCTTCACAGACTTAAGATAGCGGGAGTCAATATGCACAAACTTGCGATCCCATATAGCGTACGCAAGCATGCGTCGTGGTAGAAGAACCAGATCTTCTCCAGTAGGGGGATCTTGGCTATGCTGCTTTGTCAGAAAGGTATCATGCTTGACATAAGCATTGAACTCCAGGGACTCAAACAAACTATTATCTATATAACTGTCAGGGCTTTCTCGAATGACGTCTTTGCGGTCAGATCCCTTCCATGTTATGACTGAAGTCTCATCGCTAAGCAGTGTCAGAGTGTACGACTCTTGTATATGTGTTACCAGCTCGGGTTTCCACTTTGGATATACGTTGGAAGCTTCCATAAAGTCCACTAAGACATCGCTCTTAATATGCTCAGGGCACGTGATCCTATCTCCTCTTGCGTCTTCAAGGTCGTCCCCGACAGGACTTTTGATGACCGACCATCCGTTGTAGAAGCCGTATCGTTTGGCGATACGTTTAACGAACATGGATCCGTCACTCTTGGCTTGTTTCAGCTTCTTTGTCCGATCCTCAGCGAATCGAAGAGGGTAGCATGGCAGCTCAGTGACGAGCTTCTTCCCCGGAAATGGTTCGAAAAGGATTGGTGTCATGACACAACCATATCCCTCGCCATCGTAGTCCAAGTAGTACGACTGCACTGAGGTATATTTGTGTACCCTGCAAATGGAGCAATCGCAGTCGGTGAACAACTCTTCATTGTAGCCGACATGGACCCGAAAAACTCTTCGGATATCTTGTGCGGTTGAGTTTGCGCTAGGCCCTTGTCGGCCAGACTTTGGGACGCAAACGAGATCGCCGGGCTCGAAGAGATAGCTCAGATCTCCATAGCCTACTTTGGGCACTCCTGATGCGGTCGGATCATGAAATTGTTGGCGCAGAGGTAGCAGGTGCTCTTCCACAAATTTGACGTAGCACTTGACCTCTTCAAGCGTTCCTTTCTTCGAACATAACGCTTCCAGATCGTTTGGCTCTTTCTCATTTTCATTGTTCGTGTCTTGATCATCGGCAACGGAAGCAGGCACCGTGTCCATCTGCTTGATCCCATCCAGCGAGGTGACATTTGTTCCCGGTGGTACTGATGAGCCTGCAATCTTTGCGTCGATGATGTGAAGCTCCTTCTTCATCTTCTCGTGGAAATGAAGGAGATGTCGAAAAGGCTGCAGAAATGTGTGTGGTTTCCCTTCCCAAGTTTTCTCGGTATCACTGAACTTTCCAAGGATCTTCATCACGGCTTTGGAATTGATCCGGACCTGTTGAATCCGATTACCTCGCCGCACTTCGCTATGTGCTAGGCCGTGCTTTGTGATCGTGGTAGTCGGGTCCACAGAGGAAGGAGAAGGTTCAGGCATACGTCCAAGAATATGCATCCTCCTGGCATCCTCATCCTCCATTTGACGTGGAAGTGAATCACCAGCAATCAGCACCTCCAAAGCGCAGACCTCTTCACCACCGTCATATCTGTTCTTAAACTGTTCCCAGTTACACTCTCGAACTTGAGGGATGATCGTTTCTGAGTGTGCCACACTATTCGGCTCTTCTTGAGCGAATCCATCCCCATCGTCTCTAACGGCTGCCTGCTGGCCTTCAAACATCTCCACATTAGGTTCAAAAGGCTCCGCGGTGGGTGTTTGTTTTTTTCTAGCAGTGACTAGCTCTTTGATTGAGCTTGTGAGGTCCCCAATGCTCCGGTTGATTTGGTTGAGCGACACAGACTCAGTTTTCAGCTGTGGAACGATGGCTTTTCCCTCTCTGGTTACTTTGTTTGGGACCTCTTCTGGCGTCGCCATGTTACATTCAGCAGGGTCGGATACTTGGTGGACGGTATACAAGGCTGGCTGTTCGAGTTCTGGCCCCAGATTCATTATAGGAGACACGGAATCCATCGCACCATGTGGCCCAAATAGACTGGAGGCAAATTGTCAGTAACGTGTGTATATGAAACAGACTTTGGAGGGCAAGTAGGGTGTGCAGTAGCGAACATTCGAAAGAATACGACGGGCAGTTTAAAAGCAAAATGACATGTAAGGCGACAACATCTTGCTTGGCAAATCAAGAGGCCTTAATCGTAGTACTATAGGCTGAAGGCGGTCACTTGCAATCCAAGGCGCCCTGCTTGCAAAACATACGTTAGCTGCGTGTCGAGCACACACTTCTTGCCGTTAGCAATTAAGCTCAACGTGTGATCGGGGTTGCCTGGAGGCCAAATCGCCACGATGAGTGCCCTGTCGGTTCCGGTCAAAGTGCGGGCTGGCCGGGAACCAAATATAGACCTCGAGCTATTGTGGCTGATCCAATAAGCCAAACGCTGCATGGAGACGCTGCGCGAGAAGGACCAGTTTCGGTGTGTATTGGGGGCAGTGCAGGGAAAATCGGTGATTGGCTGTGGCGTATACCTGTCGGCCAGGTAGTGCAGTCGCTGCCTTCTGTTAGGCTCAGCGATTGTGGTAGCCGCGAGTTATTCCTCGCAGAGACTTCTTTACACATGTTCGGGGGTGAACTAACAACACCGCTCAGTCCATGAGCTACGTAAAGAATAGAGCTCTTGTCATCTGCCTTGCCAGGGGGTTTGGCCGCTAGCTGCGGTTTCCCGCATCGAATCTTATCGGTGTCAGGCTTGGACAAGCACACCTTCCGCAGAGCGTTCTAGATCTGGGGTTTGCATAGGCCCACTGCCGGAGACCCGACCTGATAACAACGTTCTCTGATCGGATTTGCTGCAGACTGTCAGCCCCCATTCGCGCGGCAAGATCCGTCTATCTAATCGGCCTCAAGCCTCTAATTTGAATCTCTTGATCCGGCGCTGGCAATAAAAATGTGATATCCGCGCTACTATCTGCATTTCACTGGAGTTCGACCGACGATAATGGAGTAGCTGCACGAAAGCTGCTTCCTTTGGCTTGGTCAGCTGTTCTCCGGAATCCTCTTGGTTGATGGGCATTGCAGACATGATGGTATGGGAAAGACAATCCCGTTTTCGTCCTATGAGTTTCTTTGGCAACCACGATCGTCGAGACACGTTCCACGTATAATTCTGCGCTTCTTTGCAGCATTTATACAAAGGTTGACCAGAACATGATAGGCGGATCATCTGGACTTATACGTTCCGGGTGGCTGATGCGCGTTTCGAGTTACTATGGAGAGTGTATCGAACGGTGCCGTGATACTGTAACTTATCTAGCGAATCACGAATATGATCGTACAGAGGTACCGCAATGCACGCGATGGGAGGACGACATTGGCATGTGCGTGTTCCGCTCATCTCTCAATGACGCACTAGCGGGCTTCGGCGAAACGTGTCTCCGAAGCGGTCCGAGCGCCGGGCCCCACGCGATGCAGAAGCGCTGTGCCAGCCGTCCCAGCCTCGGGCAGCTGGTAACGAATTGCAGCATTACTTTCACCATGAAAGCATCTTCTTATGTTCGCGCTTGCCTCAGGATAATCCAATTGTGATGGCTTCCGGTTGTACTTTGCGCCCAGCCTGACAGCGGGCTGGCTGCTCCGTCTGCCCACGACGACCCGAAGCGCGATCGACCAGTCTGCTTCTCCTGTCAAGACCTCGCATCATGGACAACGTTCAGCTTAACACTCCAGGTCAATCAGGCGAAACTTTCTGTACCCAGATATTTCATACGCGGACCTAGCGTCTCACTAACTACACAGTCGTTGTGTTCAACATAACCAGAAGCTGGATCTAGCCAGACTGCCTTTCGCGACAGGCACCTCCTGCAATTCCCACGGCGAAGAGCACACTGCACGATTTCCATCGAACACTCGCACCGAGCTGCTAGACGAGATCACAATATGGACGGACAGCAAGGACGGGAAGTCTGTATCCTGGCTGAGCGGCACGGCGAGCCTGGGAAAGTACGATAGCGCGGACCGTCGCTCAGTCGAGGGCAGCTCGGAGCAGCTTCTTCTTTAAGAAAGGCGATGGAAAGCGCGGCAACGCCTCACGGCCTTTGACCACCATCGCCCTATGCCGCTGCGGAGTACATCATTCGACCAAAACGGCAGCCGTTGCGGTGGGCGTACACAACATGTGGTATGGAGAGGTAAGGAGTCGAGGCTTGCAGCGCGTGGCGATTGTGGAGCCGCATTGCTACATCATCAGACCAAAGGGATATCTCAAACCTCCCTTTTCCGTGCCTCAGCCTTGGGTCACCCTTGCGCCCACAATTACCCAGTTATGGGAACCGTCACGTATCGGGTACTGGCATGTTGCACAACGGCAGATGCTGCGATGTGAACTGATAGTCGCCAACAGACCTTTTTTACTCGTCTCTAGCCTACCGCATCAAACCCTCTCCGTCGACAAATCTTCAGCCTGGTCTGATTACTATCGCGCTAGGTCTAGGCCTTGCACTCCGTATTGTGGAGTTGGGGAAACACCAAATTCAACGCCTAACAAGATCTCACCACGCAGTTGGAGCAACGCCACACGGAGCCCTGTCGTGTATCGTTCAACGGTGACCTACCCTTTCAGCCACGCTCTACGCGAGTTGAGATCGAAGGGCAAAGAGCACAAGGCTGTCAATCCAACGGGACGCGTGATCGGTGTGGTCCCGCGACATCGCTCTACACAGATCGGTACGATGAATGTGTATTGTATGCAATGTGGTAGCACATCACTACCGTGGTTGGGCCCCTTACGCTTTTATGAGAATTTGGCACGCGTCTGCGGAGGACTCGGCAGCAAGTCATGTCAATTGTAGATGACCAGTATGTATCTTACATTCAGTTCATTGAAGAGGACGAGTATCGGGCTTCACATCACTATCATCAGGGCGCCCCTTTATTACCCACCAATGGATGTTGCACGGCATGTTCAACACCCCCGTGGATGTGACCTCACTTCCTGACCTCCGTCTAGAAGTATAAGGTGCAAACGGACGTGTACCTGACATCACGTATCAACCTCATCCTTCACTTACTCACGTGCATAATAGTATTAATGGACGACTGTTTAGTACTCTCACCACCCCGATTATAGACACCAAGAATCCCATTCCGATCAAAGATACCAACACACCCCCACAGACAACAATGACCGAACAAAGAACCATCGCCATCATCGGCTCCACCAGCTTCCTAGGCCCCTACATCACCGCCTCTCTCCTCCAAAAGCATCCCCACACCACCATACTCTGCCTAAACCGTAGCAAAGACGCAGGAAAACGCACCACCTCGTCTCTCACCCACACCAGCAACGAAGACCTCACCCGCCTCACCTTCCTAACAACCGACATCACACTCCCCAACCTCGGCCTATCCCCCACCCAATACACACACTTCACAACCAGCGTCTCAGACATCGTTTTCAATGCGTGGAACGCAAATTGGGCGACGCCTCTCGTCGGCTACCTACCTCTCCTTAACGCTGTTCAACACGTCGTTACTGCATGTATTGCAAGTCCTCTAAAACCACGCGTAACCTTTATGTCGTCGAATACCTCGATAATGAATCACCCAACCCAGCATCCTTCCACGCCGCTCATCCCCGAGGTCCCTGCCTGGGACTTCGCCAGCGCGGCGAATACGGGGTATGGCCAGAGTAAATGTCTCGCGGAGCAACTTCTCGCGCGTGCGGGTCAACAGCACGGGTTACGCGTAGCTATTGTACGCGCAGGTCAGATCGGTGGTGCATCGTCCGCAATACTCAATGCGCCGCAGTGGCCAATTCAGGGCTGGTTGTGGGTGGTGTTCAAGACCGCACAGAAACTGGGGTACTGGCCCGTGAGGATGAATGCTGTGGATTGGATCCCTGTTGATTCGCTGGCGGAGGGGATTGCCAATGTCACAGCATCGCCGCCGAGCTCAGACGCAGAGACGAACACAGTCAGAGTCTACAACATGATGCACCCCCGCCCTGCACCTTGGGTGCTGCTGCAAAAGGTGTTGGTTGGGCGGTTTGGACTTGAGGTAAGGGAGTGTAGTTTGCCGCAGTGGTTGGGGATGTTGGATCCGAAGACGTTTAAGATGCATGCTTTCCTGACGGAGGGGAGGGAGGGGAGGGAAGGCGAGGCGTTGGTTTTTAGGAATGAGAATGCGAGGGAGGTGTTACCGGAGGTTGAAGGTGCTACGGAGGAGTTGGTGGAGAGGTGGTTGAGGGGGTGGGGTTTGAGGCTGGGGGAGGTGAGGGCGAGGCTCTGAATTTAGGTTAAGGATGTGTGGAAGTGGAATGTGGGTGTTAGTTAAACGGCACGGCGAGAGACACTAGGTGGAATGGTTTGATATGAAATGAATAGTTGTCATTTCCAAGCGCTACGTATCATGCAACTGCGCTATACGGTCCTGCCGTCAGGTATTCAACGTGTACCATCTACAAAGTCTGCTTGCCTCTCGTCTCAATAGGCAGCACCAACATACTGAAGAAAGCCGCAATGAACAAACCACCACTGGCATAGATCGGCGCCTTGGGGTTACTTCCACCCGCCTGAATAGCAACAATAGGCGCGCAAAGACCAGCAACGCGGTTCAAGAAACTGCTCATTCCAGTTCCAGTGCCACGGATTGGGGCAGGGAAGACTTCAGGTGTGTACGCGTACAAGACACCGTACATGATGTTCTGGAAGAAAGCCTCGAGACAAGTGAAAGCGAGCTGGAAGTCGGAGTCGGAAGAGATGGTGAAGAGGAAGACGAAGACACCGGTGATGACGGTGGCGATGGCCATTGTGCCCTTGCGGCCTACGTACTTGAGGTCGACGGTGTAGCAGGCGAGGATGGATCCGGGGACTCCGACGATGGCGGTGATGGCGTAGTTGCGGTAGACGATGCTGATGTCGTTCTCGACTCCGCCACCCGAGTTCTTGAGGTACTGCGGGAGGAAAGCGTTGAAAAGTGGGTAGGCCATACCGATAGTCGACCATTGGAACCAGAGTAGAGCAGTGGTAAGACCAATCTTCTTGTCCTGGAAGAGAGTCCTGAAGCGCTTCATCGAGAAACGGCTGAGGGAGCGCTTGACGATTTCGAAGACGCTGAGCTTGACATCTTCTCCGGTGACTTCCTGGTCGCCGCCGATTTGGTTGAGAATGTCCTCGGTGAGCCAAGTGTGCGTCTTGTTGTAGTGCGCAATACCGTAGACGGTGGCGACGGCCTCGGCCTGGCGACCGCGAGACAACAGGAACTTGGGTGACTCGTAAAGATGGAAGAGGAAGAAGCGGCAGATGAACATGAAGAATGTGATGGCGCCGAGAGTCAGGATGAGGTATCGCCAGCCCATGTTGTCTTCCATGCGGCATTGTCCGAGGGGAGTACTGTCGGCGCATGAGAAGTTGGGAATGAATGCCCATGCCACTGCAGGTCGTTAGTAAATGACAAGTATTGCTAGTGCCATCGACTTACAGAGCGAGGCAACAAGGTTACCGACGGGCCAGAAGATGGAAAGGAGCGTGAGGAGGTTTCCCGATGTTTGAGGCAGGAATTCAAGGAACAAAGCGCCGTCAACTGGGAGATTACCACCGACACCAAGACCAATGCAAGCGTAGAGTGCGCATGTGCCGATCCAGTTGGGCCCGCCGCCGGATGCAAGACCAAAGACACCAGCGAGGAAAAGAGTGAAGTTGAAAGCGAGACGGCGACCGATAATGTCAGAGGCGGTACCCCAGAAGGAAGCGCCAATGCAGAGACCAAGGAAGAGCGCTAGTGTGGTGTATCTGACTTCTGTCTCGCTGACACCGAACTCAACGCTGAGTTGTGGTAGTGTAAGAGCAACACCCTGTAACTTGGTAAGTCCTATTGGGAGATGGGGAATTCGATATGCGCACCTGCAGCCACAAGTTGTCGGCCATCCAACCGCCACCGCAAAGAGCAAAAAGCTGCCATTGGTAGCGGCCCATGCCCATGTCCTGCAAGGCTTTGTTGATAACCTTGGACTTGCCTGTGGAAGATCAGTACTGTTTCCTTGCGCAGATTACCGGAGATGATAGGAAAAGCCACACGACGTACGATCATATGGCGTGTCGTTGTCCGAAGCAGCGACCTCTGCTTCAATCTCTGCCTTCAATGCTGCGACTGTCAAGCCATGGTTAACAACACCACTAGATGCATTACTGTCAGGGCGCGTGAGGCCATCTTCTGGTTTGTCGTCTTTGGTCGTTTTCTCTGTTGCAGCGAGGGAGGCGCGTGGGTGGGTGGAAGCTACAGAAGCGCGATGGGTCGAGTCATCAAGAGGCACATGGACGCCGGGGAATTCGTCGACATGATGAGCCTTGAAGGGATTCACAAACATAGTTCGGACCATCTTGGCGTAATGATGGTGGTGGTGCCGCGATGGAGGATGGGCGTGGAGTTGTTGCTTGGGGTTGGCGCAATGGTAAGGAGGGGTGCGATAATGGGGCAGTCGCGATTGGGATGATGCTGTCCAGGGTTGTCGGGTCGTCGATGTCGCTGTAATCTGGTGGCGTTGTCGTTTACGTGTCGAACCGTCACGGCGTCTTCACCCAAGCAGGATGCTAAAGGCTTGTGAGGCTTGGAAAAGCTTGTATATTGGATATGGCAAGCTTCCGCGACAGCAGGGTCGCAGGAAATTGATGACAAGAGTTACACGAGCTCGGTCCTGGAGGAGGGTCATGGCCCCTCATATACTCCAGCTCTCCCCGGCGCCGCCCCTGTCAAAAAATCTTTTGGAACGGACAGATGGTGTGGAGTCGTTGGTACGGTGCGCCAAGGTAGCGGCATTAAGGCGCGCCGTGACGTAGTGCTTGGTGGACCAAGCATCAGACCCCATCACGTTCCTCTGCCGTTCACTGCAAAGATCATCCCACGTCGCCTCTGTGGTTCGCTCGATCCCATTAGGCTTGGCCTTAGCTAACACCATCGGTCTGGTAAGCTTTGCAGTCTCTCTTCTTGTGCGTGGGTGCGCCTGCAGCAGCGCGCCTGATGGGCGCAATGACAGAACCTTACACGCTGAGCCCTCGATGAACACAACAGTTCACAGACCAGGTGCATCAGTTGACATTGATGGCTACCAGCACAGATCGTCGTTGCTACTGCGACGTTGACCTCTCGTCGCGAGGCTGTTCGCTTGTGGCGGACCCGAAGAATTTTGCCGCGTGCCGAAACGCGACTAGACTAAAGACGTGCCGATTACGTTTACTTTCGCAGGCTTCGCACACGCGAAATGGCTAAGAAGACCGGCCTCAAATCATCGCCAGACGTTAATCACACCGACAGTAAGCGGGGTGGCTCGAGTGTTCTCGTTGCATGCCCGGATCAGGCATGACGTCCCAGAGATATCAATCCCAGAAGGCGCGGGATGTCTTCGACCCCAACATCGATGGGAGATCGACATGCCCCGAATGCGCGGCCTGCCACTGCTAATCTACTGGAAAGACCGAGACCGAAACGCTCGAATTGCAACGAGAAATCTGCCGTTCACTGTGGCAGGTTGTTGGACCCTGGCCCGGCTCCACACCTGCCAACCACTGCAGTAAGTTCACCGGTCTCCTCCGAATGCAACACTTTCCCTGGCAGCACGTGCCGAGTAGGCGCGAAGGTGGGCCTGCCCCAAAGCAAGTCGTAACGACAATGGGCAATGTCACGCGACATGCTTGCTTCAAGGATACAGGGCCTTTCTGTTGACCTCGTATCGCCTCGGTACTGTAGTGTTACCCGGATGTAACCTACGTACCACGTTACTTGGCAACAGCAAGATCAAGAATCGTTCGGTTCTTCCCACCATGTATCGCCTGAATCTGACACCGACTGCATCTCTCGAGCGACACCACCGGCAAAGCTGCAGCACGGCATGCATGTCACTGAGGAATGTTTGCGCACTCTACGTCTGTTGTCGGCATCTTCCTAGTATCCGCCTTGCAAAGATACATAAGGTTTGATTCGATCTTTCCATCTATCCTCACCCCGACTGCTACAGCCTTGCGTCGAGGCTGCTTCGAGGAGAGGTGCGTATTGATCCCAACTGGCAACGGCGAACGTCGCCTCAAATTGGACGAGGTAGTAGCCCTCGTCATTGATCCGCTCTATCATGGGTCAGCCTTCCTTCGAATGACATACACCAGCATCTTCCATCAACAGTGCCATGAACACCACTCAGCAATAGCACGACCATCATTTCTATCATCTGTTACTATCAGCTACCAACATGTGCGAGGCCGAACCTCTCGTCAGCAAGAACAGCGCTGAAACCGTGGATGCCTTCTACAAGCTACTTGATGAACGGAAACGTTTTGCAGCGTCGCGATCGGTCGCAACTACACCCAAATGGCCAGCAGCCCGCAATGATCACTACTGTGACCAAGAGGTGTGTCGACACGATGTCATTGACTTGTCCTCCATGTGTGAGCCATCCGATAGCGATAGCGACTGGCAGCCATACATCACGGGTGACAAGAAATTCCCCATCATCGGATACGAATCTCCATCGAACAGTGAATATTCCCCGACTGAGAGTTGCCGTCGATACTCCTCTGATGACGCGGATGAGTACGTTGTTGAGAACGTCCAGATCAGGTAGGTGACCTGCTGACATCATGTAGCATCGTCCGTTTCCGTTACAACACACCACCCACAGTCTACGATGACCAAGACCACGGAAGCCGTCGGATGTCTGCGATAGACCCTAAATCAAGCATTCGCGCCCTCCGACAAGAACTCGACAACCTACAGATCAGCAGCGCACAGTCTTTTCTTGACCTAGAGGGGCAGTTCGACATGCTCTCCTCATCATACGGTATCCTGCGTAGGGACTACCAAGGTCTTGCCCACAAACACAACGCACTCGCACGGGTTTCATTGATGCAGTGTGACGAGATAGACAATCAGGCCAAGGTCTTGAAGGAATTATGCGAGTGGAAGATGCGCACGCAAAACAGCTTCGCTGCGGTACGCGTTCAAGGGCAAGAACCGGAGGTCTTGTATTTTGACACACCGCGTTCGACATCCACGGCGGAGATCGGACTGGACGATCTGAGAGAAACTCCTCTAGTGACGGAGAGTCAGGCTGTTACATCGACATCGGATGGACGAGACCACGGTGGCAGAGGGATACCGCCCCCTCCGATCATGCCTCCCACGACGCCTGAACGACGTACCACACATCCGCGCTTGATCCTGAGGCTATCAGCCAAGCCAGAAAGGAAGGAGGAAGTCCTGGAATCCCCTGGTGCCTTGGTAACGGACGAGCCGCCACGCCCGAAGCGCGTCAGGAGGCCCACAAAGAAGCGCAAGGCCGGCGAGCTGGAGGTCAAGTCTTCGGCCAAGAAAGCGAGGAAGCTGAGTTGCACATCAGTCCCGTTCTGATTGCGTGGGTACAACGTATGGTCGATTGTTGACATGGTGTTGAGGGACAAGTGAGACCATCGGTTAAGCATGGTGGCTTGCAGTGAGTTGCGTGAGTATAGCAGCAATAACATCCTTGCTTTTCCCTCAACACGTGCAAAGAAAAACGAAGTAACTAAACAAAAGCTTGTCTCCCTGCACCGCCACACATGACGATGTTCGCGGCGACTTAGGGCCTCCGAAGGTTTTCGGGGTTGAGCCACCCTGCGACACTTAACAACAAAACCGTCCGCCCTTTCCTGAACGTCTAAATCTGCGGAGATTCGTGTCGGTATTTTGTATGCCAAACCCAGGGATTTTGCAATCGCAGTTACATGGCTTAGACGTCGCATCGGAGGCGAGGTAGTTTCGAACGCCGGCGTGAGTAAGACTATGGTATGATATTACTATATGCCTAGATGTACGTCAAAGAGCTAAAATGTGTGAATGTAGAAAAGTAACCCGAGAACCAGGCACGCGACGCAGACTGCAGTGCGTACGAACGCATCATCGCTCGCTGTCAAACTCCGAGGGTCAAAACCGCTGGGTGCATACTCGTCTACTACCGAATTGAACCCAACCACCCGGCTGCGGCAGTCGAACGCAGGATCTGGAGGCCACCGACTCGTTGGTCACGTATTCCAGATCTGATAATCCGGTCCCTTCTTCACACCCCTGGAGAAACCCTGGCTTCGCGTTCGAGATAGTGATGGAAGGGGTACACAGCGCTGACATGATTACGATCCGAGCATGATCAAGATCCATCGCCGGTAGCATTCCAGCCATCCGGCTCTCCTTGCGCATAAACATCTATATGCAGATCCTGCCAATCCCAAATCTGCTCCATGCCACCCATATCAACAGCCGCTGGATCTCCGACCGTGCCAAAGGGATTTTGTGCGAGAAACTGATCGATATCGAACGAAAGCTCATCCGAGATCGTCATCGACGGGAGTTCGCTGGCAGTGGAAATTATCGGCGCAGCGGTCGGCTCCGGTGGCGCTGTGCTCTTCACCGGTGGCATCACCGCTACCAGGGCAGGCTCGTGCGTCGGCATCGGCGGTGTTGTCGTAGGTACCGAAGAAGAAGTCTGTCGTTGCCGCTTGCTAGCCGATGAGTATCGCGAAAGCTCTGGTGTGGCCTGCACGAGCTTAAAGAGGAAGTTGTACGACGTAGCGCCTAGTTTCGTTGTCCCGCTGAGTTGATGCAGCATATCCAGCGAGCTTTCGATTGCATCAACGATCTCCTCGCGATGAGGTAGAAGGTGCTCGCGATCGTGGATAATAGCCGAGCAGAGTAAGGTCGCCGTGTCGAAGATCGCAAAAACAACCATGTGGAATTTCGCGTTGATGGGGAACTCGTGGTCGAAGAGCTGGCGCGCTACTTTCAGAAGACGCAATGCGATATCTACGCCTTTCTTCCGGAACTCGTCGTCTTGGTCGGCTATCGCGTCTCGCCGTTCTCGGGTCAGGTAGGGCTTGAAGAAGTTCAGCATCGTCACGAAGATGACGCAATGTAGCTGACAGCGCTGGAACACGAAGAAAGGATGAGACTCATCGAATGACGTGTCGGGGTCTGTGAAGCGGAATATGGGGGGTAGCTCATCGATGAACTTTTCGCATTCCGCTTCTATCGCCAAGACCTGCTTGTCCGAGAGGGCGTGTTCAGATTGGGCATTCCCCATGGTAGCGGCGATCCTACGACCGAGTGTTGCTTGAAGGGCGATGTGTGCGAAAGGTGATAGTAGGTTTGGCTCCGTGGTCGACTTGTCGAGTCGTAGATTGGGGAACTTGAAGTCGAGATTCTTTTGGTCGATGAGGTTTGGACGGCCGAGCCATGCCGACATTTGCCTGCACGAAGGTCAGATCATGCTTCTAAAATACGTAGGTTTGAACTTACCAATCCCAGATGTACAGCAATGTCCAGAGACGTCTCCTGATCTCAATGTCGAATTCACACAAGCCTTCGATACCTCCATCCTTATCGATGCCCAGCTCTTGCGCTTCCCGGATCGTGCGCGACAGCGCATGCCACGACTCTACGATCTTGGACTCGGCCTTCAGCCAAACGCACTTCAAGAATAACTCTTGCACGCGTTCAACGCTTGTCCTCGCTGCTCCAAAACTCCGGCTTAGCTCCTCCGCTGCGTCGGAGAACCGGTCCGTCAGGGTCTGGCAATTGCAAGCCAACTCAAACTCAATCATTTTGCGGAGTGCGGGTGTAAGGTACTGCACTGAGTATGCGCAGATCCTCAGGAGCAGGCAGGTGAACTCTGGAGAAAGTTGCTTGCCGGCACCACGATCTGCCCACCATTGGACATACTGTTCGGCTAATGTTGGCCCGTATATTGCAGTGTAGCGGTAGTTGACGACATTGAGGAAGTGATTAACGAACGCATCTGCACATGGTTAGAGTAAGCTTGCTAGTATCTCGCGATGTTGATGCCTACCCGTTATTGATCTTGGCGGAACGGCTGAGAGGACTTTCTCGAGAACATCCGTCGTAACGGAGCTTTCTGTCGGTGAGTCTTTCCGTGGACCATTCTTGAACGCGTTAGTTGATATCAATGTTTTGAGAATTGGTCTTACCTCTTCCACTCCGCCTACTTTGTAGTGCACATGACCAGGCATGTACCCCCACGCTTTCAGCCCATCTTCGAGCTCTTCTTGCTCGCCATCCTGCGACAGAAATTGCGGCTCTGCAGAGTCAGGAGCATTTCGTTTTGTGCCTTTGATGCTGGAGGCCGAATTTTCACTGCGCAATCGCTGTTACTACCGCGTTCCGCTAATGGCGGGGTAGGTAGGAGGATCTACATACCGAGACGACTCTGGAGAAGGCTCCTGCTGCCCTCTTTTGACAGAGAATTGACAAAGATGGGGTACTTTTCGTGCCTGACAGTGATTGCAGGGCCATTCTCGCGAGCACTAGCCGCGTCATTAGTTCAAGGGGTAGATGCAGGGCCAATGTGGAGTGTCGTCACCTTTTGCTTCCTCCGTTGACACTCAGTACAGGACGTCGTCGCGCGACTGTCTTTCAGCGATTGCATGGTCGCCATTACACTTGATTGAAGACCGGTCAAGATTGAGTAGTTCAAGGTTTATGAAAGCATGGCGAACGGACGAATCCAACGCTGTTGAGTTGTGGATCGGACCCTAAGACCGACCCCACCAGATCCACAAGAGCCGCCGCGCCACCTCCACGGGCCGAAGTTTTGGAGCCAGCCAGAGCTGACCCTGATTTCTCAGCACGTCATGTGATGTGTGGCGACGCTTTTCCGTACGAGAAACTGTAATGTCTACGCGAGCGGAAACCTCAATTCTGCAGGATCGACGGAACCTCCGACATTGGCACACTTTGCCCAGGCGGCAGTTGATTAAATCGCGCGGCTGTGCCACAATCCGGTGGCTTTGCTGACGGAGGACGCAACGACAATGTTCGTTCCTTTCGACCTCATTCATACGACTAGTAGTGTCGCCTACATGTCCCTGGCATTAGTTCTACGGATCTGCGCGCATCTTCTAGACCGCGCGAGGCTCGCTTGCGCATTTCGGGGTACCTTCCAAAGTCCCCCGAGGCCGAGCATCCGTGGATGTCACCTGACGACACGGTCCATCCACGTGTCGCGCATCGAGGGCCTTAGGAAAGATTGACATACTGATGGTATGAGTATAGGTTCCATAACTTCATGGCATCGCGTCGGAAACAGTCGCGGTCATGTTGAAGGCCTCCCTGGTGTTGCCTTGGCTAGTTCGGGCATGATGTCATCGCACCTCAGATGCTGGCAGCTAATCTCAAAACACCACGATATCGGCACATGGTGACATCTAAGGCTAGCAGCTTCAATGGTTTTCCAGAATATAACTTAGGTCCAGGATGCCGCTTCATCCTCTCCCACAGCAGCGCCTAGGACACCGCCTTCGACATCATGGCACGCGCCCTGCCTCTCATACCTTGGTCAAAGACCTCAATCCTTACTTGTCGCATGCACCCGTCTTCCTCACGAATAGCACAACACGCAGCTCTGGACCTGTTCGTACTTGGGTTTCCTCAACAAGCCAACGTACTTCTCAACACAATCCATGAATACGGTCTTGACACGACGACAAGCAGATATGCCGGTCGCATGAGAGTCACCACCGATAAGCAGTTGCAAGGGGCTTGGTCGGCCAGCGATTCTTTCACAACGTGGGCAGACAAGCCAGACGCTGCGCTCGCGGAAATCATCAGTACCACGGGTTTACCCAAGCACATAGCAAGGAAAGCAGAAGAAAGGACGCTAAGTAAGGAAGATGTGAACGACGCGCACAAACGCTTGAATGCAAACCCAGATGCTATTTATCAGCCTTCGGGAGAGACTATGACACTTGGCGCGGTGATACAGGTTGCATTGCTTGCAGGCGAAGAGCGTCTAGCCACCAGCTTGGTCGAGAACGATATGAAAGACCTATACCAGTGCTTACTGGACAGTTGGGACGATCCAGACATCAGCGGAGACGAGGCCAGAGAATGGATTCAGCGTCGCCAGGGCTTGGAGCATTGTCCAGGCATCTGGGATATCCTCGCGTCTGCGAAACTAGGGCATATGTTTGACCTGCGTGTGGCAGACGTGGATGCATACGTCAAAGAGGGTTGCGCCCTCTTCGAGCAACGTTCTATCGAAGGCCCTGCGCGCCCGTATCTATCCAAGTCGATCGCCGAGCTAGTGCAGATGATCGAAAACAACATCTTCACCCGACGCAAAGACGACGGCGAAGACGATATTACCCCAGTTCTCAGGCCCGGCGCGTCGGAAGCTCAAATTGCCGCCCTCGAAGCGCGTCTCTCCTTGCCTTTGGCCGACGATGACTGTGATGATTACGGTGTCGCACTTCTCAATGGAAAGCTTCCAGATGACTACCAAGAGTTTCTACGCGCAAGCAACGGTATCGGGAAAGATATCTTCTTCGGTGCCGATGACGTCGATCAAACCGGATGCTGGATACTTGAAAATGGCTACAATCTATTCCCTTTCCGCTATAAAGATTATCACCAACATGATGAAGAAGACGAACTGGATCTTATTAGGCTAGACGTGTACCCAGAGTTCGTCATCGGCACTGGCGAGATCTATGGCACTGTCAGATTTGTACCCCCTACCTGGACCAGGCCCTTGGTTGAGAAGTTCGAGAGAGCATATGCGGAAGCAGATGAATCTAAGAAGAGACTCTACGAGCGTGCAGCTCTAGATATGTATGGTGGCATAGAGCAGCTCAGGGCGATGGAATGGTTGTGTGTCGAGTACCGGCCCTCTGAATTTCAGCAGAGGATTTGGGGTGGACTGAAGCCTTTTCTGGAAGAGTATGTTCAGAGAGAAGTTGATGGGAGGGAGGAAAGACAAAGACGGGAGAGGAGAGACGCGAAGAAAGAGTAGGAGAGCAAAGATGGAAGAGAATTGGGAAAGATGGTCGGCCTGATGGGGTGAGTGACGACACGAAGTCCCTTCGTAAGACGTAGGATTGGTATTTCGTCACATGAAAGCTGTGGCCCCACCTGCTTGCTCACTGTCAGCCTCGCAGTGGCGCAGTCGCGGCTTACTTGGTTCAGGCAAGCAGCATTGCTGGGATCGACAATGTCTCCTACTTTAGCCGGTAGTGTCGGCAAAACTCGGTGTGCGAATGGCCTTTGGCTGCATGTCAGCACCGGTCTCGCGTATAAAGACTGCAAAGCCTCTGACAGATGGAGAGAATTCGCGCGCTAAATCCCCAACGATCTGAATACTAGAGACCTAACTACACACTATCGACGCCCTTTCTATGTCCATGACACTCTGATTCGCATGGCTCTGCAACCCTTCTAACAATACAAAAAGCCAATTTTGCGACAGCTTGGCGCGCTTTTCAACCTTTTGAACGATAGACGAAAGTCCGAACGATGTTACAATTACAAATTGAGGTGCCAGAAATCGACAAAGGATGGCCACGGTTATCAGGAGAGATTAGCATCGGAAATACTGCAGCATTGAAAGTACTGTTCAAATATCACGGAGTCGACCCAAATTTACAGGAAGAACATGGCTACTCTCTACTGCATAGCGCGGTACACAAACGCTCAGAAGTGGTTGTCAAACTGTTAATGGAGAAAGAGGATGTCAATGTCAATATACGCGACAACAAAGGTCGAACCCCACTGTGGGAAGCTGTCTCGCGAGGTTACAAGGCTGTCGTTGAGCTATTGCTAGATAGCGATAAAGTGGACCCCGATGCGAAAGATGACAACGGCCGAACACCGCTATTTGCCGCAGTGATGGGTCGAAGTGGCATCTCACTATCCGCTACGATAACGGGGGAAGGCTTTGTAATACCTGCGACTATAACAGCGATGGAGGGCATCGTAGAATTGTTGCTTGCTAGCGGAAGAGTTGACCCGGACGCAAAAGATGCACGTGGTCTTACGCCTTTAGCGTGGGTCTCGCGAGCTGGGGACGGGTCGATAAGAATTGCCGAGATGTTACTCAGTACTGGTGGAGTGGATGCGAATTCTAAGAACTCGATCGGCATAACACCTCTCTTGTGGACTGCGCCATCTCACAACGACAAGATGCAGAATTTTCTGCTCAGCCATGGCAAACTCGATGAAGACCTAAGGCCAAGCAAGGGCTCCGGCGACATCGACTCTCGATACATCATTCATTGGATAAATTCATGCGACGCCCAACACGGAACGCGATGTAAGCCAGCATCTCTCAAGCACAAGTCACCTCAGCGATTGCCGCATTGGGTTATCGACGTCGGCCGGGAGTGCTTAGTCCCTGGGTATACTGTACCGCGTTACGTTGCCTTGAGCTACGTATGGTCACAAAATTCTTTCAACGCCAGGGATAAAAAGCGTTCAACTAACAGTATCTTGCTGAAGAAGCTCAATCTATCAGCTTTCCAAAAACCTGGTCATCTGAAACACGTATGGTCGCGACTCCCCACCGCTGTCAAGGACGCCATACTGTTAGTCCGCAGGCTCAAAGAGATTTACCTGTGGGTCGACTGTTTATGCATCGTCCAAGACGACGAAAAGACAAGAGATCAAGTGGATCATATGGGCGATATATACTCTGGTGCATATTTTACCATCATAGCGGCAACTCATTGCGGCCAGCTATCTAGCTCTTGGGTTGAAGCTAGAGGAAATGACGAGGAAGCACATATGTACGACAAACTCTACGGTTCCAAGTGGGCTACCCGTGGTTGGACCTTCCAGGAGCAGATGCTCTCCAAAAGAGCTATTGTATTTACCGATCGCTACATGTTTTGGGAATGTCAGCAAGATGTTTGGAGCCCAGACGGACCAAGGCCGGAAATGACTGGGACCAGAAGTGCTACCTTTACAGTCCCACACTACGAGAAGGCTAGCCGTATGCTATCTAGCTGTTACCCTGACTTCGACCTATACACTGAGATGATCAGTCTTTACAACAGTCGCATGTTTACATACCCCCAAGATGTTTTACCAGCCTTTTCTGGTATTTTGACAACCCTCGCACCTAACTTTCCCTCCGGATTTCAGTATGGTTTACCTCGCGTTCATTTGGACATCGCACTCTTATGGCAACCTTTCCGCAAAACACGTCGCAGAGTAAGAGAAGATAAAGACACAGGTATCATAGCGCCGAAAACGCATCTGCCTTCATGGTCATGGTGCGGCTGGACCTGTCCTGTTGACCCGTATCATCTCCGGACACGATCTTCATACTTTAGTTACAATAATCGCGCCTCTGAAATGCCGGTCTGGAGAACACAAAAGCTTGTACAGTGGTACTGTCTACCCGAAGATATGCATTGCCAAGTACCAGCAGATGGCCCATTGTCCTCCCTAGATAGAGCGTGCATCAACATCAAAGACGACAAGCTCTCAAATAAACGAGCAACTCGTATGAACGATGACTGTCGCGCGACCGAAGGAACTGCGGACACTGTTTCCTCAGCTACTGAAGAAACAGCCTTGTCACCCCCTCTCAGTACCACCCCGCATACTGCGAATCCGGAATCCATTTTCCATCCTCACGACTCCTGGCCTTTCCTTTCGTGTCAGACATCATGCATGTCATTATACATTGAAGATGTGCATTATTCCCTTGCAAAACTAAGAGGAAGAGCAAAGAGGAATGGATGGCCGTCGATATTTAAGCTTCCACAATTCGCGGAAGGGCGAACAACAGCGAACGCATGCGACTTGATCTGTCTTGGAACTCAGGAAGGGCTCACAGCCGGTACGCTGCGGCATATGGAAAAGCGCAACCTCCAGCCAGGCGATGCCGTCGAGCTGATAGCTGTGTCTACAGGAACTGTGAACTCCACCGGTATTGAAGGTGACGAAGAGGACAAGCTGTACAGACTAGTGATGAAGGCCCCTGTGGGTAGTGGTATGGTATATTCAGAGACTTCCGAATACTTGGGTCAGTACAACGAGCCTGCTTCTATCCCAAGCGATGCCGAGCTAATCAACCACTAGAAGTCAAGAAAGAGATGGAATTGTATGGCGAAGAAGGCCCAGATGGACGGGAGTACCATTTCTACAACGTGCTATGGGTTGAGCGTAAGGAAGGGATAGCATACCGGCGTGCGGCAGGACGGGTACCGAAGGCAATATGGGATGCAAATTGTACCCCGCTGACGAAGATCATTCTTGGTTGATCACTGTTGATCGACAGATCAGAATGCATCCCTACTGAGCTTCTACACCCGCATCCGTCTCTTGTATTTGTCACCAAGACCCTAGTTGGGTAAGCGGCATTACATGCGCGGAGACAGGTCAGGCAGCTTCGTGCTATGAGCATGCGTTTGTAGCTCTAGGAGCTACGGACAGATGTTGCGCAGCAATCACGTTGACTTCGCCACTAGCTCGGACTCCGGACGAAAATCGACGGTGTCCGTCCCCGGACGACACCACGTTTCCATACATGGTGTAATAAGCCAGAGGAAATATAAACAGGTGTCGTCTGCTACACTCGAGAAGATCCTGTATCGGCCCGACTGCTATTAGTATACTCCTCCAGAACAGCTTTCAATATGGTCAAGATATTTGCGTAAGCTTTCCCTCGATATTGGTCGAAAGAGACTCGCTAATCTTTGCGTTAACTCGACAGAATTGGGGTGACTGGTTGGGTCGGCAATGGAAGCGCTCGCGCGATCGCAGCAGCGCACCCCGACTACGAATGGACGGTCCTCCTTCGCAACAAGACGAAAGAAGAGAGTATGAAGCACTTCCTGCCCCAAGGGACCCGATTCGTGATCGGAGACTTTGACAGTCACGACGTCATCTCGTCCGCGGCAGCTACTGCAGACATAGTCATAAACTGGGGCAGTAGCGACTACGAGCCGCTGACCAAGTCCATCATCGATGGCATGAAGAAGAAAACGTCCGCCTGCTACCTCATCCACACCTCAGGCTGCGGTATACTCACCGGTGAGGTTGCCAGGACGGAGAGCTACGGCCAGGCTGCCACCAAGGTCTACGACGACTGGGACAATGCGAGCGATCTCCTAAAGCTCCCTCCCGAAGCGCCACACATGAACATCGACACCATGATCCTAGCGCTTGACCGCGAAGCGCCGCACATCAAGACCATGATCGTCTGCCCACCGATCATATACGGCATGAGCCACGCCCAGGACACACAGGAGCGCAGCGCAGCACGACAATACGTCAACTCCATCCTAGATCGGGGAAAGGGCTTCGCGGTCGGTGACGGCAAAGCCATCGTCAACACGTTACACATTACCGATTTAGCGAACTTCTTCGTCAAGGCTGCGGAAGCAGCCGCGCAGGGCGGTGGCACTGCAACGTGGGGAGGTGTGGAGTCGTACTACTTTGTCGAAAACGGTGAGATGGTCTGGGGCGAATTCGCGCAAGCTGTTAGCAAAGCGGCGTTTGAGAGAGGGTTGCTGGACACGCCGGATGTGGACTTTCTGAGCGCAGAGGAGGCGATGAAGATTGACCCAATTAGCAAAATTGGTTACGGTTCCAGTGCGAGATCCAAGGCTGTTCGCGCTTACAAGACTCTCGGTTGGAAGCCGGAGATGCTGGGGATCTATGAGGATTACCTTTCCAACTGGCGGTTCAAGGCGGGCGAACCGCACTTGTTTATGTAAGGTCGCAGGCGCAGATCGTGGGTTGCGCAAGCGACCCACACCTTCCGTAGAGCCATGGTTAGCTGCATCTCAAGACTGTGAGCAAAAAGAAGTGCACAACAGTGAAGCGCGCCATCTTCCTGCGCGATCTGCGTGGGTTTCTCACGATGTCGAGGGTGGTTAACGGATTTTGAAGGTGCAAAAAGAAGGCCAAAAACATACAACAGCGGGGATTCGCTAGTGGTCACCCACCTAACTACTAATCCGCCGGTATCATGCTTGTATATGGCTGAGCGGACGGGAAGCCTAATTTTCATGATCCTATGGTCGTATGTGAAGGGATGGGCATTCTGAGTGTTTATATCGTCATTATCGACATCTCTTCGACGTGTGGCGGTCGAACCGAGCTGTAGCGCGGGCAGCGGCGTTGCGCGCATGGATTCGGTAGAGTTACCAGTCCGGCTTTTTCGAATAATGTGCCAGCTCACAGGCAATAACGATGCGGGCTTTGAGAAGCAAAAGCACACCGACGTATAGGGGAGTAGCGATCGAGTTGGGCATGTCGCATGGCGTTCTCGTGGTGTTGGCGACGGTGACTATTTGACTCTTGTGTCGGCGCGCAGAAAAGAGAAACGTGTAGAGTTTCGGTGCAATAGATGAATGAAAGGTGTCTTTACAAATCAGCAAGTATTCGCGCGGCGCAGTCACCCCTGAGTCCCTGATCCTAGGTAGGGGATGCCCGCACTACTATCCCTGTTCGCGACTGCGCCGAGCGCGCGTTGACGCCTATATCCTGGATCAATGCCGACTTGTTGCTATCAGTCTATCTTAATTAAAGTAGCTATGAAACTACGTCTCTGCTACATCTCCGTACCGCTTAACAATCTTCTCAAACACCTCATCCAGAGTCGCCTTGCCCACGCTGTAAAACTCCACATTTAGCTCGTCCTTCGCGCCTTCCAATATCCTAATCAAGTCCGCAAAATCATTACCCTCAGCCGGAATCTCAAATCTGACCTGACCGCCCTGCGTCTCGCGACTAACGTTCGCCAAGGGAAAGGTGGCAGCAATCCATTCCTTCATCTTCTGCAGTTCCTGTGGCGAGGTGCAAGGTGCTGAGCGCGACACGAGATGAATGTGATATTCGCTGCCCGCACGCTGCTTCAGGTCTTCGCGGTCGCCAAGAGCGAGCATGCGCGACGAGACAATGCCAATGCGGTCGGCTAGGGCGTCGGCTTCTTCCATCGAGTGCGTGGTGAGTACAACGGCGCGTCGCTTGGCGATGGTTTGTAGGCAGCGCCACATGACGCGCTTTGCATTTGCGTCGAGCGCTGAAGAAGGTTCATCGAGGACAAGGACACGTGGGTTTCCGACTAGTGCGACAGCCAGAGACAGTTTGCGCTTGGTGCCACCGGAGAGCTTCTGCGCCAACTGGTCAGTCCAGTCACTGAGACCGCAGGCTGCAATCACGGTTGACACGTTATGTTCCACGTCCCTGACTCCTCTTATCTTGGCAAAGAAGCGCAGGGTCTCGCGGACTGTGAGGACGTCGGCAGAGTCAAACTGCGGGCACACACCAAGACTGGAGCGTGCTGCGAGGGGACTAGTCAGGATTGGGTTGCCGGCGATGTCGATTACAGATCCTGGTGTTGAGGGTTTAATGTCGCCACGAATCATCGAGATGATGGTCGATTTGCCAGCACCGTTGGGTCCAAGTAGAGCAA
>Ga0265797_10003576_pt1 | contig 24737 bp, 13 predicted proteins | sample P2T30metagenome_FD_192433 | JGI IMG/M metagenome (GOLD analysis project Ga0265797, IMG submission 192433) | Plant litter microbial communities from East Loma Ridge, Irvine, California - P2 T30 | ecosystem: Environmental > Terrestrial > Plant litter > Unclassified | place: USA: California... | reverse complement strand
ACTCGATGCTTAGCGGACCTATGATGGTGCTTGCCTAGAAGTTCGCGTTGAAGCCCGGATTCCGGCAAAGGAGGTCAGACGTCCTGATCCAAGCGTGCGTATGCGTATCAAAGTCCCACTTTTTCACCTCTAGCGGCTTGGACCTGCGCAGCGGCGCGCAAGCCGCTGAGGCACAGGCTTCCACCCATCGTCTTTCTCTTTGGCCCATCTCCATCTGATGCACATGCCTCCGCCATTGTCGCTACCATCCGTTGCAGTGTCGCGTGCTCATCGCTGGCTGTGCACGCGACCACCGCTGAGGTTTGCTGGCGCCACTGGCATGCCACCGGTATAATCATACAGGCTTGGGGTAAGCGCAAGGCATTGTGACGTCAATTGCTCATTTCGTCGGGGCGCAGTTGAGCCGTACACCGTAGAGCAAAGAAAGGAAGCAGGAAGCGTCAAAGCAAGTGCTCGCCTAACACATGGCCTAACCCGGTTGGCTGCCCCCCAGATCTTATGACATGCAATTTCAACATGCCCATCCTCATACTGTGCTTACTACTGTACTCGGTGCCTCAACACTGCCACTCTTCTGCCTTGGCAGCTCAGCGGATTGGGGCGGATAGAACTCCTTGGTGTTGTGAGGATGCTGTCGCTACATTGCATCTCGGATTCGGATCATTACTCTTCCTCCGACCCACTGAGTAGCCGCGCCGGAGCCCCTGAGCGCAAGGAAACTTCAGCGAACATCTCGACAACGATGGGCAGTTTTCAAGCTATTGCTTGATCTTAGTAGAAGGGGCCTGAATTGAAGCGGATTTGCTTGGCGCGCAAAGGCGGTAAAGCGCCAACAATAAGCATTGTCTAAATTTGCCGGTCAATCTCCCTACCGAGGCCCGGGCAGCCACATTTCAGCCCTGGCGTTTTTTACGGGACCCTAGCACATATACGAGAAACACAACACACTGTCTCGACGTATGTGTTCACCGCATTTCGCAAGGACATCCCCCTGACATGAGGCCGTTACCCGATCGCAAAATCTGTTGCGAAGACTGAATTGTAGTGACGTTCGGTTGCTACTCTTCCATTTCCAAGTCGGTAAGCGAATATTAGAACTACTGAAAGTCCCGAAGGCTCCGGCCGAGCATAGTTTGTATGAGAGTCGAAAAATAGGTCACAATATTTTCATCTCCGGTCATCTTCTGCTTTCAGTCGTTCCTTCAGGGTGCGTTCAGAAATATCTCTTGGGGAGGATACAGTAGAGATAGAGCTCATCAACAATTGACTTTCCGTCTTGAACGAATGAAGCTGACGCTCGCCGTCCGCTTGCGACGAATGGAAAATAAGCACGCGTGACATTCGCGCCACCAGCACTGTTGTATCAAAAGTCTCCAGTTTCTTGTCTACGCGTCGTCGGGAGTCATTGATGGACGTTTTCGGGCTTGCATCATTGCCTCTTCGATTGGATAGTTTGCTACATCATACCCCTAGTTTTCTTGGGCACTTCAGTGTATCGTACGATCCTGTCACTTACAAGAAAACGGAATGTTTATCAAGTCACAACTTTCATCTCGACCTCGGATCATGTCGTACCCGGAGCCTAGTGTGTCATGAAACCAAGAGACCTCCGACTGCAGATTCTGCAAACGCCCACTCAGTTGCGCGAACGTCCAAACAACTCCCTGATCATTTTGACATCATCTCGGCCTCCGATGGTCGTTGTGGCTTGGGCCTGAGGCTCATGGCTGCCATGATATCCGGGCACTACTCTGTATTGGGCCACTGAAACATTGCCCGCCTCACACCCCTAGCATGCATATATGTATCCCCGCCGAGGAAGCGAGCTTCAACACTGCAATACTCCTGCAGCCTGACCTGCTACATACTCTCCGACGGTTCCTGTCAGGCCAAGACTTTGACGAGCGGATCCACGCTTCGGTGCTTCTTTCTCGTCTTTCATGAATCTGATTGGTCTTTTCCGTGCTGCGCCTCATCGCGCACATGGATCTGGCCCGGTAACGTCTACGCCAAGCACTGTCAATGCTATCTAGACGGCGGAGAGACAGCTGTAAGTGTTCGAGAGAGGTGGGGGAACAGTGTCGTCGTCACCCTGCCTAGCCGCCTAGCCGCCTGAAGGCATCCTCGACAAGGCGAAAACGATGCCGGGAATCCATCAAACACCACCAAGTATGGAACTGCTCCAGATGATCTGTTTGCTTCTAGGGGTACGGCCTGAATCTTCTCCATGCCGTAAGAGCCGATCAAGGTACATATATCATGAAGTCCCGAATCTAACAAATTCTGCCCACTCTTCATCAAGTCGTCTTCAAACAACCACCTTCTTTTCTCCAAAGTGCCGTGCACTAGTGTTTAATTTTATTGAGCTGAGCTCTTCATTCTCTCTTTTTTCCATTGTAATAACGAAGACTCAAGTTCCATTACTGTCCTTCTAGATCAACCCAAACACCCATAATGAAGACCATATACCCGCTTCTTACGCTCCTTTCGGCAGCTGCCGTCGCTGCCGGTCCTCTTCCTAGGAACGCAAAGCTGGCTGCTCGTATCAACATTGACGTTCCGTCCCGGGTTGTAGCGCGCACCGAACATCTGGGCGAGGCTGCGCCCGCCCCAGCAGTTGATCCGGCTAAGGCTGCCGCTGATGCTATGGAGTCAATGCATGTAGCTGAAGCAGAGGCCAAAGACAAAGCCCACCAGGAGGCCGCTGCAAAGATGGAGGCCGAGCATCAGGCAAAGGCCGAAGCAGAGGAGAAAGCACATCAGGAAGCGGCAGCAAAGATGGAAGCCGAGCACCAAGCCAAGGCAGAAGCAGAAGAAAAGGCTCATCAAGAGTCTGCCGCTGCTATGGAAGCCATGCACGTTGCCTCTGAGCAGGCCAAAGCTTCCGCTCACAAGGCCTCCGCAGATGCCATGGAGTCTATGCATGTTGCGTCGGAGAAGGCTAAGGATGCAGCCCATAAGTCCTCTGCAGACGCCATGGAAGCCATGCACGTTTCCAAGGAGTTAGCCAGTATCTCAGCAGCAGCCACTACCACCGAAGAAGTTGCAGCGACAACTACAGCCGAGGCCATCACTCACGAAACTGTTGCGCCAGAGACTACAACTATGGTCGAACAGACTGCGGCCCCCATGGTCACCCAACATTCCATGCCACCGCCTCCGCCTGCCGCTGAGATGCCTCCTCCACCGCCTGCTGCGGAGATGCCTCCTCCAGCTGAGATGCCCGCACACACAACTCAAGCAGCACCAGAACACACCATGCCTCCTCCACCTCCTCCTGCCGAGATGCCACCGCCAGCTGAGATGCCGGCTAAGGAGACGCAGGCGGCGCCAGAACACACTATGCCCCCTCCCGCTGCTGTCACTGTTGTTCCTGAAGCTCCTGCGGCTGGTAACATGTCCATGACCCACCCAGCACCACCAGCGCCTATGGTCACTGAGAGCTTTTCCTTAGTAATGGGCGAGGCCGCGAACTCGACCATGCTGGTCGCTTCGTCCACTGCAAATGCTACTGCGCCTGCGGCCACCGAGACGCCCAACGCGGCTGAGGAGGAAAAGAAGAAGGCCGAAGAAGAGAAGAAGAAAGCTGAGGAAGAAAAGAAGAAGGCTGAGGAAGAGAAGAAGGCCGCTGAGGAGCAGGCCAAGCAACAAGAAGAAGCTGACAAGAAAGCAGCCGAAAAGGAGAAGAAGGCGCAAGAGGAAGCGGACAAGAAGGCCAAGGAAGAGGCTGACAAAGCTGCTAAGGAAGAGGAGAAGAAGGCCAAGGAGGAAGAAAAGAAGGCTGCTGAGGAACAGAAGAAAGCCGAGGAAGACGCTAAGAAGAAGGAAGAGGCTGACGCTAAAGCCGCTGAGGAAGAGAAGAAGAAGCAGGAAGAGGCTGACAAGAAAGCTACCGAGGACGAGAAGAAGCAGCAGGAGAAGGACAAGGCAGAGCAAGAGCAAGCTGGACAGCAAGACGGAGCTGAACAAGACGACAAGGAGGGTGACCAGCAAGACGAAGCTGAGGAAAGCGACGACGAGGGCGAAGCAGACCAGCAGGACGACGCTGCTAAAGCGGAGCCAGTCCCTGCTGAAGAGCAGAATGGCCAGTCTGCAGCACCCGCGGTACCAGCCCCTGCTTCTGGCGACGCTGTCGTCGAGTACCCAGCTGGGTTCCTCACCTCTTCCGCTCGCCGGCGCGCTGAGATGGCTAACATGCCTATGAAGCGTGGTATGAGGGTCGTCGCCTTCTAATCCATACGAGAAGCTGAATGTTCAAGATCTTGAGATTTAGTTAGAGGCGCGCATCTGGACATGCACAAGATTTAGAAGATGTTTGAGTATGTAGTGTTTTGAGTAGATATGAGTAATTACAATGAGAAAAGTCACTACTACCTAAATGAGATATTGCTCTGTAGCTTAGATATTCACTAATAAAGTAGTAGTATTTATCTCCAGGAACAATTGTTGGAAGTACAACCCATAGGAAAGTTCCTCATGACGCCGGAGTAGAGGCTAAGAAAGGACTAGCTTCTCCCACTTCTTCTTCCCCTTCAATGACTTTCCGCTTTTCTGCTGAGTGCTTGGTGTCTTACCTACACCAGTCGCATACGTCTGCTTGGTGTCACTTGCCTTAACTTCAGTCTTGCTAGCCTCAGTCTTGCCTCTGAACGCAGCAGTAGCCATGCTGCTGCTTTTGATGTTGGCCATGCTCGTCTTATGCGGCCTTGACAAGGCTGGAAATGCGTGATCTTGGCTTGCCCTTGCCTGTGCTGAAGCAGGTGTTGTCGTGGAACGAATCTCGGCCCATACACTTTTCGGTGGAAGAATTGAGGGCATATTGAAACTAGTAGGTGGTGACTGTAGCTTTGTGTGGTCTCCTGAGGCGTTGACTGCGCTTATTGAAATTGAGGTCGAGACACTCGTCACTTGACCACCACTAGTATCATCTTCATTACTCTTTGAAACAGCTGACACATCGCTCTCCTGATCATCAGATTGCCCTTGCCAGTTGTGAGGCTTTACGAATTCCCATAGATTTACTGGAGGGGGCAGGCGCGATCGTTTTGATCGTCTTGGGACATGTGGCGGTGAAGCTTGCGACGGATCGACCCATGAACGTCCTACTTGAGAGGCCAGGTCTTTAGGAGGCTGCTTTTGTGCCGCTTGTAGCAACCGGTTCCTTACTCTAGGGTCTGGATGAGTTGACGCCATGTCTCGAGCAGACTCCCCTTGCCCAGATGCATCGGGGTTTGCACCTTGCGCTAGCAGCGTCTCGACGATTTGGTAGACCTCTTGATGCAGCTCCCTCTTACGAATCTCGCCTCTGCAGGTATCATATGAGATAATGTTGTATAGCGCCGAATCAAGGTAGCCCGTCTGTTCCATTTGGAGCTGTGTTTTCAATTGAGCGAGATAATCGACAACCTTGACGAGCTTTGCGGCTACAGCTAGTTCCATGATAGCTGCAATATAACCTTCCTGGTGCCACTCGGTTGATGTCACAGACGGCAACCGCCGTAGGATGACATGCTCGTATTTCCTAACCAGTTCTGACGGAAGTGATCGGAAATCTCCTTCAGAAGCCACCCGAAAGAGCTCCTTTGTGACGGAATCACTGGGCTCATTGACGGAATCCAGAGCTTGCAAAAGCCGTAATACAATATGCTCGTGTCGCTCGGTTATGGTTACAGAAAGTATTTGAAGGCTGTCCTGAACGACCGGGCTCGCGCCAGCTTGCAGGAGCAGTTGTACCAGACCTTCGTGACCGTGATATGCTGCATGTAGAAGTGGCGTAGATACAAGTGTGCGTAACTTTTTCTCGTAACAACACACAATATTGCGTGCAGAGATTGCGTGGACGTCTGCACCAAAATGCAGGAGCAATTTGGCCATCTCTACGTCACCATGCGATGTAGCGATTGATAAAGGCGAAAATGTCAAGCACACCTCGCTAAAGCACACGCAGTGCATAGAACACTGAGGACTGTAGAATCTGAGCCTCGGTTCGTGATAAATACGTGCTTCCACATCCGCGCCCCTCTGCAATAGTCTTTTTACCATCCCTATCCTTCTCTTGTCAAGAGCAGATTTCATCAGCCTGACACTCCGCGTGCGTACCTCCTCGCGCAGGATGGCGTCCATAACAAGAGGATAGAACCGATGGCTTGCTTGTGCGAGTTGGCTTAGATATATATTTCCCCCATTTCCCGGATCTCCCAGATATCCTGGATACGCAAGGTTTCCCAGATGCGCAAAGTTCCCCAGATACGCAACGATTCTCAGTACGATATCGTCTGGTAGAGCGGCGAGTCTGCTGACATGTGTTCGAGAATAGTCGAGGGCGAAGTCGAGAAGGCGGTGGTTGACTTGACTGAGGCGCCGGAGGTAGGCAGGGCCGAGCAATGCAGCAAGCTCGAGAAGAAGCTCATTTGGGAGCTTGAATAGTCCTTGTGATACGTTCGCCATGTTGTAGTTATGGGTCCGTCTATGGAGTCAGGGAAAGTGGAATCGTACGTCTCGGGAACCAGTTCAGAGATGGTCACGTCAGTTGCTTATAGTACCGTGTACACGAGTCGTCTGAATGTGTGCAACGATGGAATCGTAAGATCCATTAAATGGGAGAGAAAGACTTGCTGACGCGATCGCGATATGGTCTGTGCACAAGAGTAACTTCCCCTACAGCTGGTGCCTATACAGCCTGCATCAGTGCGTTCTGATTAGATCAATGGCCGCACTACATACAAGGGAAAGAATGAACAGTATGGAAATGATAAGCTCTACCTTGCAGCTCCTAACAGAAGAACTTATAAAGATAAACAGCATTGTAGACTTCTAGATCTTCTATCCACGCCTACATACCTCTTGATACGCTTTATTGTAGTAGGACGGAGTACTACCTAGGTATGGTCTGAAGAGATGTTCAGTTTCTCTCTTTGATGTAGTGGCTGTACTACTCACTCACTTATCATTGTTGTGACTTCTTATAACTTTCGAGCTTAGGCTTGAGTCTCGATGTGCTTTATCGCCACAGACATTAGTACTAGACTGGACTCATGCTTGCATGTGGAGAGTGATCAGAATCAAGAGGTAAATGCAATGTGATTCTCCGAAATGCCCATCCATACCATGCTACCAAATGCTAAAGTCGACCTGGTATCCCCGCTCTTAAACAATCCAACTTGCACAAAAACGCCTAAAATGGGAGATGTTCACAACCTGTCTTTACTGCAAATTTCCAAACAAACCCCAGATCGTCCATCATGAAATGAATCACGACACAACCACACAGATTAACGCCAACCAATCCAAAACATGAACGCTTGCTCAGATATGAACACCCACAAAACGCTAAAAGAAAGCCTAAAAGAAGGAGTTGAGAATGAATGAACAGACACATACAGAGACATTAAAATGATACTAAACTTGGTATGAAGACAGATAAAATGAATGGCAAAGTAGTTAAACGGTGTGACTTGATGAATGGAAAGGAGTAACGAATGAACGCTCTCAATGTCAAACTTTTGGTCCTTGCGAACCGAGACCTAAGTCTTCTTCTTCTGCTTCTCATGTTCGCGCATGGAAAAATCGATGGAGTGCTTAAAAGGAAATGGACTGAGAGAGGTAGGCAGAGAGATCGTTCGATGCGCGATGTTTGTCATCTTCGTCACCGTCGGACTCTTCTGCTGGTGACATGTAGTCATCGAGGAAGGGGTCGTGTTGTGAAGCCTTTCGTGGCAGCTTATCCTTAGATGATGAGCCGACAGTGCTTGTTTTCTTAGATGCTTTCTTCGAAATGTGTTTGGCTTCGGCTGAAACAACATCCATGGAATCCACGGGTTTTGGACCTGTGTTTGAAGAGACTGGAGTACGACTACTGGCTGGTCGGATGGTGGTGTTCGAGTTCTTCTCTTCCAAAGCTTTGTCTTGAACATCTTCAACCTTCAGTACATTTGACGGTCCAACACTGGGTATTGGTGGAGGCGGCATCGATGTGCGCGCCTCTTTCTGCTTCTCTTTCTTCTGCGGCGATGCTGGGATGGTAAATATCGGTATGGGCTCTGGCTTAATCTCTAGCTCAGCTCCACGGACACCATCGCCAAATACTGGGCCACTTTTCTCATCCCATAGCCGCTCGTCGATTCTTGCCTCGTCTTCACTGGAGAAGTTTAGGTCTTTGATGCTTTCAATGCTTTGGCGCATGCGCTCGCTTTCGAACGATCTCCGCTCAGGCTCGCCAAAGCCAGAATCTTGATGCAGTGGCATACGGTATCCTTGTGCGACTGAGAAACCCGTTCCAGTTCTCCGCGAGGCTTCCGGACGGTCGAAGACGGAGAAACCAGTGCTGACCCGTGATGGGGGTGCAGTGTTGGAAGCGGAAGAGTCCATGGCAACGTCGTACTCCAGGTTGGCGAGCACGGCAGAATCAGGTATATGAAACTGCCGGCCCTCGTAGTAGTCTGGCGTAGCATCTAGCTCCGAGGGGGTGTGATCTGGTGGTCCTTGTGATAGCTCATGCACTCGACTGCTAAAGGAAGTCTTGTTTCCAATCTCTCGGTCACGGCCGCGGTCAGACGATTCTTGTAGACTGCTTTCCATGGAATGTGGCTCAGTTGGCTGGAGCCCACTGACAAAGGAGACCCTTAGAGGAGTGTCTTCGGCTGATCTGCTACCTAGAAATGAATTCTCCATCTCACTCGGTGGACCGGTGAGGTGTATATCTTTCGGCTCCTGTGTGGTAAAGTCGTGGACGTCAAGGTCGGCGCATCCCCTTTGGACAAGTTTGGTATCACCATCGATGTAAATTTGCTCCCATCTCGTCTCTCGACTGGCTGGTAGACTTGCAAGCTCATTCTCAAGTTCTGAGTCGTCGAGCGACATGACGGAACGGTGAGCAGGGTAAGGCGAGTATTCACTCCGTCCAGTCCTGTTGCCAATGCTCAAAGGGCCAGGGGAGCGTCCACGATCTGAGCCGTTGTTGGGAATGATATATGAGCCAGAAGATGCGGGATACTCTGTACGGGGCACATGAATCTCCTCGAACGACGACTGCTGCCGTGAGTGGCGGCGGTGTTTCGATATGTCCTCGAGATCAACTGCCGTCCTGGGGTCGATATACTCCTTGTCGCTCCTGTGCGTAGAGGCGCTGTTTCTGATAGCAGCCTTGGGCTTAAAATCTCTATCTAGTACATCCTCTGGGAACCGTTTGAGAAGGTTTGCTGCTGATGGTCTCGCTCGGGGCGAGTCACTAAGGCAGGCTCTGATGATGTCGCGAAAATACACTGGAACATCGGTGTTTGGCCGATCGAGTGTGCGGGTCAGTGGCTTTTGCTGGCGCTCCGGCTCGTCTTGCTGTTCTGCTAGCGCCCACAGCACCATACCGAGTTGGTAGAGATCCGACTTAACACCAATATATATCGATATTCGTTGTCCGCTTTCGATAAGCTTGGCTAGCTCAGGTGGTTCCCAGCCGACAGGGCAGCCGCGACGGTTGATATCAATGATTTTCGCATTGTCGTCGTTGTCTATGACGATGTTGGAGAGTGTAAAGTCGCCTTGTACAAAGCCGGCTTCGTGGATCTCGGATAAACCTTCGATGATCTGTCGTGCCCATCGTTCACGTCGCTCCCAGTAAAGTTGGCCTGTTGGCTTGAAGTCATAGATCATATCCACCAACGCGCCTTGCTCAGCATAGCTGATTAGCAGGCCTTTAATAAGCTCGTTCTGCTCGTCAACTATCACACCTTCGAATCTGATGACGCATTTGGATTCTTGCACGCTGATCAAAGCATTGATCTCGTACAGAAACTCTTCGACTGCATCTGGGCCGGGAATCTCCTTCTTGATGTATGTCCTGTTATTGACCGAGACTTTGTACACGAAGCCTGAGATGTGAGAGTCGAAGGTGACTGCGTTCTCCCGGAAGCGCTTGCAGTCTAGGTGCTCGATTGCTGACGTGGATGGGTACGGAATGATCTCATTAATATCCTCAGTAACGTGCACATGGAGTTGACCATCCGTTGTTTCGAGCTTGAGATTCGTGACAGTATCGTAAAATTGAATGCTCGCCAAGGAGTCACGGATCGCTTCGTAGATTCGGGAGCTCTTATCGCGCTGGTAGTGCAGCGTCTTGAGATCAGACTCGAGTGAGTCGGGCTCTAGGTGTCTGTAGTCGCACGATACTGTAACTCTCCTCCATTTGTTTGGCTGCTCGGCGAATGTGACGAAGAACTTTTCGCGATCCGACATGTCTCGGAAGTGCATGCTGAGGTTCAGGATCCACTTGGCCTCGAGCTCCTCCTGTAACTGTATATCGTCAATGTCCGAGCCTGAGCGATGCGAGCCGTGTTCCGAGAAAGCATCGGCTACCTCCATTGGCGGCAGGGGCGGGGGCGGCGGCCTCCCTACTGGAGGCGGCCCCTCGACGGTGGACATTTCGCCGGCAGACATGTAGTCTTCAGGTTCTTCTATGCCGTAATCCACCTGCCGTGCGCCTGCGGGTATGTTGGAGTCGGGTCCTCCGCCAATTGTGCGTTCCCCGCGTTTTATATCTGCAAATGACTCAGCCGCTCTCAACGGTGCCGCTCGCAGTGAGTCGGCCTCTCGCAATGACTCGACTTGGAATGATTTGACTCCTCGCAATGAATCCATCTCCCGCAATGACTCCTTCTCCTTCTCACTGTTGCTCTCATTCGGACTCAGGACGTCAGGGGCAGACATGGAAGGCATGGACATTGGAGGCGGCGAGGGGTTTCGTTTCGAGGGGACGGAGCTCTTGCGGTCTTCCGAGACAGCTCTTCGTGGTTCGGTCTCGGGTACCTCGAGCAGATTGTCTCTCTTCTCGCTCTGCATGCGCTTAAAGGTCAGGGGTCTAGGCAGCCCTGGGATGACCTTCTTGCTGCCTCTCCTCCCCAGCAGCCCACCACTCGAGTGCGGCCTCTTCATCTCCTTCTTCTCCTCCTTGTTCTCTTTATTGGCACCAGCCGCCTGCTTGGCAAACTTGGTGGGCGAGGGCGGCGGAGTGTGCTCGTCCTTCTTCAGCCAGGAGCCGATCTTCTGGAAGTTGAGGCGGTCCCACATGCTCCTGTGCTCGGCCACTTCGGTGCGCGCACGCTGCCGGCTGGCACTCCTGCTCGTGTCGCCATTGTCGGCTGATAGCAGCGGCATCTTCTGGTAGTCAGGCTCGGCTCTCCCAGCCTTCTTAACCCCCTCGGCCAGCCTTCACGGTGCGAGGAAGGAGCAACGCAGGCAGGCGTGAGGTGAGCTGCCGTGTGGTTGCGCTGCGGGGGGAGGTCCCTTGTCGGATATGGATGGATTGGATTGATGCTATCGATTTGGCGCCGGCTGCATGCTGTGTCGCGGTCGTGTGTAACTGTGGCTTCCGACGTCCATGGATCTAGTTCATGCTCCGTGCCACTCTACTTCCCTCGCAGATTTCGACGGCTGCAAATTCTGCACGACAATCTCCGTGGTAATGACGAAAGTACCGTCTGTGTCTAATGTTGACGCCCAAGCGACATGCGCAGCTGTTGGCGCCTAACCCTAATGACAGACAAACGGACCGTGGTTGGCGAGCAGCGACGCTGCTGATGATGAGGCTCAGCGGCGGAGCAGGCAGTAGTAGGGCGACTTGGGGCAGGCTGACGTCCGGATGCGAGTGGAGGCGGGCGAGGGCGGCGGCGACGACGACGCGATGCAATGTGCGATGATGAGTCGTCCCAAGTAAGATGGGATGGATGCGACTGAGGCTGGGGCCGTCGGACCAATCAGCTCAGCTAAGGCACAAGTCCCCAGGCGGGCGAACGGTCGAACACGGCGTTAGCGTATTCCAAGTAAAATGCAGCAAATCAAATATTCCAGAGGCGAGGCGTCGGCACCTCACACACCCCTAAAGCCTTCGGTCCCAAGTCTCACGAGCAAAAGAGAAGCGGGGAAGGGAGACAAGAAAGAATAATATTCAGAGAGAACAAATTTTGCGCTGTGCAGCTGCCCCCTATGTTAGGCCATGTATCTTCTGTACAGCTGGCGGTCAAGCGCCAACACCACATTGGACAGAAAAGGCCCTCTGCCTGCAGCATCCGCAGCAGCAAAAACCCGAATCTGGTCCCTCGATCGTCAAATCAGGCACGAGTGCGCCCTGGGTCCCGCCGTGACATACCACCGATGACATACTGATTGGTTCCTGCTCGCGTGTGACAGCCACTCTAACAACCTGCGGTGAGAGTCACACACATCTCACCGTCGCATCTTGCTCTACTGCGTCGTCAACCACCCTTCCCTCCTTCTCCCTCCTCAACCCTGGAAAAAACCAGTATATTAAACCCAGCTGTTGGTCGCTTTGCTCACCCTAGCTCAACCGTCGCCCCTCATCAATTCTTCAAATCACGATATGAGCAAAACCCCTCATTTGGGCCTGCATACATTAGTCCACGCGTAGACGAGGGCAGCTACTGCACCTCATGGTACTTGCGGGAAGGTACTCCGTCGTCGCAATGAGTACACGAACTGCCCCACTCAACCTGTCGCACAGAGTCCGTTCCGGCAAGCTTCGAGTAAAGCTGCTCCTGCACGTCGGAGGGATGTCGCTCGCTAATGTATCTCGATCCTTCACTTGCGTTGTGGTTCCGCCTCAGTTCCCAACAATTTGTAGACAGCCATGGCGAAGCATCGAGGCATTGACAAAGGACCTACACCGTGATATACGCCTCACCCAGCCCCTTGCGCCTCTAAACACTTTTTCCCCAGCCCTGTTACAAGTTCTCTCATTCACTTCACCGGAGCGCGCGATGCCGCCGCACCATAGCCTCCCCAAGACGCCGACTTCGACAATCTGAACCAAAAACAAAAGTGAAGCTTCCACCGCAAAAAAGTCTGACGACGACTTCAGCTTGCTCTCAACCCCTGACTATGATTCGTTCCCTCCAGTTCGCAGTATGCGTTGTCCCTTCTTCGTACTACATATACAAGGCGCCCGTTGACACGTCAATGTGGTTCATGCACCAGACGAAGGAGTCGAGGGCTAACGCACAAGAGCTGCGCGTAAGGCGCTGAAACACAACCACATGCACTACCAACAGACGCCGCTGAAGCGTTGGCATATTCTCCTGTTCTTCTTTAGCCCCATCGTTTTGCATGTGGCTTCAGACATGTGGCAGTTGCGTCACAGACTGTATAATGTTACGGTGATATGCACTGCAGTGCGCTAAGCATATCGCGGCATTCTTGAAATTCATCTTCTAGGCCAAGGAGACTCGATTGATAATGATTACATGGTGTAACCGTCACGAGAACTCCCGTTGCAGATACGCGCAGTATTCCACGATCCCCCTGCCACGCGTGGTGGGGTTCATGCACGAAAGGTACGGAAACCTACGAGGGGTTGGGAAAACACATCATCGGTACGTACCTGAGACACTGCCAGCGAACGGTCGAGACCCTGAATATGTAGCTTAAACGATGCTAGTGTCGTTAGAAATTTTGCGTACCACGGCAGTTGAACGTGAAAATAATTTTGTATCAAAGCCAGCGTAAGTGACACGAGTAGTTAGGTACGGACCGTCCCGCTGTCAGGATTTTGGAAAGCGGAAGAGCATAGAAGGGATCATGCTGGATATGCTTCCTTCTTACCCGCTCACATATCGTGACCATCTATCACTTCGCTCATCTTTCGATGCTGGACCGCACATTGAGAAGAGAGAATTGTTATCATTCATTATCAATGCAGTTCAATCGTAATGGCGCTTTGGCCAATGCTTATGCAAAAAACGCCCTTAATGCGTTGCGCTGCTGAGCTCGCTGTTCGCTATATCTTACACATATCCTGTCCTAGAGGCGAATCGCTCAGTCGTCGTCCTCACCAGACTCTTCCTCTTCCTCTTCCTTCTTCTTCTGCTCACGCTTCTTGCGGTCGCCCTTCTTAGACTTAAGTTCCTTCTCCCACATCTTGTTTGCGGCGTCTTTGTCGAGGTCTGGGAAGACAATGTCGAAGACTTCCTTGTACCATTGCACAGGACGACCTTCTATGCCTTCTTTGATGTTCTGCGATGTGTCAGCAAATGCACTGTTCGTCATTCGAAGTGGGAAAACATACCTCGGGCAGCTCGAGCCAGTCGCTCATGTTGTCGTGTGGGAAGATGACCGTCTTTGCGCCTGCTCTCCGTGCAGCAACAGTCTTTTCGCGTAATCCACCAATTCTCAGCACCTTACCAGTAAGAGTCAGCTCACCAGTCATGGCGACATCGTCCCTGATCTTCTTATCAAGTGCCAAACTGAGCATGCTGGTCGCCATGGTGATACCGGCGCTTGGTCCGTCCTTTGGTGTACCGCCTTCGGGGCAGTGGAGATGTATTCTGGCGTGCTCGAAGAATTTGTTCTTGGGGAATTCGCGGGCAAGAATGCTCTTGGCGAACGAGTACGCTACGCTCGTCGACTCCTTCATGACGTCTCGAAGAGATCCACTGCGCTCAAGACCAGGTGTTGATGATGCTGAGAGTGCGTTCTGAAGGATAGACTCGATGTAAAGGGCTGAGCCACCCATTGATGTCCACGCTAGACCCATAGCAACACCAGGTGGCGTGAAGTCGTAGAGGCGATCTGAAGTGAAGATAGCTGGTCCGACGTAGTCCTTCAGATTGTCCTTGGTGATGGAAACGTGAACAGAGTCTGGAATCTTGAGCGCGACGCGCGGCTTCTCCGTTGTCTGTTCTTCGATGTTCTCTGGAGTTTCTTTGAGATCGCTCTTGTCCTTCTCCGATTCCTTTTGCGCAGCCTTGCCCTCTTCAGTAAGCGCTGCAGCTTCTGGGAGTGCGTCTTCGCCTACATCGGTGACAATCTTCAGCGCTGACTTGCGGTATACCTTTTCGATATGCTTCTTAAGGTTTCGGACACCAGACTCGCGACAGTACTTGTTGATGAGTTCAACAATCGCGTCGTTCTCGAGAACGACATCAGCGTCCTTCAGTCCGCTCATCTCCTTCGCTGCGGGTGACAGGTACTTCTCAGCAATTGCAATCTTCTCGTCTGAAACATAGCCGGATAGTCGGATCACCTCCATACGGTCGAGTAGTGGCTGCGGGATCGTCTCATCCATGTTTGCTGTGCATACGAACAGAACCTTTGACAGATCGACAGGTACATCGAGGTAATGGTCCAAGAAACTGTTGTTCTGCTCTGGGTCGAGCAGCTCGAGCAGAGCTGATGCTGGGTCACCGTGGTTGCTATTGCGTCCGATCTTGTCGACTTCATCGATCAACACCAGCGGGTTCTCAGTTTGACATTTCTTGAGAGCTTGGATGATACGTCCGGGTAGCGCACCAACGTACGTCCTCCGGTGACCCTTGATCTCTGCTACGTCGTACATACCACCGACACTGAAGCGGTAGTACTGGCGGTTCAGAGCACGAGCAATGGACTTTCCGATCGACGTCTTACCCACACCTGGTGGACCAACCAAACAAAGGATCTTTCCTTCAACTGTGCCGCGCAGTTTTCCGACGGCGATGAACTCTAGAATGCGGTCCTTGACGTCCTTCAGACCGTGGTGATCCTCGTCCAAGACTTCTCGCGCATGCTGGATACCGAAGTTCTCCGCGCTACGCAGACCCCAGGGTAGCTGTGTGAGCCAGTCGAGGTAGTTGCGGGTGACGTTGAACTCTGATCCGTTTGGCTCCAGACCCTGCAGCTTGCTCATCTCCTCTTCGAAGACCTTGCGCACGGCTTCAGGCATGGCAAGCTTGTTGGCCTTCTCGTTGAATTTCTCAATCAACTTGTCCTTGCCATCCGATTCGATACCAAGCTCTCGCTTGATGCCTTTCATCTGCTCCATCAACATGTACTCGCGGTGCTTCTTTGTGACCCTGGCATTGACATCGTCGGCAACCTTCTTTTGCAATTCAGCGCTGATGAGTTCCTTCTTGAGTACTTCCAACGCCTTGCTAAGACGCTTCTCGATATCCATCTCTTCAAGCGCGTCCTGGAGTTCGTGTGACTCAGCCTGTGCAACTGCAGCTGCGAAGTCAGCAAGCTTGACGGGATCTTCGCCAACGTTCATGGTAGTATGAACGGAGAAGGTCGACACATGATCGCGGAACAGCGGGTTGAGCAGTGCGACGCCCTTGAATGTGTTGACAATCTCGTTGACCAAAACCTGGATTGTCTTGTTGGTCTTCAAATCGAATGGCTCCTCAACCATGTTCTCAACATCGGCAATGCTGACGTTGCGACCCTTGAGGATGGTGGGTACCAACGCTCCCTGAGCTGCCTTGGCCTCCTCTGTTGCCTCCTCAAAGCTAGCAACAACATCTCCCTTGTTCTGCGGGGCAGCTGCCTCAGGCTCTGGGGTATCCACATTCTCTTCCAGAGTGCTTTCAGCCACCGATGACTCCTCCTTGGCTTGTGGTGGCGACTTGAGCCCAGTCATCTTGATGCGGCGGTGTGGGTAGAGGACGCATGTCATGGCAAAGTTGTCATCGCCGCCTACAGGGAATGCGCTCGTGACTTGGCAAAAGGTTCCCACGTCGTATACCTCGCTGGGATCATGAATGACATCCTTGTCGGCAGTATCGTCCTTGAACATAAAGGCACCAATGTAAGGCTGTCCTCGCTTGACCATGTCCGCAATCGCTTGTCCAACCTCCCTATCTCTGATGGTGATAGCCTTATAAAATCCGGGGAATAGAGGGCGCTTGACGAGCGGTATTGCCATGACTTGAGGGTAGACATCGGGTATCGAGGGCTTGACGAGCGCTCTGTCGTTGCCCTTCCGTTTCTTGCCACCGCCATCACCGCCCGAACCACTTCCTCCTGCTGCGCTGCCTCGTCCAGAACTCGCTCGTGGGGGTATTGGCTCAGGCGCATCACTCTTGCCCTCGAGCTCTTCTGCTCTTTGCTGCTCCTTCAGCTTCTTGGACTCTTCTGTTTCTTCCTCCTTCGTTTCCTCTAGCGGCTCCGGTGGCGCCTTCGAATCGTCTTCCTTTCGTCTACTCAAAGATGTGGAGAAGCTGCGGTATGCGAAGAGTGCCGCGGGCGGCGAGGAGCATCGTGCGTGTTGTCTCGCGACCAGCGATGCTGTGCATTGGGCAGGGAGATGTCGCGATGATGCTCTGGTAGTGATATTCCTAGCATTTGAGCGCGAAGCCTGGCGAAGGGCTGCCCGCCACGGCAAGCTCTGGCTCTGGAACATGACGATGGGACGTTATGCGGGCGTAGATAAAGGTAATACTATACAAAGAATGAAAAGAATGCACGCAGAATCACGTAGCACCCGTGTATTACCCACAAAGTATAATAAGGAGTTTGTGCGATGTACAATGAAGAATGACAGGTTGTAGTGGCGGCGTATGAATTGCTCAGCGACTTCCGAATCTCGACATCATCACCGCCCAAGCTCCTCCGATAGCCCCGATGGCAAAACCTCGGCAACACGCGACACTGCCATTCCCCCTTCCAAATACCATCAATCTCTCAATCGCCCACCCGTTCTGACATCAACATCAATCTGAATCCCTTCTCTAAAGTTGTTCTTTTTATCCTGCGCGCCCTCATTCATTGTGCCACACTTGGTAAAATTCCGACGTCGGCTTCTTCTCACGCTCGTCCGTCTACATTTCCAATCTAGTAGAACATGATCGAATCCAATAGAAAACAGCGAAGAACGCCCGCCCAGGGTTGCTTACCAAGTACAATATATACGCGACTAATACATCTACTACCGCAATCGTGCTAGGGCCATTGGTAGAGACATGTCTGTCCGTGTCGTCTGTTGACCTGAGTAACCGATTCGAGTATCGCGCGTGCATGCGTTATACATTGTCTTGTAGACGTGCACGCCGAACACCGACTTGCTCAAGTCTTGGCCCGCGACGAAGCTCAATGCACTAGAGGGATGCCAGCCCCAGGAAGCTTTGATTGTGGCCACACGCGTGGGCCATTGAGGCCTGGTACCGATCCAAATCGTCGCGAAACCCATCGCGTGCTCACGTGAGGGCACACGAGAGCATTTTTCGAAGCCATGCCTTCGCGTATTTGCTGCACTAACACGCGTATATGTCAACAAGATTCAAGCATCGGTTCGTCTTGGGCTATCTCGCTCATGAGATACTCTGAACTAGCGCCAAGATCGTCACGGGTTGTGCTGCCGATAGCAATACGGAAAAGTCTGATAGTATCGAACGCTGCGTCTGAAAGATTGCATTACAGCTCCATGTCGACTATATAAAACTGAATGGCTGGCATGATGTCACAGTTCGTATACCAAGACGGCGTTGCTCCTGGGCCATCATGTGCGATCTCGCCGAGATGGCGGCGACCAAAAAGCAGAACAACCGGTCTATCCGCAATTGGTAATCAACGATGGAGCGACAATTGGGATAGAAGATCCGCTAGTCTTCTCTTGGCTTTTCCAAACCTTGCGTCAGTTAGTGGACGATCTTCCCACGCCAATGGTAAGTTTCAAGGTATGGTCACGCTAACGTCATTGTGTTCCACTGATTTCAACGGTATGGGGTCCGGTCCGATGGCGAACGCTGTCACACGGTCAGCAAACGGTAACTACTGTGCTATGATATCACTTTTCATGTTCATCATACTGTTCTACTTTGCTGATGCAACAGCCTTCAGTTCACTTCAACCACGTCTCGAACTTCGTCTGCTCTATGGTCTACTAGCGTTTTAGCAGCGAATCATACATCATGTCAAATCCCTCATCACTCCATGAAGACAAAGGTATGGTATGTCCGCAATTGATCTGCAAACGCCTTTGCTAACGTTCCTCAGATAGTGCATCTTTACCCCAGCGTAAGAGGGAAGCGCCAACGCGAATGAAAGATGGAAAGGAGGTTGAGCTCCACACGTGGAATGGCCCTCAAGACCCCGATAACCCGTACGTGCATCATCTCATGGCGTGAATCAAGCGCTGACCAAAATCAGGTTCAATTGGTCTGCCAAGTACAAATGGTTCTTGACAATTACGGTTTGCTTTATCTCCATCTTGACAGGTCTCCCCGCTGGATCCTATGGTGCTGGTAACGAATGGATGGCAACTCGCTTCAGCGTTCAAAATGAACCTTTTCCGAATCTCTATTGGGCAACGTGCAGCTGGAACATGGGTGCTGCTCTTTTCCCACTTCTGTTCGTACCTTTGACCGAGAACACTGGCCGTATGCCCGGCTACTTCGTAAGTTACTGCATTGACCATATACAACAAGCCATTCTAACAAACTGGAAGGTTGCGTACATCGTTTTCGAGTTGTTTTTGTTCGGCTCTGCCTTTGCTGACAACTTTGCAACGCTCGTTGTTACCCGATTTTTCGGCGGTGGTGCATCCTCGGTTTCCATCAACATTGTTGGTGGTAGCATCAGTGATGTATGGAAAGGTGACAAGGCTCGAAGTCTGCCAATGTCCATCTTTGGGTTCACGTCTGTCGCTGGTATCGCTCTCGGGCCGTTTATTGGTAGTGCAATTGTGCAGATTGGCTATCCGTCTACTGGACTGCAATCTCCATGGCGCTGGTGTGTATCTCCCCGTACTTGACTTACATCGCTGACACAGGTATAGGATCTACTATATTCAAATCATCTACAATGCCGCGCTCATTCCCGTCTTCTACATCATCCTCAAGGAGACCCGTGGCGACGTCATCCTGAAGAAGCGCGCTCAGAAGATTCGCAAAGACACAGGCCGTGAAGTCTATGCGGAATCCGAGCTCGACAAGCCTTCGATAGCCAGCCTACTCAAGGTCTCCTTCATGCGACCCACAAAGATGCTGCTCACCGAGCCCGTCGTTACTTTCTTCACGCTATGGATTAGTTTCGCCTGGGGTATTCTGTTCCTGTTCTTTTCCTCGGTAGTACAAACTTTTAGTGCAAGCTACGGTTTTGGCACCTTTCAGACTGGTAAGAACTGCCCATGCACGAACTGCATGTGAAACATATACTGACTCCGTACACGTACCTTCTAGGTATGATTCAACTAGCCATCACTGTCGGAGCGCTCATTGGCACACTCATCAATCCAATACAGGATTGGCTGTATCTTCGAACTGCATCCAAGAACCAAGAACGTCCTGGGAAGCCCATCCCGGAGGGCCGTTTGTACACCAGTATCCCTGGCTCGCTGCTCTTTACTGCTGGTCTGTTCTTATATGGATGGACATGCAGACCCTCTATTCACTGGATTGTGCCTGCGATAGGAATCTGTATAGTGGGTGTAGGCATCTACTCGATTTACATGGGAGTAGTCAACTATCTCACCGATGCTTACGAAAAGTACGCTGCTTCTGCGCTTTCCGCCGCATCTCTTGGCCGTAATTTGTTCGGCGCCTTTCTACCTCTGGCTTCCTACTCGCTTTTCCAGAACCTCGGTTTCGGCTGGGCAGGCAGTTTACTTGGCTTTGTTGGATTGGCACTGAGTCTGGTGCCGGTGGTACTCCTGATAAAAGGCCGTCAGATCCGGGCAAAGAGTCCGTTCATGTCCGAAGCTATGTTTGACGATGGCGACGATGACGAAGAGGCGGAAGGCAAGAAAGCTAGTCATAGTCATCGGGGTACTTTTGGACCAGCGGGTGTTGCTGGCGGACCGCCCGGTGGAGTGGACGATGCTGTTTAGAGCACAACACGAGCGATGTAAGAGAGGTCGCAACGTTTCAAGCAATCTTTGTTTATGGGTTGAGCTTTGGATCTGTGCAAAATATGGAAGTTGCTAACATAATTACCGAGACGATAAGATCAGGTCATGAGAATACAATAAAAAACGACAGAGGGCCGTGCCAGCAGAATACCTAAAAGTGAGAAGGCCTCAAGCCTTCACCATACCGACGGTCTTCGTCGAGACGATCTTAGCTGGCGTCTGCAACAACGTCTGTTCATTTCCATCATCCGATCCTTCATCACCAGATTCGTCGTCCGATGTACCAGCATCAGAAACTTCGTCGTTGGAGACTTCAGACTCGGAAGGCTCATCTTCTGAATGTTCGTCCTCTGAGTGGTCGTCTTCCGAGTGGCCGTCATCAGAGTGCGCATCCTCGTAAGCATCGTGATCACCGTCCTTCTCCACCCCAGCCTCGCTTTCGTTCACCGACTCCACCGTCTTCTCCCCCGCACCGCCACGCATTCTCACCGCATCCTCATCCTGTCCGTTTCGATGTCTCCAGTCTTTATCTTCATCGTCTGGCTCTGACATCTCCTCTGGCTCAGCCGCGAACACCATGACTCCACCTCTCAGCCCCGGTCCGGCATGCTCCCCGAACAGCATCAAATCCGCAGAATCGCTCTCCGTCTTCTTTTCCGAAGATGAAGACTTACGACCAAGTTTCCCAAGTGTGCGAGATGCAAACGAGGACTTGCGTTCGGGTTTTCCAAGATCAGAGATCGAGTGCTTACTACTCTGACTATCCGCGGAAGCACGAAACTCAGCACTAGATTTGTTGTTGTTGCGCTCGGGATGGCTGAGGCTTAGACGACTGTCTGAGCTGAGTCGACTGTCATTGCTGGAAGCGTTCGAGAGTCGCTGGGCTTGGGATCGGCTCTCGATGTTAGATGAGCCTGAGGATCTCTGAGTCGGCGCGAAAGACACTTTGGGATCTTGAGTAGAGGTGAATGGGTTTTCTGGAACATCTCGAGAGGTGCGTCTTCCATCATGGTATTTGTAAGAACAGCCTGATGATGCTGATGTTTTGGAGCCATCCGAACGTCTTGCCGTACTGTCAGAGAATGGCTTCGCGACCTTACTTATTTCGCTACTGTCCACGTCTCCCTCATCAGTATCATCGTTACCGTTACCTTCAGCGATTGGAGCCATCGTTGCATTGATGTCTTGTCTTTTCCGGTCATTCATACTCATACTTCTTGACATGCCACTACGACTGCTGCTGGGCTTCTTCTCCGCTACAGAGTCGTTGGCACATGAAGTCTTATCATTAGCGAAAGTGTAAGCCCTCTTAGGAGATCGCGGGAGAGGCCTCTCGCGACTCTTTCGCGCACTTTCCGACTCGGTAGATGAATTCGATCTTCGGCTAGCGGACGGTCGTCGAGAGCGAGAACCATTTGTATTACACAGGTCTTCATCTTCTGTCTTGGTAACCCCTGCCAATGAGCGGGCTCTTTCTTCATTCTCCTGTCGTTTCTTTTCTTCAGACAGCTTCTGCTGTTCTGCCATGCGCTGGTTTTGCTCTTCTGCCTGTCTTCGCTCTTCTGCTTGACGTTCTTCTGCCTCCCGCTTCTTTCTGTCTGCCATCTGCTCCTTAGCTTCAAGAATCTTGCGGCGTGCCTCGGCTGCTCGGTCAAGCGGTTGAGGCAGCTTGATGATATCTGTGCCTATACTTTTTTTGCGCTTGACATATGACGCTGGCCTTTCGATATTCACATCGCTGGCATCGACGGCTGTGATCGTACTGTCAAAAGAATCCCGCTTGCTTGGGCGTTTTGCGACGTACGCAGACGAAACCTTAGCCTTTGCCCATTCTTTGGTACTGCTGCGAAGGTCGATATCCTGTAAGACATCGTTCTCGAAGTCTGCAGGCTCACGAAGTCTTTCCGGTGCTGTTGCGATCAGTGACTTCGACATCTTCTTCTCTACCTTGCGTCGCGAGGGTTGTAGCTCGCCCTTGTTAATCTTGTCCCATATGTTCGCCGCTGCTATTTGTGCAGAGTCGTATGCGGTATTTGTAGGCTCAGCCTTTGGAGAGTTCCGCGTTACTGTTCGCACAGGCTTTGGAGATACTAATCCGGGCTGATCTACCCTTGAGTTTCCGTAGCCATCTGTTGCAAAGTTCCATAGCCTTCCTGCATGTAAATCTTGTGTTTGAAACTCATCTAGCCCATTTTCTTTTCTTTTACCTCCTGTGGCATCCTTGGAAGATGAGAAGACCCGACCAGGCGGGCTAAAGAGACCCTTGCCCCCTGTATACTCAATCTCAGAGATACGCGGAAGTGCTTTCGTGACAGGGGCGACATGTGTAGGGACTACGTTCTCGGGACCATACCACTGACCGCTCTGATACGTCCGGTCTGGAGGCTCGATATCGTGTAGTTGGATTGATGGTTGTTTGTGATGCTCGAGATTTTCGATGTGGCGGGTGCGCTCCACGTCTGGCACTGCGAAGCGCACGCGCTTGTATGCGTGATAAATGTAGTACGTGCCGAAAAGTGCTACAATGACTACAAAACTGACGATGATCGTGGGAATTATCGCTAGCGCCATGGTGTGCGAACAATAGTGCTTCTAGCAATGACTACGCTCAATAGGATGCCCGAATGAAGTTATGAAAATAAGATTTCAGAAAATGATGTGGGTTGGAGAGAAGCATCGAAGGGAGAATGCCAACATGGTCTTCACATATAGTCAGTGATGAAACTGCAAAATTCAATAGCCGTCGTAGCATGTAAAAGCACTTCATTACGTGGTGCAAACAGTTTCAATCCTCTTTGTTCAGTGGGAATACCCAGATATCTTCAATAAGAGATCCAAAATCTATTCAGCATTTCACGTGGCTTGCTCCAAGTGGCCCTTGAATGTTTTCAGGCATGTATCCCAAACCCACTGCGTAGCCATTTGCTTCTCACACTGGATGGCCAGTCCGACAGTCAAGTTCTACTCATGTGCCATCTCCATCAACTACTACTTGTGGGATTCTATCGTATTGTTCTTTCGTTCTAGCGTGACGAGCTTCACAGCCTGAGATGCAGCGAAGTGACACTCCGAATTGAGCGATTAATTTCTTTGCAGTAGAGCATAGTTTAACGTCGAGACTACATAGGCATGTAGCGGAGTCAAGCAAACGCCACGTATCACAGGTTGCATCTCTCTATGAGAGAAAAGTCGTGATTCTGGCGTTAACAATTTGCATCTATTGAATCTGACACTACCCTGCTGCGTGGAGACACCGCGTATTGGTTGAACCACCTATTCGTACCCTACACCTTTGGCTCACTTCTCCTCTGGTGGCCCTCGCGCCGAAGCGATAATGCCGCTGGTGATGGAATCAGGAATCAGGTTGAAGACTGTCGATTGAATCTTGTTGTTCCAGCCAACTACACGAGCAGATTCGTTGGCTTCGTATACGTCCACCGCGACCTTCGCTACATCCTCAGGCTGATCAATGCCAACTTTGTCGATGGCACCTCGCGTTTCGCCATGCCCCTGGCCATCGAGATTGGTCTGAGTAATGCCCGGCACGACACAAGCTACTCGGACGCCAGTTTCAAGATTCTCTTGATGAACCGCTTGGGACCATGACATAAGGAATGACTTGCTAGCCGCATACATTGCCGTGTATGGAACTGCTTGGTACCCAGCAGTGGACCCGACATTCAAGATGCCACCCTTGCCTTGCTTTATCATTTCTGGCATGAAACGGAGGCTTAGATCAACGACGGCGCGGACCATAAGATCGACAGTAGCCAAAGAGGTGTCGGTCTCAGGGTTGCGTGCGAAATAGTACTTCCTGGCGAAGCCAGCGTTGTTTACAAGCAGATCGACTGTCCAACCCCATTCTTGGACTTGCTTTTGTACATCTTCAGGGCCTTCTCGTTGGCTCAAGTCGGTTTTGATCGTGCGCACAGTCGTTCCTGGTGTAGAACCCTCAATCTCGCTGACGGTTTCGGCCAGTCTTCCTTCATTCTGAGCGACAAGAACCAGCCGACGGACACCTCTCTTCACGAGTTCTTTTGCGATTGCACGACCTATCCCAGAGGAGCCGCCGGTCACGAGTGCGGTCGTAGCGGAGTAGTCGATATCCTGCATGGTCGGGAATCCTCGATAGAGA
>Ga0265797_10003575_pt1 | contig 24737 bp, 26 predicted proteins | sample P2T30metagenome_FD_192433 | JGI IMG/M metagenome (GOLD analysis project Ga0265797, IMG submission 192433) | Plant litter microbial communities from East Loma Ridge, Irvine, California - P2 T30 | ecosystem: Environmental > Terrestrial > Plant litter > Unclassified | place: USA: California... | reverse complement strand
TTGTGCTGTCGCGACTGCCCTGGTGGAAGATGCGCTATCTGAAGTGGCTCTAGCGCAAGCTGACAACATTCGTGCTTTTCACTGCATCGCACTTCGTCTCATCTCATTGACGTCGGCAACACAGCGTATGAGCACACGTCGTAGTCAACCACAAATGCAAAGAATATATTGAGAAAAGGTCATTGTATCATTTCATATATCATATCATCTCCTTTTCATCTTTCGTCTTTGTCATCCAGTTTGTCTCAAGCCTACAAGCAATGCTTTCATTCTGTCCAGAGTCATCAAGATGTGAAAATTTGCACAATGCCATACGTCAGGGTGAAGCATTGAGCGGTGAAGACATGTGAGACAAATGCGAGCAGCTATCTGCAAAATGCCTGCCTTCCACGACAATCAGACCGACAGCTGCAGGACGTGTCTCCATGGTAAGGCCTGTAAAAAGTCGGAAGCCCGCAGCTTTGGAAGCGAGTGGGGTCAGTTCTGGTGCAGTGAATGCACGTCGCAGAGTGCCACCCAGGCAACAGGCGCGCGTCGGTGAGGCCCATTTGCGCACGCCTCAACACAACAAATACGTGACGAAAACTTTTTCTCGACCCGCCTAGCTCTAGCCCCGCACCCTCACCTCACTTTGGATCACCGCGAATTTGGATCGGCTACGATCAGCTTGCCTGGCAACACTTTGAACGCCGGTTGTGTTGCGCGCATTGTTTTCGCAGCTAGTGTTACGTTTTGGATTTGATTTCGGTTGGTACGTACTCGGTACTTCTTACTATGGCCATTGACTAATCGCGCATCTGTAGTCAAGGGCTGACACCATGGCTCCCTCAGTCGGGGCATCGGCCCTGGCAACAACCTACCTCATCAACCACATTTTGTTACCTCCGAAACTACCTCAAAAGGATGACTACGACACCTCTCACGAGCGACATCTCATCGACACGACCCTAGAAGCTCTACAGGACTTCAAGGCCCGCGTTAGTCTCGATCACACGAGCAAGCAGTCCTTCAAGATGCTGTCAAGAGTGGGCAGCCTGGCATGCTTCCGCTTGAGTTCAAAGCCCAAAATGCGGCTGTCATCCTTACCAGAGACTTTGACAACATCGCGTTTGAAGCTTTCGAGCTGTCACCCACCAACGAAGCCGCAATGAAAGCTCAGGGTAGGCTTGTGCGAAATTTCCCGGCTTTGGCCTCGAAGATTACTGTCCGCGACTTCCAGAAGACTGGCCTCATTGAGTCACTAGCACGGACGATATCGAACTTGTCGACTCAGAGTGCGCCAGGTATGCAACCGCAGGCACGAAAAAACGGCAAGAATATGGATGAGCAGCGTGACACAACAAAACCGGCCATGGTCACTGACTACTTGATGAACCTTGTTGCTGCGTTTGGTGCCACTGCAGAATTGAGACGCATCACCAAGTACACTCGCGAAGAAGTTCTGTGGAAGGACTGTCTCAACCCTTGGCGACGATCATCACTTTGGCTTCTCATCCGCGTCTCGCTCCAGCTTCTCTTCACACGAAAGGCGACAAACATGTCAGCAACTGATGGCTTGTACAAAGCCTTCATGGTTCAGCTTCTCTCTCACCTACTTGGCAAGGCAACACATCACTGGAAGGAGCTCGGCAGTGAAGCTTCGTATGTTATTTCCGCTAAGCTATGCCGCCGTATTCGCAAGCTAGAACACGCTGGACAATTTGGGCGTCTTCAAACAGACTAGATCAATTACATTCTTCCACCAAATCGCATTCGGTGACTCATAGGCAGCGCCAGAAATCGATTCCGCTTCTGGGAAACGACGATGTCTGCATCGAGAATGCGCTGCAGTACAAGTATTACGACAAGTCTCGACGCGTCTGGTGCACGCAGGTGCAATCAATGGAGACAATCGCCAAGAAGTGCTCGTACACAATGCCGAGTCGATCTGAAGCTCTGCAGCGCTTCATGTATAAGCCACCTTCCACTCCAGATGGCGTTGCGCCAAACGAGGTTCTCGCAAGTCTAGCAGACTGTCCACCTCACTTCTCTATCGATGAATTCAAGGCTTTCGGTGCTGTTCCTCTTGGCTCAAACATAATGTACTCGAATATCCTTGCCCAGTTGGCGATACCCATCGTGGACTTCGCAAAGCCCGAGGTGCAAGCTATGATTGCGCAAGTCGCTCATCAAGCCAGGACTCGCCTTGACACACGTGCGGAGCGTGTGGGTCATTGCATACTCACAGATGCAACCTTTGGTCACGCAATGCTAGACCAGCTTGAAGTCGCTCTGAGTCGTGTATCTGAGAATTGGGAATCTTGGAGAGCGATGGCCAGCTTCATCCTACTTTCTCGGCGTATGCTCAGCTTGACCACGATTCCGGAAATCCAGATCCGGAGTCTCGAATTCCTAGCAAAAGCACGCAACATCTGCTTGAGATGGCTGACTCGTCTGAAGAAGAGGGTATCGTCATCAACAGACGACGAACAGTGGACCGAGCTATGCTCCAGGGCTACGGAAGTAGCGATAGTATGTACCAGTACTTTTGATGACGAAAAAGCTTTCGTCTGCCACATTCTACGACAAAAGTCTGCAGTTTCTGCGCTGGTCCAAAGCTCCATTGTAGTCTACGAAAATAGCGAATCTGTCCGCTCCGACCATGGAACCCTTCACCACAGCCAGCTCCAGTCTTACAAGTCGATGATGTACCGGATACTGCCAGACCATTGGCAGTAGATTCTTGAAGATGATGCCGGGCTGAATGAAGCAATCCTCGCGAATTGGGCCGCCATCCAGCCAACATCCAGTGCATCGTGGAAAGGCCTCAGCACACCGCAGGATCATTGGCTGACAATTCTTTCCGGGAATCTGCAAGTCCACTTCAATCTTCTTACGGCGGAGCTTCTGGTCAATGGTTTGCCATTGGCCCGTCTGCCCACGGATTACATGCAGCATTGTATGTACGCGCCTCTCTTCCATCGATCAGCTCTTGAAGTTGTGCCAACCAATGATCCCGGAATGTCATTCTTGGCCAAGTCCACCTACAATGGTTTCAAACTTGCTTTTGGCATGCTCGCTCAAGACATGCTTGTGGTAGCAACAAAAGCCGAAGTCAAATAAGTAACACAACACCTCCAGTTTTCAACAATTGTATTAACTCGTCGCAGGCTCGATCTTCTTCCCTCTCGACTATTCCGAAGTCAGTTGCCCGCTTGGTTCGCCAACGAATTCACCCACTGGTACGATCACAATACCAAACGAAGTAGTCTTTCGACCTCGGAACGATCCGTGGTCTGAGAGCGAGGATGATTGGCGACTGAAGCGGCATGGATCGGCATGGCGAATGGTAAAAGGAAACAAAATCCTCGTAAACACCGCAAGCCACAGCGCACGCACTATCTCTCAAGTATTTCACTCTCCCAGTGGAAAACTTGCACCATGTGCACGTCGTTCTGGACACCAGCTCTGTGACCTTGGACGTTGAGCTTCCCCGGCTCCAGCTTGACTTCTATCTCAAGCAACACGATCATCGCTTGTTTTCTCGGGCATATCGAGGTATGGTGGTAGACGAGAACCAGAGTATCAACACACTAGTTGGTCTCACCAGCAAATTGGTGTTGAAGCACTCAGACAACGTTCAAGTGCAGCGTATGCTGCTAGTACCGGCACCTATCAATTACACGGCATCGAGCATTACTTATGCGAAAACACCGAGTGTTCATCACATCTCTGTGAGCATACACAAGGATGGTCCAAGTGGGGTATACGCGTACTCCGTGGACACAATTCTCGGCCACGTTCTGGACAGTGGAAATCTTCAAAGCAAGTTGTTTCTTTGCTTACTCCATGCGCTTACATTGCACTGTCTACCAGATCCCTTGAACGGCTGTACTGGTACGGAGACGGCCTTGACAATTTTGCAATCAGCCGCGGTTCGTTCCTTCGAATCATTGACTAAGGAGAATGTCGACCTGCTCTGTCGCATATCAGATCTCTCACTACTGAGAAGTTTCTATCCACCGCAGTTGACGTCCATGCAGCAAATTGCATGGGACGGGAATCTGCCCACGCTTTCGCAGCATCCTCGTTTCCGCACTTCTGCTCAAGACATCATCGTTCAAGGTCAGCAGATGCAACTTTTCACTCCGGACAACGTCCTGGATGTGTCTCGCTGGAAGTCTTCAGACTCTCGTTTAGAGTTCAGGGATACCATTCGAGCTTCCACCTTCCGGACCTGCGGATTTGGGGCCGAGCAATTCACAGCGAACGAAGACGTTCGTTACGTTAGGAGAGACACGCTTACCGCGCTCGCAAGGGGAGTACATGCTTACGAGGCTGCCAAATTGGTTGTGCGGGATCGAGCTGCTCTCTGCATCGCAATTCGTGATCTGAAGCACGCTCTACGCACGGCGCACTTTGACAAAGGTGTCGTTTCCGGATCAACAGCTAAGATCAATTTGGTGAAGCTTCAATACGACTCCAAGTGGCTGCAAGATCCTTCCGCTTTCTTAAGAGATGAGTGGTGCGCTCTTCATTCAACCCTGCCTGCGGCGGCTGGCTCTTCTAATTCTTTCGACATTGCGGCCTGGCTCTCGTCAATGGCATACTGCCCTTCTGCCGATATGACTGCAATTCAGACTCTCGCCGCTTTGTACAGAATGCAGGATCTTTCATCGGAACAACCTCCTCTGGCAGCTCGGTTTGATTTGACCACGGGTGATCAGTTCAGACCAGCGGAGATAAGGACGTTGGCGTCAAGTTCTACGAAGCTGTTCGGTTCCTCGACTGAGGCTAGGATGCCGAGAAAAGGTTCGGAATCCAAAAGCAGCACAGTACGAGGATTCGGGATCTTTTCCAGAGCCGCTGCAATGGGGCAATCGGTGCGATGACTGCTGCGCTCCAATCCCAGTGGCCATGCACGAACCCAACAACACCAGCTGCAGCCGAAATTCACCAGTACATCAATGTCTACTCAGCAATGCCTGCTATATCAGCAAAATTCAAGTCATGGTTAGACAATCGACGATTCCTTGAGTACCTTGACAGGCTGTCTGCAGCATTGACACGGAAAGATGTCCTGAACATACCCGCACCTTCGTACGTCCTTTCACCTCCCTTTACCAAGATCTTGGGAAGCCTGAACTCCGCTATCACAACACGAAAGGCATCTTTGACTCAGCTCCGGAGACCATGACGTTTTCAAAAGTGGCTGCGCCACTCGAGCCCAGCTTCCCTCCACGCTGTACTGTTGGGGGAGACGAGCCCTCTAAAATGCAAGGACGTCCGAAGAATCTTTGCCAAACCTTGCAATCGTACGCGAAGTCGACGTGCGAAACAAACTACGTCCGAAATCTGCGTGCCAGCTGCGCATCTCTGGAGAACCAAGAGTTGGACGTTGAGATGCCAGACGTTTCAGCATGCCGCAATGTCCAGCTAGTACTGTCCGAATATCTTGAGGCTTGCGAAGAGTACTTGGCCTTTCTGAACATTGCGCTCGTCCAAGCCGTTGCCTCCAATGGTCTGCTGAGTGACCAGATGGACGTACGAACGCAACATGCGCCACGCATCTCGCCCACTTTGTGGCTTGCTCAGCTGCACTGTGATAAATTCAGCGTCCTTTCTAAGCAATGGAAGTTGGTCATCGTCGAATATGGTCTGGCTATTACACAAGTTCACCGTGCCCAGCGTCTACTCGCCGTTTCCAACAAGCCTGTTGACTTAGCTGAGGAGCTGAGGCATGTCGGTCATACCAATTGGAATCCAGAGGCGTTTCCGGAAATGCTACTACTCGAAGCTGAGAGTGGCATTACCATTCGGAGGGAACAGGAATTCATTGCCTCGCAGATGAGAGACCCCGGAAATAGCAAGAACATCGTTCTTCAGCTCCTCATGAGAGGAGGCAAATCAAGCACCATCGTGCCTGTGCTTGCGATCAACTTCACGAATAAGCGCGAGCTCGTTCGCGTCATAGTAGCGAAGCCCCAGAGTAACAGATGCAGCAGATGTTGTTTGCGAAGCTAGGTGGCTTACTCAACCGGCACATTTACCACATGCCCTTCTCCAGGAATCTCCGCTTGACAGAATTGGACGCCATGAATCTTCGCCAGATCTACGAAGACTGCATCGAGAAGCGAGGCGTACTTCTGATTCAACCTGAGCACATTCTGTCTTTCAAGCTCATGGGTGTAGAGAGTTTACCCATCCAGCAACTATCGACAGCTGCTCGCCTACTGGATACCCAAAATTCTTCGACAAAGTGTCTAGAGACATCGTCGACGAATCTGACATGAACTTCTCAGTCAAGTTCGAGCTCATTTATACTACGGGATCTCAGCAGTCTATCAAGTTCGCTCCAGACAGGTGGTCAATCATTGAAGACATTCTTGGACTCCTGCCTCGCTTCGCTCATGAAGTCAAGCAAGAACACCCCCACTCGGTCGAAATCGAGCACGGTGGCGGTGCTCTAGGCGAATTCCCGAGAATTAGGCTGCTCAACCCAGATGCGGCGGACCAAGTTCTTTATCTGCTTGCAACACACATTGTTGAATATGGAGTCACAGGGCTCCCGGTGGGCAACCAAAATCCAGCGATGCAGGCGGCTATACTCCGCTACATCACCATAGCTGAACTTGCCGACAAAGATATTAAAGCCGTGGAGAACAGCGACTTCTGGACGGAATTCACTATACCGCCCCTGCTGCTCGTCCGCGGTTTGATCGCATGCGGTGTACTGCGTTTTGTGCTAAGCACCAAGCGCTGGCGTGTGAACTTCGGTCAAGATGCAACGCGAACTCCAAAGACATCACTAGCGGTTCCTTATCGCTCGAAGGATGCTCCAAGCCCGAGGTCAGAGTTCTCTCATCCTGATGTGGTCATCCTTCTGTCGCTCCTGTCTTACTATTACGGCGGTCTCAGTGATGAGGAGATGTTCGACAGTTTTGTTCATCTTCTGAAATCGGACCAGGCTTCGATACACTACGATGAATGGGTCAGCACCGCAGCTTCCAGTCTGCCGCCAGCATATCATCACCTGTCTGGCGTCAGTATTCGTGATCGGCACCAGTGCATCTTCGAGATCTTCCCTCATCTCCGTCATTCCAAGAAGGCCATCGACTCCTTCCTGTCTCGCTTGGTGTTCCCGAAAGAGATGAAACAGTTTCCCGAGAAGCTGTCAGGATCAGGTTGGGACATCGGCGCGGTGAAGACAGACCCCACTACCGGCTTCTCTGGGACCAATGACACACTGCACCTCCTGCCTCTGTCTGTCCACCATCTTGACCTTCCTAGCCAGAGCCATACCAATGCTTTGGTACTTGAATACTTGCTTCAGGATGAGACTTCGGTTCAAATGCTGCCTCCTCGAACCATTGGTAGCGACGCGGAACATCTGCTCAACTTTATCGAGGGTCTCAATCAGGAAGTTAGGGCCATGCTGGACTGTGGCGCCGCCATCCTAGAACAAAAAAACGTGCAGGCCACCCAAACCTGGCTCAACACTTGCGAGAGCGCAGAGGTAGAAGCTGTTGTGTTCTTCTCTGATGAAGAGCTTTCCGTGCTCGATCGTTCCGGTCGCATCGAGGCTTTCCAGACGTCACCTTTTGCGAAACAACTTGACACATGTCTCGTGTATCCAGACGAGGTAAGATTCGAATGACAGTATCCCATCTTCACACACTAATATCATGCAGAGCTATTCTCGCGGTACGGACCTGAAATTGCCGAGGACTTACAAGGCTGCAGTCACTCTAGGCTCTCATCTTTGCAAGGATACTCTGACACAGGCTTATATGCGCATGCGTCTTCTCGGTAGAGGACAGGCCATCCACTTTATTGTACCCGAGGAAATCGCCACCAAGATCCGTGAGCGTACAGGCAAGAATCTTGCTAATCCCATCGAAGTCACAGATGTTCTCTGTTGGAGCATTGGAGAAACCTGGGACGATCTCAAGAGGAGTATGCCACTCTGGGCAGTGCAGGGTCATCGCTACGAGACACACAAGTATCTCTTGCAAGGCGCAGCTACGACTCTATCGCAAGCTAATATGTTCCTGGAAGAAGAAGCACAGAATTTGGAACACCGTTATCGTCCCCTGAGTCAGGGCAACCGTGGTATCGGTCTGATCAAGGATTGGGACATGACGAACAAGAACATCTGCAAGGTCGTTCAGCGATGCAAGGACTTTGGGGCGACAGCTTTCGGCTCCGCGGCTTTGAGCGAGGAACAAGAGCGCGAATTGGCCCCTGAGGTCGAAGAAGAGCGGCAGATTGAGCGACCGCCCCGCGTGAAAGCCTATGCTCATGTACTTGACCCCGACCTCGAGCGATTGGCAATTACCGGCATATTACCCCAAAACGCCATGGCCTGGGGAAAAGCCTTCACTGCTCTGGGCTCAACAAGCGCAGGAGCGCTCTTCACTCTCGGCAACTTCCCTCCTGATCTACTGTGCACCCTCGACTACGTACGCACAGTCAAAGACCCTCCGGGCATCGCTAGGGGTTCGTTCATATCCGACTCGTTCCAGAGGCCCGTTCAGTGGGTCATGTCAATCCGTGGCCCGAATGGCGATGGCGTTCACAGGCTCCTCATTCTCAGTTCTTTCGAAGCGAACCAGCTTATTGGAAGTGTAAAGGCCGCCAAGAAAGTCACCCTCCAATTCTTCGCTCCTCGTGCCAACGCCAGCTTCGCTTCACTCGACAAACTAGAGCTGTTCAACGTCGGTCGCAGCTTCAACTCGGAATCGCTACCTCGCAGCCTGACTGCTCAGCTCAATCTCTTCGCTGGCAGCCTCTACCTTCGATCTTTCCACGAGTACGGCGAACTTTGTGACTTCCTTGGACTGTTGCAAGGCAAGGCCAAGAAAGGCCAGCGAGTAGCACCAGATGGCTTCATCACGCCACCAGTCGGGAGGTGGGGTTTAACGACTTCACCTGTGTCCTTCCTTCGCACGTTGCTGATGAAGATCCGGTGAGAGGGTGAGGGAGTTGAGAAAACGCACGTTGGCAAGATGTTGAGTGTTGTGAGGTTGGAGGAGGCTGATTTTAAGACGAACAATTGGATGCCCAGTTCTTGGAGGGGATGGATCGATGGCGCAGGGAGTTTGGATGGAACAGGAACGTATGAGTATCGCTCTTAGCGTTTGGAAAAGAGCAACCGATGTATTTGTGCGAGTCGCTTCGATTTCTGGGAACTGGGTGCTACTTTGGCCCTTGGTTAGAGTAAACATCACGCTATCCACTTGTCGTAGGCAATCCCGCAAATGTAGAAATGAAAGTGTTACGAAAACGAGCATTCTTTTGTTCTTGTTTATCATCAAGCGCTAAAAGTGTATACAAGAAAGTAAGCCAAACGAGGGTAATATGCTTTCAACGCTAGCAATGCTTCGACCACAACACCGAAGAGTCTCAAAACTCCAACTCCAATCATCATCTCGTACCTACACACCAGTTCGCAACACCAGACCGACGCGCTTAGCAAGCCTTGAGCGTGCCAAACTTGCAAGTAGCACTAGCACCCGTCGACACCGACTTCGGCTCGTTGCCCGGCGTTGTACCCTGGAACTCCTCGCAGATCTCCTTGACACCCGTTGCGCACGTAGCGGAGTCAATAGTCGCAGTGTCGCCGAAGTTGGGGTTGATGCCGACGAGGAGCTTGCCGTTGGAAGCCTTGACGTTCTTAATGACGACGTGGCGCTCGGCACTCTGCTTGCAATTGCCGCAGGAGCGGTACAGCTTGCCAAAGGTATCGACCTGGAAGCCGTCAATAGTGACTGTGCCCGCGCCGTTGTGCTGGATGACTTTGTCTTCGGCGGAAATTGCGCCGCCGCCGGAGATGGTAGCGTCCCCGTCTTTCTTAAGGGTAAGCGCGTCTGGTGGTGTGTTAGTTTGAAATGATGGATGTTGGAGAAGTTGAAGACTTACCCTCGCATACGGCGGCCCACCACACGTTGGTGATCTTGCAGGATCCCTCGCAGTGAACGCCTTCAATCTGATCTGCGCCAATTATGGCGTTGCTGAGACTGCCCCCGTCCGCAATGATGAATACGGCATCAGAGTCGCCGCCCTCAGCTTGACCAGTGCAAGAAACACCGCGACCGTACGTCTTCAGTCCGCCATCAAAATTGGTGACCTTCATGGCTGCCGACAGTTTCTCGGTACCCTTGGAAGCGGGAATTGGGATCGATGCGCGCTTCGTGAGAGAGAAAAAGTTCATTGAGGATGCGGCTGGGCCTGCCGCAGCGGCGGCAGCGAAAGTAATGATAGCAGCAGCGACTGAAGCCTTCATCTTGACGATTGGGAGTGTGAGGTGTTTGGTGCTCGAAGCTGAAAGTAAAAAGAATGAAGCGATTGTAATGCGTCGAGCAAAGTGTAGAAGAGAAGACGGAGACGGAGAGAATGAGAAGCTGAAAGACTGTTGTTGGCTCGGTGGTGAGTGTAGACTAGAGGTGCGTCTTCCTCTACCTCTTATACCTTCCTTTCCACCCCATCAGCATTCTCGAACCCGGTCAAAGCTGTCGCTGCGGAGACATGCATGTAGCAAGCCTCACAGATTAATTGTCCGATCCGCACTACCTGGTCCTAGAGAAAGCGAACGCGCTACTCGGCATATGCATGAGAAGAATTGTGGGAATTCGCGGACTCGTCTGACCAATCCTGTATGTCGACAATGCAATCACTCTGTTTGAAACAGGTAGCGCAGGGTGTTCCCGAGCGTGGTGTATCGCGTGGCGGCGTAGCATACAGATCGCACCCGTTTCGGATGAGAGAACGGCATGAAGTCGTTTCAAACCATGGAGACGTTGGAATCCTCCAATGGTGGGCCGTATTGGAAACAATGGCGCGAGTGGCATCGACCACAAACATGCCAGCCCAGACCTCTAGGATCTCGTGCATGAGTTTGAAGTCAATGGCTGCAAGATCGCAATTAATGATCGTTTGCTCAGCAAGAGCCTGTGTATCCAGATTCTGCTGATGATTCTCGATAGAGCCACACCTCAAGGCCTCACCATAAGACTAGAATCAGTAGGCATAGGAAGGAAACACTTATCGAAGCGTATTGCCCCAAATACTATTTGTAGCCTTTGTACGATGGGTGAACCCAGTAACTCAGAAGGCAGCATGTTCTAGAAGCGGGAGAACATCGGAGTAGCGTCGCAACATCCAGATTCCAGAAACATGAGCGTATGGAGATCGGCAGCACGAGCTCCCGTGATGTTCCCTTCCATGAGGTGGAGTTGTGCTGGGCCGTAGTGTCGAGGAAAAGATTGCACGAGAACGTTCGTTGCGAGGTGTGCTCACAGCTACGAAACTCACCGCTCCAGAGTGGCACATGCAGATGTGGTCAGCGTCTCCATGCCACTGATGACATGATTGGAGACGTCGTAAGAGTTCCGCTCAAGAAACAGCGGAGTTGGGAGGTGGGAACGACTCGTCGCGAGGCAGATCAATGCATTGCTTGGCGGGGCGAGGAAAAGCTTGTGCGCCTCTTCCGCCATGCTTCGGCGGGCTCGGGACAATGCTGTCCATCAACACAAACTTGCCCGAGGCCGTCTCTGACGCGTCTTCATCTATCTGAGTAAGGCGAGGGTACACTAATGTTACGACATGATAGCATTTCACCGCACACACAACTCAATTGACCGAGCACCTGGGCAAGCATGTAGCAAACATTATTATCACCTGACCACGAGTCTCCTATAGTATTTCAGCAAGAAAGTGCCACAATCGGTGAAGCGACGCAAGATTGAGCTTCCAGGAAGCGCTTTGGTCAAGCCACACCACAGACTATAATGGAAGAACTCCACACTGTGTGGACGGAGAGCCAGACCGCATGGCAGATGGCCGACTCGATGCTCAGCGGCTCAACAACAGCATGTGTCCTTTCCCATTCACATTTTGCACCTGCCTATAGCACAAACAACTACCCACACGCCACTCGCACTTTCTCTTTCAGCAAATGAGGAACGTCCGAAGCCACAAAGAGCGGTAAGAGTCATCGCTGCAGCAAACACCGCAAATCCTTCTTCGATGCCACAAACATACCACTCCAATGCTCCCTCTCCACCCTCATCGCACCTGCGCCCATCGCCACACCACAATGGCTCATTCACAGCGCTACAAAGACCTGATGGCGCAGAAGTACCTGAAAGACTCCATCATCAGTTTGTCTGTGTCCCTTCGCTCCTTCCCCAAGCTAACAACATCTAGCACAATCCCAAGCCATCTACGGCAAGAACCACCTCAAAGGACACGACTGGACCGTCATCACCGAGAAGAGCAAAGCAGCGAGTGATCTTGCGAATGATGCGTCGATCACGTACCGTGCGCACGTCATTGTGTATACCTCGCCAAAAACACTGCGCGACTGGACGCCCCTGGAAAGTACGACCAAGCCGTGTGCGAGCGAGACGGAAGCGCTTGAGACGTTGATGTCAGATCTGCAGGAGGAGATGGCGAGGCTGTTTGAGCGGGAGTATAGGTATGATGAGGACACGGTGGTTGGGAGTGAAGGTGACTAAGGCTTGGACGCGATAGTAAGAACAAGTGTTGACGTGATGCGAAGCGGGCGTCGAAGAAGTTGCAGCTAAGCAGGTTGAGGTAGAGCAAGGTGGTGTGACAAGTTCAGAATCATCTCACGCAGCCGCTACAAGCAAGAGCATGGACAACGAGGAAATGTTCGTGGATATTAGCGACGAGGAGAACGATGAAGGGCACACTATTAGCAGCTCCAGTGGGCGCTTTGAACACGAGAGCTCTGCGCCGTTCGCAGAAACGCCCTTTGAAGAGATGGAGGCGGGTTCAGAGCTGGTACAGGGTCGCAATGAACAACGTATTGACGAAGGGTACAGCGGCACTCGCTCTCGCGATGCAGAAAAGAGCTTTAGCACGGAGGAAGAGAGGGTGGAGGATCTGGTGTACGAGAGTGACGAGGAGCCACCAGCGAAGCGACCCAAGGTGGTGAAGAAACGGGGCTTCGGAGGATGCTGAATGGATGCGTGAGCTACGAAAGGCTTGCAGGCAAGGATGAAAGGAATACTGTGTTGTCCAAAATGTTCGAGTTTTCAAATATGCGGCTTCGAGGTGGTAGCCCTCAATCCATGTTTCGGCGACTTCATTCAAGCTTCTCGTGCAATGACCTGCTCACCGTTACGTCTCTCCTACTGCCGCAGCCACCTACTCCTCCAATGTCTTGACACACTCCCATCCGCCGCTCAGCCTCTCTTTCCACAGGCTGACCCTGTTGTCGCCAGTGCTGACTGCCAGCACATTCCCACTCAAACTCCAACTCACGCGCCACGCGACCGCATCGACATTGAGTGTGGTTGATTTCCAGTCGCCTGTACTTCGTTAGCAAAGTCTTCATCTTCTAGATGGCTTCACACATACGCAGATCTGATGATGTCCAAATGCGCACGGTCTTGTCCTGCGACGCAGACGCAATGTACGACTTGGACAGCACCGTAGGCGACCACGCGACATCGCGCACCCAGTCCGTGTGTCCCGTCAAGATCTGTGTGCTCTGCCAGCTGCCCGTCTCCACGTTAAAGTCCCACAGCTTGACCTGGCAATCGCTGCCGCCTGTGACGAACCGCCTCGCCGCACCAGTCTGGTTCCCGCTCGCGCTGATGACCTGCCCGGGCGCAACGGCCGGGGCCCATGACACGCTGTTGACGCCGCTGCCGCACGCCTGGAAGATTTGGCTTGTCCACGCATCGTTCTTGAACTCAAGGACCGAGACGTTGCCGTCGGAAGAGGCGCATGCGAGGAGGCAGCCCGCTTCGTGGGGCGCCCAGGCGACGAGGTTGACCGAGGCGGTGTGCAAGTTGACTTCGTGGACCTTCTGCCAGTTGGAGGCCTGCTCGCGCCAGATGAATACTTTGCCGTCGTACGAGGAGGATGCGAGAATGTTGCCGAACTTCGGGTGTGCCCATGCTACGCACCAGACTGCGCCTTCATGCCTGACCTGTCTTTAGCACCGTGTATATGGAGAGCTCGGCCCTGACGTACCCTCTCAGTGTCTCGACCAGGGTGTGCTTCTCGCCTTCGACCTCGAAGATCTTGATGGTCTTGTCTGACGAGCATGTCGCTAACCGGCGGCCGTAGTAGTCGAGGACGGCATCGTGCTGAGCTTCATTAGCCTCAATTGAGAGCAAGTCGATGTTCTGTCCGCTGTCTGCCATTGTGGGCTTGTGGTGGAAGGGTAGGGCGCTCGAAGGTATTGCGCGTATTCGCTTGATGCTACGGATGATTCTGCAAAGACAGGTGGACGTACAATCATGTCATCGTGGCCCGAATTCTGTATTACGTTTGCCTGGAATGCGGAAGCCACGAGTTAGCGGGAGAAGCTCGGGAAGGCGTAATGTATGGGCAGGAGCAGCCTCACCATGGTTGTGTATGTTTGTGTGTATCCAAATGTGAGGGACGAATCGTATCAAGCAGTAATTCTCGGGTGTAGCTGTCCAAAAGTAGAGAACGAGGTGTTGCGCCGGGCGTGTTTGGAGCTTGGCTGGCGATGTTGCTGCTGTGGCCTCATTGCAGGGGTCCAGCGATGCGATAAGATTAGATCAGCTTTCCAGAACCTCGAAATAAGACCGCGCGACATGTGCTTGAAGGGCCATAGAAAAGTCAACTTGGTAGAGAATGAAGTACTCTTGAAGTTGCTACCAGATATCTGAAGGCATTCCAGCTCTCAAGGTTCTACTTGCCCTGCTGGTGAGCATCAACCTTGGAACATCTGCGCCAGTTTGTGACGCCGCCGCGCGACAGATTGCTACAATCCACGGCTCAATCGACACCTTCCCCTTCAGGCAGTTCGACGGCTGCCAATCAGACCTCAGCAAGCTCCATGTGTGCACGACCATGCTGCTTTCAACACCTCTCGACTCTTTCCTATCCGGGTAGTTTGCGAAGCGAGCGGACGCTAACATTTCTGGGCCTCATCCATGTTGTCTCTACCTGCCATCTTCCCTTCAACAACATCCAAATCAATTCTGACACATCAGGTCCTATTTTACGGGCATTACTATTCGCTAGGCAGAAAAGCCTTCATTCCATGCACAAGTGTTAATCTTCCTGGATCTCGACCTTCTTTCGCCACTTGCTGCCTCGGCGCTAACCAACACTGGTGCGCTGCCTAACGACTTGCATCACGCATCACACCATTGCGCAGGACGTATATACAGCTTCTCAAGATGGCCGCTGTTGTCGAGCAAGCGACGCCGTATCGTCCCCCTTTCCACACGATCACTCCTTACACCAACAGCTCCCAGCCCAACATGTTCGACTATCCTGTCGATTTCAACAACGCACAACTTGAAGCAAAGAACATTCTCGCCCACGTTCTCACGACATTGAAAGAGAAGGATTCAAAGTACTACCCACGTTACGGCAAATGGGTCGAGCGCCATCCCCGCCTCGAAGAGGTCTGCTTCCGCTGCATACGGCCACAGGTCTGGACCTTCCTCAACGGGAAATGGAGCGTTGATGCGCTGAAGTGTGTTGGGGTCGATCTCAGATTCGACGGGAAGGGTGTGTACCTGAACGGTGTCGTGGGTCTGGATCGCAATGTGCGTATATACATTGGCCAAGCTAGTCAAATACGAGCACGCGTCGCACGCCATCTCAACTTCAGATACCGACGCGACAATCCCAGTCTACACTACCACGCCATGCAGCAAAGCACATACAACATTTTTGGTCTTGCTGCACAATTACCCTCCCCGAACATGGGCAATCATGCTCTGCCGGGTATGGACGCTCCAGACCTTCTGCTGAATGTTCTCGAAATGTGGATGTGTCTGGTCTTCCGCACACTACCCCTGCAGGTGCTGGAGCAATGGCTTCCAGACGACGGGACGATCAACAAGAAACGCAAGGAAGGCCAGGAGGGTGAGTACGGAGGCCTGAATATTGCGACCCCAATCGACCACGGAGAAAAGCAGCGAGAATGGATCGACCTCAGCGAGTCAGAGGATCCATTGGTGCACGAATACCTTAGGCGCGGCAGAAACTATTCCGACACAGAGCAGAAGAAACGAAGTGACGTGCAATTGATCAAGCTTGAGGACAAGAAGGGCGAGAACGAGGCTGCGCAGAAGTACACCAAGCAAGCGAAGGATTACAACAAGGCCCGGAAACAGCAAGACGAATCGTTGACCCCTGGCGGTGCATTCATCCTCGGTAGCGCGCTCGGTGGTTCGTTCATTTTCGTCATGATAAAACTTTGGCAGAGCAGAAAGTTTTCGCCATGATGGGTGTAGGACGATGGAGAGCGTTCCAGTTGCTCGTTCGTGGTACACATTTGAGAAGCAAACTCGTTCCAGTAGCATACTTACAGGCGGGAGCAAGGCGTCGCGGCGAATTGTTGACTGCATTGCTATGGCCCGAAAAGAGTACCATGTCCAACAGCGTGATCTATATCTCTATGTATCTACTCCACCTTCCCAAACACCCTATCCAGAAGCACATGCGCAAACAATTCCGTCCCAGGGCTTTGCGTGCACCACGCCACACAATTCACCTTCCTCGAATCCCTCCAACCCCCGGCATCACCCGTAGCTTCCTCTTCCAACTCTCCCTTCCCCTCCCCCACCGGCCTACCCCTGCGATCCGCAACAATACACCCCCGCGTCCACTGTCCGCTCGTCTCGACCCTCAAATCCTCCGTCTTGAATTCCCATTTCGGATCCGAAGCGGTCAGCGCGTACCCTTAACATAGATGTACGAAGTCAGTGCTTGTCTCAGATTAGACACTTTTCGTACGGAGAGATTACGTACATATGGTCAGTGGGTCGTGCAGCTGCAGTCCGAGACTCGACGCGTCTTGTTGCGGGTTGAGGGACTGGTTCTTCTGGAATGTGGAGGTGAGGAAGAGCGTGGACCATTCTGCTAGAGGGGAGCCGGCGATGGGTGGGGACGTGGTGTGTGATTTGAAGAGAGAGGCGTGGAGGACGTGGCGCTCTGTGATATCTACTTCTCATCAGTTCCCGCCCAGCTTTGACATCGAGGTCCACTTACCCAACGGAAACAGCTTTAGAACGAGCTGCTTGCTCAGTTTCTCCGGATACGCGGGCAACTGCTCTTTCACAAGGCCCTTGAGTACAGGCGGCATCGTCATGCGCGGATTCAAGCTCGTGAGCGCAAACACACGCGCGCTCGCTACGCTATCTGCATACGTGTTGAACTCCGCGCCGGGCGTCATCTGGTTGCGAAGGTTCAGTGCTCTGCGCAAGGGTGTGTCGGGTTGTTTGATGAGGTTGAAGGGCGGGATGGGGATGGATGTGGTGGTCGGGGAGTATATGAGGTGTAAGGGAGGTGGCTGTTAGGCTTCATTGACCTTGTTATAATTGGGCATGGGAATGGATGGGTACGTACGTTTCCTGGTGCGTCGACTGCGCCGCCCATTACTACGACTTCCTTGACGCGCAGGAATGTCACTGGGTCTTTTGCAGCGGCGATGGCGAGGTTGGTTAGTGGGCCTACTGCGACGATGGTCACGGTGTCGGGCTCGTTCTCGGCGAGGATGTCGAGCATGACTTCGTGCGCGGGCTTTAGGGATGGGATGAAGAGTTTGTGCTTGTCTTCGACGGCTTGGAGGGCGGCGACTTCTTCTGCGGACATGTTTTCTGGTTTGGGTACGAAGAGGGATTTCCATGTTTCTTCGGGGGAGAGGTGGGGGTGCTGGAGTGGACATTAGATGAGTCGAGATGGGATGCTGGGAGTTCTGACGCTATTGTGTATGCCACCAAGTCCATCGATTCCATCTGTGTGATGTCAGATCAATTTGTCGTTATTCTTCCGATGCGGTGAAATTGACTTACGGAAGAAGTCAGCGACCATCTGCGAGAATTGAACGTACGAAGTTAGTGTTTGTCTCATGTGCACTTCGTACATTCAGTACTTACCATGTGCTCTGCCAATGGCTCTTCGGCACCGACAGCAACTATGCGATGGAGCGGTTAGTATATGTATATCTCGAGAGACTTCCTCTACAACCCCTTACCAATTGGCTTCCTCGCATCGAGCGTCTCAAAGCCCACAGGCCTTCCATTCTGTTTCCGCCACGCTCGCTCCTTCTCGATGTAGTGAAACAGAGTAACGACATTCCTAAGGCAGCTAGATTGAATCATGTTAGTACTGTTATTTCGAGAAGTGGCTTATATTGCTTCCGAATTCGTTGTTGCGGAACCATTTGGACCTAAGTGGGATATGCCGAGATGACGATGATGAAACTACGAAACAAACGCACTTTTGAACTTCAACATTACCAAACGTCAAAGACAACATCAAAATCTCTAGTTCCTCCGGCTGCGCCGATAGAGCAAGCAATATCGCCAGGACATCGTCTACGCCCTAGTGGATTGTCAGCCGTCTGCCACAATTACCCCGCGATGTTCCTCCCACTCACAGGATCCGTGTCTACGATGATTTTGTTTGGTGCCATGATGTGTAACCTCTTTGTCAATTTGGGAGAAATCTGAAAGTTGATGGTTGTGCAAATACTTGTCGAGACCGAGCGATGCCTCCGTACATGCGGCCTGATTAGATAACTAGCGGCATCGCGACTCTATAAATGGCAGGTGAAAGCTGCAGCTCAGTGCGGCGACTTCCGATTTCTCCGCTCATATGCTGCTTGTAACCTGATGACGTTTCGTCGCATGTAAAATGTGTCCACAGCACTCATTGAGAACATGCACCGTGTAATTGATAGATTCTGAAATGACAATGCGTGCAACTTTGCCCAATTGCACTGATATGAACGCCGGATATTTGTAGTCTACACATTGCGCGCCCCACAGACGCCTTGCTGAGGGCAAGCACACTTTTGTCCCCGTTGTACCCAAGCTCCCTGAATGTACTTCTGCCGTACTCGAAAGTATGCCTTGCGCCCCTCCTCATGACGGGTGCGCTGTGTCGAAATGTCCTGGACGCTCTAGGCAGCCCAGAAATTGAAGTCGAAATGCGAGTCGTGAAATAGAGATTACGATCTAATAGACCTTCTTCTTCTCGTCGACAGAGAACTGTCCTGGGCCCATGTTGACCAGCAAGAGGAGACCTCCGCTGCGGATTGTTAGCATTGGTAATCGTTAGGCAGAAGGCGACTTACACAATCGAGAGGATCTGGAAGAAATCGTACTTCGCAAAATCCTTGTGCGGGTGGTGTGGGTGCAGGGTCCAGAAGTTGTTGACGTATAGATTGAAGATGCTGAGAATCAGCACCAGCATAATAGCCGAGAACTTCGCCTTGAAGCCAACAACGACCATGACGCAAGCACCAAGTCCGAGTATGCTGGCCACGATTCTCCAGAAGCCCCAGTCGCCGCGGAAGACGAATCCAATGAAGAGGAAGATGAGCAGAACACGGCCCGCGAGCTGGAAGTACATCTTCTTGTCCTTCTCGTCGAGAGTCGGTAGACCGGCGGGAGCGAACTTCTTGCGCACCCACGAGTCCGAGAGAACCATGAGCAGTCCTCCCATGACCGAGAGGTTGCGCAGGAAGAAGTTCAGGTCGAAAACCAAGCCGTACCCAATGCCCTGTAGAACCACAACGCCCATGAGACCAGCCACGGCGTATTCCGAGTGTTTCCGTGCGATAACCATGATAGATGCGACTGTCATAACAATGACATTTACGATGAGGAAGAGGTGGGTGACGCCGCTCCAGACTGTGAGGCGCTCTTGTCAGCAATCGCTCATGTGTGCAGGTATGAGTCTGTAGGAACGTACTGTGTCGGTAGTCGTGGAGATATGTGAGCTGGTCGTTCCATTGTGTTAATATGCGCAGCGCGTCTTCGAGGAAGGTGACGACGATCAGGAAGCGGCCGATTGCTGGGAGATATCTATTCAGGCCTCGGGTCAGCTTGGATTCGTACGTAATGGGCATTGCGGCACTGGGACAATGCATGCGCTGCTCTGCGGAGTCTGAGAGAGACTCACGGCTTGATGGGATCCGCCAGAGTGTCCAGCATGTCCTCAATCTTGCTCGTCTGCACGCGCAGCTGGTCGAGCGGACTGGGGTCGTCCCTGGTGTCGTCGCTGCGCCCAGCATTGCCGAAGGGACTCTGGTTGCCGAGGTGGTAGCCCGCTGTGCCACGTATCTGCGCCATGGCTGTGTATGAGTTGATGGAGAAGAAAGGGAATGGAAGTCGAGGCGCTGAGAGTGCGACGTTTTGGTGGGCAAGTCTCGGGTTTTGGCTCTGGACGTCTTCACTCGCGTGAACGTACACCTGGCCTTGCCAAGGAATTAGCGTGGTCGAGCCTAGCTTACTTGTAGTGAGATTCCACACTCGCATCGAAAGCTTGATGCAGTCCCGATTGTTATATTACCCTTTGGATCAATTCAGCTGCGCGTGATTAATCACTCGTACATGAAAAGCGGCTGTACTGCTTGACCGAGGCTGGTCGCTTCCTCGCCGCACTCGAAAGCCTTTGTATTGATGCCAGATTTGTGTATGGCAACTCCTCGAAACACTAGATCTGCGCCCAGTGCAAAAAACTCCGGATTTAGTTTCAAAACACAGCCGAGCAGGTTGGTCCCGATTGTCACTATGCAATGAGAATGTATTTCTAGCACGCGTTGCCGTCAAGCACAAGGCACATGCATGTGTGACGGTTGTGGCGCTGATCACGATTGGTCGGATCTCACGATAGCATGGTGGCTCTGACCGTCGCTCTGCCTCAAGAATATTCTGCATGTCAGTAAGGCTGTACAGAACCACGGTCACACATTCATTGAGCTTGAAGGATCGGATCGTTTAGTTTAATGTGCATTGACTATATAGCCATTCCTTTGTGTTGCCATTCCCATAGACAATGGAGGCAATGTCAGAACAAGATGCGAATAGAATCAGCGTAATCGAAACACAAAAGTACAAGGGTAAGATGAAGGAATAGCTGGACGCTGAAGCTACCATGCAACCCAAACGCCAATGCCCGATGGTGATGTGAAGAGACAATTTACCAAAACCAAGATCGCCTCCAACTGTCGGCCGTGTCTGTAGCATTCCCCGGGATTTAGTCTGGTCCGTTGTACTCTCTTCCTCATCGCACTTCCTGTCTTGACGTTCACAGAGGTGAGCAACATAACCCGTGGGTCCCCTTGACGTTGCGATCTCCAGTTATTCAAATGAAGCGAGTGTGTAAGGTCATCGCTCACATCACTGGCCAGTCGTCGGCGTTGTCAGCACCGGCCGTGAACTCCTCTTGAAGGATTTGGTACCGGGAGCTGGGCTTCTTGTTCTCAGACATTGCAGGGCGAACAATCTTCTCGATATGGACTGGCTTGACTGGCTGCGCTGCCTGGGGAGTTGCCGAGCCGTCCTCTTCCTCGATGCCCACAGTCTTCTTCTTCTGCTTCTTGCCCTTCGGAACAGTCTCCCATGCGCTGGTGTCCTCCATGGCCATCTTGACCTGCTCCTCTTCAGAGAGACCGTTGTTGTGGCCGCTGTTCGAGACCGAGTCTGGAGTGGGAGCGGTGCCGTTGGTAGGGGCGTCGCTAGAGCTGGCAGTCGACGCGGCATCGAAGGTGTCGAGGAGCTGGCCAGTGGGCGCGGGGGCTGGGGGCTGGACGGCGCGGGCGCCAACGGTAGTCCACGCATTGTCCGCAGGTGCTTTGACAGCCTGCAGTCCATTCTTTGCCGACTCACCGCGAGCCTCACGGGCGGTGCGACGTTGCTTCTCCAGGAGTACCTGGCGCTGCTTCTCCTCAGCTTCTCGGGCGGCCTTGGCCTCCTCGACCTTCTTCCTGTTCTGGCGAGCTTTCTTCGAGTCTGAAGGAGCCTCTGCCTTGGGAGCTTGGGCCTTCGTGGCACGCGCCGGTTTGTCGGCAGACTTGATGCTCAAGACCGAGGGCGTGGCGGACTGTGCGCCAAGCATGTCGGAGACATCGCGTCCACTGGGCGCCTTGCCGGTGAATGCGGGAGACGCGACAGGCGAGAGATCGTCGTCAGCGTCGGCGCCCACAGTGGAGGACGCTGTGTCGAGGTATGAGTCGACCTTGTTGCCGACCTCCTGGACAGCAGTCTTGACAGACTTGCGCGGTGCCTTTGCCTTTGCGGCCTTTGCAGCTTTGCCCGCCTTGGCTTTGACTTCCGTCTGGAGCCACTCCGCGTTGTCTGCTACGGCACTGGCGGTGGTTGTGCGTGTAGCGGTCGATCGGCCTCGGGTGACGGCACGCTGGTTTTGGGTGTAGTAGACGTAGCCAGCGCCAACAAGGGCCAGAAAGAGAGCCCAGCTTGCCCAAGTCTCCATGTTGCAGGTGTAAAGTCGGGTTGGTCCGATTATAGTCTGAGTTAAGGGTGCAGGCGATTCAAGGGCTGTTGAGGCGCAAGAAGTGCTGGCGGCGTTGTGAGAGTGCCGAGAGCGCGTGCGAGACGAGGCAAGCAGTCTTTGCGTAGAAGTGCAGGATGGTCAAGAGGCGGACTCGAAGAGCGGTTGACCCGAGCTAGGGAGCTTGGTGGAGTTGGGTCTTGGGTGACGCAAGGAGTGTCGCCCTCAACAGCTGGAAAAAGGAGTGGTCGTCGCAATTGGGTATGCTCCGCCTGAGAGTGGGCTGTGATTCCTCAGTCTGTTCAGGGTCTCGAGGATGTGGCCAGATATATAGCGACCCGCGTCGAAAAGCCGCTGTCCGGTTGAGTGCAGGCACTATACGCCGTTGAATTGACGGAAGGAGCTGCAGCTGGTTCCGAGTAGAGGTGAGGCGTTTGGAAGTGATGGAGGAGTGAGAGAAGATGCGGAGGTGAGAGACAGGAGCCGAGTTACGAAGGGAAGGTGGTCCAGGGTGTGGTTGAGCATCGTCCTTTCCTATTTGGTGAGCCGCTAACGTGGCAAGGGTTCAGGAGCTCGAGTGCTGCGTCACCCCCGATACGCCGCATACGGATCTCGTTGCAGAGGCGCCGTCTGATGTCCGACTACCAGGACGACTTGACAGCTTCCCAGCGATCTCTGTCCTCACTCACTTCCACTGGCTGCGGTCTCTTCACGGCGCAGATGGGTCGAGCACCACCAAGCTCGGCGCACGGTGTGGCGACCTGGGCAGAGGCCACCTTGCTCGTTCAACACGGGCCAGTGACACCGATATGTCCGGCCTGATATGGGACTATTTATTGTTCAAAACGGCTTGCGACACACCCTACGCGACGTATCACATGGGTCGCTCGGAACCGATTATTACCAGATCACTCGTGTCAAGCCCGGGAGCGCCGTGACCTCCGCAATCGCGTAGCAATTGCCGTAATGCCACGGGAGGGTTGATGAAGGGGCAGCCAAGCACGTTCGCCATTTCACAGATTGCCTTGTGTCACTTCAGAGACATGCCAGTGGCGACACCTTCATTCCGTTGTATGTCAAAGAGATTCGTCAATCGTGATGCATTCTGGTGTCGTTTCTTCATGATAATGATACGCCTGAAAGCCAACAGCTAAATACCAAAGTAGAAAAACAGACTCATCAAACATCGCAAAGAAACAACCAAGCAATATCGACCCACCACCTAAGCATGAACGCCAGCATGTTTGACACTTCGTCTTTCGGGATCCTCCACTCCAACTCAATACTCATCACAACAATCAACACTGCTTCTTCATAACTTCCTCCCTCCCCTCATCCTCCGCCTTCCTCTTCACACCACCCGCCCCGCCGCTCTCTACCGGACTCAACGGTGGCGTTGGACCCTGCGATGGTACCGTCGACGCCGCACCCTTGTCCTGAGCCTGCAACGCCTGATTCCGCTGCGATGCCTGCATCTGCCTCGCGATATCCCCGAGCCCAGGGCCCACGATGTTCCTATCCCCGATCACCGTCGCGCCGCAGTTGACTGTGATGTTGAACTTGAGGAAGTTCTTCGCTGGTTTCAGCGCCGGAGTTGGAGCTTGCGCTGCTTGTGGCCTGTAGAGCATCATCCCCATGAGATTGGCTATGCGCACGCTGTCCATCTGCGTGATGGATATGATATTTCCGTTTCCGCGGATCTGGGTGGCTGCGTTGATGGTGATGTCGGGTGTCTCGTCGTCCTTGTCTTCTTCATCCTCGTCTTCTTCTTCGTCTTCTGGGTGGTACGGACTGTGCATGTTTGGTATTGGCGCGTTAGGGTTGACGACGGAGTGGTAGGATGGGGGCGCTGGCATGTCTTCGGCCGTGGCCGTGTTTGGCCGTGGTTGTTGATGGAGTAGTGTTAGGAGGATGGTTTGTACTTTGGCGTCGCTCAGTGCTTGGTTGCGGTGGGGGTCCATTTTGTCGGGAGGTATGACGGCGTGGACCGAGCTGGGATCGCAAGGCTAGGGATGAAGACTTTCCCGGATTATCTTCGAGGTAGAATGAGCGGCAGTCCCTGCGTGGAACGATGGGATATATGGCGGTGGACGAATTGTGCCGTGAGTGTAAGAGATGCTTGTGATTGCAGTCTTGGATTCTTCTTTCACAGGACGTTGTCTATTATCAAGTCTCTTCGCAGCATCAGCCATCTGCAAATCATAGGCAGTGTTTGCGTAACCTACAGATGTGAACAAATGTACCAAATGACAGAAGACCAGGATATATATGCAACCCAAATTATCTCTTTGAAAAGCCAGTGTGCAGAAGTAAAGAAACCACAACCTCCCTCCTATATACCCAACCCAACCACCCACCCTCCCTATCGCCCCATCCTCAAACCCGCACACAATAGCAACCGTCCCAAACAACCATCATGCAGTACCACACAGCATCCTATTGTGACAATAAGACGCGCTAGCCGCGTTCAGATATGGTGCGATAGGCCGACC
>Ga0265797_10003574_pt1 | contig 24738 bp, 14 predicted proteins | sample P2T30metagenome_FD_192433 | JGI IMG/M metagenome (GOLD analysis project Ga0265797, IMG submission 192433) | Plant litter microbial communities from East Loma Ridge, Irvine, California - P2 T30 | ecosystem: Environmental > Terrestrial > Plant litter > Unclassified | place: USA: California... | reverse complement strand
CCAGCGGCGCCATGTCGGGCTTCTTCACGATCGGTGGCGGATTGGTGGTGGTGCCGGCGCTGGTGAGCCTGTTTCGCATGAAGCAGACCCGCGCCCAGGGCACGGCGCTGGCGCTGGTGGTGCCGGGGGCGTTTATCGCGCTGGCCGCCTACGGCCAGGCCGGGCAGGTCGATTGGCACACCGGTCTGCCGATGGCGCTCGGTGGCGTGCTGAGCGTGTCGTGGGGCGTGCACCTGGCGCACCAGCTGCCGGCGGCTCTGCTGCGGCGCTTGTTCTGCGCGGTGCTGATCGGCACCGCCGCCGTGATGCTGGCGATGTGATGTTGACGACGTGACGCTTGCGCGCGGCCCGGTTACCGGCTGCGGCGTTGCGCCCATCGCCATCGAGACATGCTGCGCGCGCTCTCGCATTTTTCGCCACGTGCCGGTGCGTCGATGCACATAGATGGTGCGGCGCCGCACGTTCTTGTGGAGTGCTTATGCGCCAGTACCACGCTTTGACGCTGCAATCGTGTTGTGTATCGACATTGCGGCGCAACATAAGCGATAATGGCGGCGCTTTCGCGCAAGATGGCGTCCAGCCTTGACCCAGGACTGGCGCGGTGACAGGGCTCCCGGCACCATCCGGGGCATGCCCGCGTCGTCGGTTGCCATCGCGTTCCACCCTCAGAACACTTGAACATGAACCAGTACCGCCTGCTTGCCACGCTTGATCAGCGTTCGTCCTGCATCGACGATGCCGCGTCCCACCCTGCCAGCGCCTTGCCGGCATGGAGGCTGGCGCAATGACGCAGGCTGCCTATTCCGGTTCCGTTCCATCGATTGCCCGGCCGATGCCCGCCAAACCCCATTCGCTGCTTGACGATGTGTACGGCATCGCCGTCGGCGTCCTGTTCGTCGCCACCGGTATCGTGCTGCTGCAGGCAGCCGGCCTGATCACTGGCGGCGTGGCCGGCATTGCGTTGCTGTCGTCCTACTTCAGCGGCATGCCGGTCGGCGTGCTGTTCATGCTGATCAACGTGCCGTTCTTCCTGTTCGGCTACCTGTTCATGGGGCCGCTGTTCACGGTGAAATCACTGGCCGGCAGTGTAGCGATCATGTTGCTGCTCAAAGCCGTGCCGCACGTACTGGTGATCGGCCATGTCCACGTCGCCGTCGCGGCACTTGCTGGCGGCACCTTCTGCGGCATGGGCATCCTGGCGCTGGCGCGCCATGGCGCCGGTGTCGGCGGCACCGGTATCGTCACCTTGTGGCTGCAAAAGCGGTACGGCATCAACGCAGGCCGCACGCAGGTGATGATCGACGCCGTGATCCTGATGGTGGCGCTGGCGCTGGTAGCGCCGCAGCTGGTGGCCTGGTCGGCACTGAGCGCGGTGGCGATGAGCAGCATGGTCATGGCCTGGCATCGGGCCGGTCGCTATTTTGGCAGTTGAGCGCTAGCCGACCACGGCCGGCGCAACACCGGCAGCGGTCCGCTACGCGACCGCTGCCGCAACAAACTCAAGCTCAAGCTCAACAGAGTGTCGAAAGCTGACCCAGCTGGTTGACTCTGAGCCCATCCTCCCGCTACCTCCACGACTGCCCCCCATTAATCGGGGTCGGAGTCAAATTAATGGCCAATTGATCTGCTGAAGTTGTCAAACAATTCGACACTGACCCTAATTGTGCCCAAACACCCACCCCAACAATTAGGGTCAGAGTCAAATTAATGGCCAATTGATTTACTGAAGTTGTCAAACAATTTGACTCTGACCCTAATTGGGAGGGGTTAATTGGTGGGGTGGCGGTGGGTGGGGAGGATGAGGGTGGCGCGCAGGCCGGGGTGGTTGTCGGCCAGGGTGAGGGTACCGCCGTGGAGGCGGGCGACGGCGGAGACGACGCTCAGGCCGAGGCCGACGCCGGGTGTGCCGCGGCTGGTGTCGACGCGGTAGAAGCGCTCGATCACGCGCGTGCGTTCATGCGCGGGGATGCCGGGGCCGTTGTCGGCGACCACGATCTCGATGCTGGTGTCGTCGAGGCGGCGCGCGCTGATGGCGATCGCGCCGCGCAGCGGGGCGTACTTCAGGGCGTTGTCGACCATATTGCCCAGCGCCTGGGCCAGCAGCACCGGGTCGCCGAGCGCCGCCAGCGTCGGCGGGCCGTCGAAGCCGAGCGCGATGTCCTTCAGTTCGGCGACCGGGGCGTAGAACTCGGTGACCTCGGCGCCCAGGGCGGCCAGGTCGACCCTGATGAAACCGCTGCGCCGGCTGCCGCTGTCGATTTCGCTCAGGCGCAGCAGCGCGTTGAAGATACCCATCACGCGGTCGACGTCGTCGATGGCGGCGTCGATTTCGGCGAAGGTTTCTTCGCCTGAAGGACGCGCGACCGATAACTCTTCGAGCCGCGCGCGCAGCTCGGAGAGCGGCGTGCGCAAGTCGTGGGCGATCGCATTGGAGACGTCCTGCACGCCCGTCACCAGCTGCTCGATCTGGTCCAGCATGCGGTTCACCGTGCGCGTCAGTTGCTGCAGTTCGTCGCCGTCATGCGGTTCGGGCAGGCGGTGCGACAGCTTGCCTTCGATGATCGAGGCGCTGGTCTGGCTGATGCTCTGCACCCGCGCCAGCAGCGCGCGCCGGATCAATACGCCGCCCAGCGCGGCGCTGAGCAGTACTGCGACCGCGCAGCCCAGCAGGCCGTAGGCGAACAGGCGTTCCAGTTTCTGGAAGCGGTTGAGGTTGCTGGCCACCAGCAAGACGTAGCCGTCTTCGAGCGTGACGCGCACCAGTTCGACATTGCGCTCGACGCCGTCGATGCTGATCGTTACCTGGCACAGGCCGTCGCGGTCGGGCACGCCTTCGGGCCAGTCCGGCAGGTTGCCGGCCAGGCGGGTGCCGTCCGGCGCCATGAACAGCATGATCTTGCGCACGCCGTCGTTGACGCCGTGCACCTGGCTGTCGATCGCCGCCGCCAGCGCCGGCGGACCCTGGCGCGCGAACAGGTTCGACAGGCGGTTTGCGTCCGAGCGGATCAGGTCGGTACGTACCTGCTGGATATTGGTGTGCCACACGTACCACAGCGGTGCGGCAAACATGGCCAGCACCAGCAGGGTGATGACGGCGTAGCCGATGGCGATCGTGCGCGCCGAAAAGCCGGGCAAGCGCAACAGGAAAGGGCGCGGCTGCAAGGGCTGGCGTGGATTCCGATCCTCGCCCTTGCTCCAGCTGTCGCGCACGTGTTTGCTGAAATCGGCGCTCATGGCTGGTCGGTCAGCATATAGCCGGCATTGCGCACCGTGCGCAGCAGCGCTGTGGCGAAGCCGGCGTCGATCTTCTGGCGCAGCTTGCTGATATGGACGTCGATGACATTGGTCTGCGGATCGAAATGGTAGTCCCACACGTTTTCGAGCAGCATGGTGCGCGTTACCACCTGGTTGGCGTGGCGCAGCAGATACACCAGCAGCTTGAATTCGCGCGGCTGCAGCGCGATCGGTTTGCCGCCGCGCGTGACCCGATGCGCCAGCATGTCGACCGTCAGCTCGCCCAGCGTCATGACGGTCTCTGCCGCTTGCGCCTGCGAGCGGCGCAGCAGGGCGTCCAGGCGCGCCAGCAGTTCGCCGAAGGCGAACGGCTTGGTCAGATAGTCGTCACCGCCCGCGCGCAGGCCGCGAATGCGCTCGTCCACCCCGTCGAGTGCCGACAGGATCAGGATCGGCACCCGGTTGCCTTGCTGACGCAGCGCTTCGACGATCGACAGGCCATCGACGCCGCCCGGCAGCATGCGGTCCATGATGATCGCGTCGTAGGTTTCGGTGACGGCATGCACCATGCCGTCGCGCCCGTTATCCGCATAATCAACCGTGTGGCCGGCTTCGCTCAGCCCCTTCTTGACGAAGCGCGCCACGCGCTCGTTGTCTTCAACCAGTAACAGCTTCACGGCGTCACCGGGGCCCGGGTCTCGGCCGTGGCCTGGTTCAGGGCCTCGGCATCGTCGGCAGCATCGTCGACCGCATCCGGATCGACCGGCGCCTTGCTCCGTCCCGCGATCAGGACATAGAACAGCGGAATCAGGAAGGGGGCCACGAAGGTCGCCGTCAGCATGCCGCCGATCACGCCGATGCCGAGCGCATTCTGGCTGCCCGAGCCGGCGCCGCTGGCGATCGCCAGCGGCGTCACGCCCAGCACGAACGCCATCGAGGTCATGATGATCGGCCGCAGCCGTACCTTGGCCGCTTCCAGCGCCGCCTCGACCAGGCCCATGCCCTGCATTTGCAGTTCGCGCGCGAACTCGACGATCAGGATCGCGTTCTTGGCCGACAGGCCGATCGTGGTCAACAGCCCCACCTGGAAGAACACATCGTTTTCCATGCCGAAGGCGGTGGCCGCGCCGAGCGCGCCGAGCACGCCGATCGGCACCACCATGATCACCGAGATCGGGATCGCCCAGCTTTCATACAGCGCGGCCAGGCACAGGAACACGACCAGGATCGACAGCGCATACAACAAGGGCGCCTGGGCCCCGGCCTGCGACTCCTGCAGCGAGATGCCGCTCCATTCGAAGCCGATGCCTTCCGGCAGTTCGCCCACCAGGCGCTCCATGATCGCCATCGCTTCGCCGGTACTGTAGCCGGGCGCCGGCTGGCCCTGGATCTCGGACGATTCGATGCCGTTGTAGCGCGCCATCGCCGGCGAACCCCAGGCCCAGCGCGCCGAGGCGAAGCTCGAGAACGGCACCATCTGGCCGGCGCCATTCCTCGCGTACAGATAACGGATGTCTTCCGGGTTCATGCGGAACTGGGCGTCGGCCTGCACATACACGCGCTTGATGCGGTTGTCGGTGTCGAGGAAGTTGTTGATGTAGCGCGAGCCCCAGGCGGTCGAGAAAGTCTGGTCGACTTCGGTCAGGTTCACGCCCAGCGCGGCCGCCTTTTCGCGGTCGATCTCGATCTTATAGGTGGCGTTGTCGGACTGGCCCGAAAAGCGCACCCGCTGCAGCGCCGCTTCCTTGCCTGCCAGCTCGAGCAGGCGTTCGCGCGCCTGCGCCAGCGCCGCGTGGCCCAGGCCGCCGCGATCCTGCAGCTGCAGGTTGAAACCGGTGGCCGAGCCGAGGCCGCGGATCGACGGCGGCTCGACCGTGTTGATCACGGCGCCCTGGTAACTGGCGTAGCGCGCCGCGATGCGGCCCGCCAGCGCCGACACGCCGAGCGCCTCGTCCTTGCGCTCGTCCCAGGGTTTCAGGCGCACGAACAGGCGGCCCTGGTTCTGGCCGCGCTGCGGCTGCGACGCGCCATTGGTCATGAAGGTGGCCTCGACCACGGCCTTTTCGTCGTTCAGCAGGTACTGGCTGATTTCTTCGAGTACACGGCCGGTGGTTTCCTGGGTACTGCCGGCCGCGGTCTGGACCTGGACGAACATATAGCCCTGGTCTTCTTTCGGCAGGAAGCCGCTCGGCAGGCGCAGGAACAGGACCGCCACCAGGCCGACCATCGCCAGGTAGACCAGCATCCACAGGCCGCGCCGGCCGAGGATGCGCGTCACGCCGCCCAGGTAGCGGTCGCGCGTGTTGTCGAAGCCGCGGTTGAACCAGCCGAAGAACCCTTTCTTTTCATGGTGGTTCGGGTCGACCGGTTTGAGCATGGTGGCGCACAGCGCCGGCGTCAGGGTCAGTGCGATAAACGCCGACAGCAGCATCGAGGACACCACGGTGAGCGAGAATTCGCGGTAGATCGCGCCCACCGTGCCGCTCGAAAATGCCACCGGCACGAACACCGCCGACAGCACCAGCGCTACGCCGATCAGCGCGCTGGTGATCTGGCCCATGGCCTTGATCGTCGCTTCCTTCGGGCCCAGGCCGTCTTCGTGCATCACGCGCTCGACGTTCTCGACCACGACGATGGCGTCGTCGACCAGCAAGCCGATCGACAGCACCAGGCCGAACATCGACAGGGTGTTGACGGTAAAGCCGAGCGCCGACATGATGCCGAAGGTGCCGAGCAGCACCACCGGCACCGTGATCGAGGGAATCAAGGTGGCGCGGAAATTCTGCAGGAACAGGTACATCACCAGGAACACCAGCACGATGCCCTCGATCAAGGTATGCGCCACGCCTTCGATCGAGGTTTCGATGAAGGGCGTGACGTCGTTCGGGTACACGGTGCGCAGGCCGGGCGGGAAGAATTCGCCCAGTTCGGCCAGCCGCGCACGCACGCGCTCGGCGGTATCGAGGGCGTTCGCGTTCGGCGCCAGCTGGATGCCCAGGCCCGACGCCGACTTGCCGTTGTAGTGCACGTCGACGTTGTAGTTCTCGGGGCCGAGCGCCACGCGCGCCACGTCGCCGATGCGCACGCTGGCGCCGTCCGGCTGCACTTTCAGCAGAATGCGGTTGAATTCTTCAGGCGTGCGCAGCATCGTGGCCTGGTTGATGGTGGCGCTCAGGGCCTGGCCCTGCACCGCCGGCGTGCCGCCCAGCTGGCCGCCCGAAATCTGCACGTTCTGGGCCCGGATCGCGTCGCTCACGTCGATCGGGGTCAGCTGGTATTTGGTGAGCTTGACCGGATCGAGCCAGATGCGCATCGCGTACTGGGTGCCGAACAGGTTCATGCTGCCCACGCCCGGAATGCGGCTGAGCGGGTCCTGGATGTTCGAGGCCACGTAGTTGGCGATGTCGAACTTGGTCATGCTGTCGTCGTCGGACACGAACGCGGCCACCATCAGGAAGTCGCTGGTCGACTTGGTCACGCGCAGGCCCGACTGCTGGACTTCGCTCGGCAGGCGCGGCACGGCCGACTGCAGCTTGTTCTGCACCTGCACCTGGGCGATATCGGGATCGGTGCCGGCGGCGAAGGTGAGCGAGGTCGTCGACTGGCCGGTATCGTCGCTGGTCGACTGCATGTACAGCAGGTTGTCGATCGCCGTCATCTGCTGCTCGATCACCTGGATCACGGTGTTCTGCATGGTTTCGGCCGAGGCGCCAGGGAAGGTGGCCTGGATCTGGACCGACGGCGGCGACACCGGCGGATACTGCTCGACCGGCATCTTCCACAAGGCGATGCCGCCGATCAGCATGATCAGGAGCGCGATCACGATCGCGAAGATCGGGCGGTGGATGAAGAACTTTGGCATGGCTTATCCCTGCTGGGCGCCCCGATTGGCGGCTGCGGCTGCGGTGGCGGCGGCCGGTGCCGCCGGGCTGGCCGGCGCTGCCGGATTGGCGGCGTTCTCGGCGCGTACCTTCACCACCGAGCCGGGCTTGAGTTTCTGCACGCCGCTGACGATGACGCGCTCGCCATCCTTCAGGCCTTCGCTGATCAGCCAGTGGCCGTCGACCAGGGCGCCGGTGCGCACCGGGCGCAGCACGGCCTTGTTGTCGGCCCCGACCAGCATCACGGTGGCGCTGCCTTGCGGCGTACGCGTCACGGCTGGCACCGGCACCCGCATCACGTCCTGGCGCACGCCCTGGCTGACGCTGGCGCGCACGAACATGCCGGGCAGCAGCAGGTTCTCGGGATTCGGAAAGCGCGCGCGCAGCGTCACCGAACCGGTGGCGGGATCGACGGTGACGCCGTTGTACTCGAGCGTGCCGTTGGCGCTGTAGGTGCTGCCGTCTTCGAGCTTCAACACCACCTTGGCGGCATTCGCGCCGTCCATGCGGATGCGGCCGGCCGCGATTTCACGGCGCAGGGCCAGGCCTTCCGAGCTCGACTGCTGCAGATCGACGTACATCGGGTCGAGCTGCTGGATGGTGGTCATCAATGTGGCCGAACCGCCCTGGACGTAGGCGCCCTGGGTCACCGCCGAGACGCTGCTGCGGCCGGTGATCGGGGCCAGCACATTGGTGTAGCCGAGGTTGATGCGGGCGTTCTCGAGCGCGGCTTTGGCGGCGGCGACTTCGGCCGCGGCTTCGAGCTGGGCCGCTTCGGCGTTGTCGAATTCCTGCTTGCTGACCGCGTTCTCGCGCACCAGCACGCGGTTGCGGCCGAGCAGCGCGGCATTGCTTCGCAGCGTTGCCTGGGCTCGCTGCAACTGGGCTTCGGCGCTGGCCAGCGCGGTGCGGTAGGGCGCCGGATCGATCTGGTACAGCGGCTGGCCCTTGCGCACGTCGGCGCCCTCGACGAAGCGGCGCTCCTGCACGATGCCATCGACCCGCGCCCGTACTTCGGCCAGCAGGAACGGCGTTGTGCGGCCAGGCAGTTCGATGTTCAAGGGCACATTCGACGCGCGCAGCGTCAAGACGCTTACTTCGGGAACGGCAGGGGCGGCGGGTTTCGGATCGGCGCCGCAGGCGGACAGCAGCAGCGCGGCCAGCGCGGCGCCGCCGGCGGCCATCGAGCGGCGCCGCAGAGGAAGGGTCAGGGGCATGGTATGTGGTGTTGTTAGCAAGGTCGAGAACGTATTCTTTCCTACCTTCGACTATGCCCGTCGCCAGCTTAAAACGGGGTGATTGATTGATTAATTTTCGTTAATGTAACGGGTCAGCCCGGCTGGTCGCGGCGTTTCATGGCTGACCAGGTCGTTGGTGCCCGCCGTTATGGCGAGACGCGAACCGATGAGCGATAGGATTGTGCATGATTGCACAGCGTCCAAGTGCGCCAGGCGCCCGACCCAAGGCCGCGGCACTGCGACCTGATCATGCCCGCGATAAGCGTTTTTACTGAATTGTGGTCGGAAGACGACGCCGTAAGTTCTCGCATGGAAACAATTCACGTACAATCGACAAACTACATTCCCACAAATCGAAAAGATTGCGGATCGCCTCGCAAATGCAGCACGTCAGAATACTTCCCCGCATCCTGCTCCCCCGTGGCCTGGCCGGCTACATGGCGCTTGCCACTTCGGTTCTGTGCATCATCCTCACCATCGTGCTCGTCACCCTGGTGCAAAACCAGGCGCGCGAACAGGTCGAGCAAAGCATCGGCTACGGTCTCGGCGAACTGGCCCAGCAGGCTGCCGACAAGCTCGATCGCGGCATGTACGAACGTTACCGCGAGGTCAATCTGCTGGCGCGCCGCATGGCCGAGCTCGGCCCGAATGCGACGTTCGAATCACAGCGCCGCATGCTCGAAGATGCGTACCGCAGCTATGGCTACTACAGCTGGCTCGGCGTGGCCGGCGTCGACGGCAAGGTGATGGTGTCGGCGCGCGGATTGCTGGAGGGCGCCGACGTGAGCGCGCGCCCATGGTTCAGTAACGCCCTGAAGGGCATCAATGTCGGCGACGTGCACGAGGCCAGGCTGCTGGCCAAGCTATTGCCGTCACCGAATGGCGAACCGCTGCGCTTTGTCGACGTCGCCTTTCCGGTCGACGGCCCCGACGGCAAGCCGCGTGCGGTGCTGGGCGCCCACCTGTCCTGGCAATGGGCGCGCGACGTCGAGCGCTCGCTGATCCAGCCGCTACAGGCGGGCCGCGCGGTCGACGCCCTGATCGTCGACGCCAGCGGCCTGGTGCTGCTGGGTCCGGGCGGGGTGCAGGGCCAGACCATCGACACCCTCAGCCTGCACCACGCGCGCGACAAGCGCGGCATCGGCTATGTGCTTGAGAAATGGAAAGACGGCAAACAATATCTGGTCGGCTACAGCCAGACGGAAGGCTATTCCGATTTCCCGGGCATGGGCTGGACCGTGCTGCTGCGCCAGCAGGCTGGCGACGCGTATGCGCCGGTGCACCAGCTGAGCCAGACTACGCTGTGGACCGGGATCGGGCTGGCGGTGCTGTTCTCGATCGCCGGCGCACTGGTGGCGAACTGGATTACCCATCCGATCAAGAGCCTGCAGATCTATGCCGACCAGATCCGCAGCGGCCAGGTGGCGCCGTTGGTGCCCGATGAGCGCGCCTATGACGAGGTGCGCAGCCTGGCCAGCGCGCTGAACATGCTGCTCGGTGACCTGCTGGGCCGCGGCCGTGAACTGGAAGAACTGAACCGTACGCTCGAGCAGCGCGTGCGCGAGCGCACCCACGAGCTGGCCACGGCGCTGGCCACGGTGCAGCAGAATGCCCAGCACATCAATACCATCATCGAGACCGCCCACGACGCCTTTATCGGCATGGACCTGGACGGCATCGTGACCGACTGGAACACCCAGGCCGAGCGCATGTTCGGCTGGCGCCGTCACGAGGCGATCGGGCAAGCGCTGGCCGATCTGGTGGTGCCGGCGCGCTACCATGATTCGCTGCGCCGCGCGATCCGCGAATTCCGCGCCACCGGCCATACCGGGACGCTGAACCGGCGCGTCGAGCGCAACGTCCTCAAGCGCGATGGCCAGGAATTCGCCATCGAAATGACGACCGGCATCGCCGGCATCGGCGAGCGCACGTTCTTCAGCATCTTCCTGCACGATATCTCGCTGCGCAAACGGGTGGACCAAATGAAGAACGAATTGGTCGCTACGGTGTCGCACGAGCTGCGCACCCCGCTGACCTCGATGCGCGCCTCGCTCTCGCTGCTCAAAAGCGGCGCGGCGGGCCCGATCGACGGCGAGATCGAGGAACTGGTCGAGATCGCGCACCGCCACTGCGAGCGCCTGGTGCGCCTGGTGGGCGACATGCTGGATGTGGAAAAGATCGAGTCCGCGCGCCTGACCACCCTGCCGCGCCAGCAGCGGCTGTATCCGATCGTGCTCGACGCCGTGGGCGCGATGCGCGGCCAGGCCCAGGACGCACAGGTCGCCCTGCACAGCGGCTGCGCGCCCGGCCTGGAAACACGCAGCGCCTGTGTCGACCATGACCGGATTACCCAGGTATTGATGAACCTGGTGTCGAATGCGGTCAAGTTCGCGCCGCCAAACAGCGCGGTCGAGCTGACGCTGGCGCAATTCGGCCAGGGATCACGGATTACCGTGGCCGACCGCGGGCCGGGCATCCCGGCCGCGTTTCGCGCGCGCATCTTCCAGCGCTTCGCCCAGGCCGACGCCGGGGCCGATCGCAAGACCAGCTCGGGGCTGGGGCTGGCGATCAGCCGCCAGATCGTGGTCGAGCACGGCGGCGAGCTGTGGTTCGAGGATCGGGTCGGGGGTGGGACGGCGTTCCATGTCGACTTGCCGTCGCAGGTGTAGTTGCAACACCCATCACGCCATGGCAGCGGCTTACTTGTCCAGCAAGCCGGCCGCCGCCTCGTACAGCGCTTCGGGACTGAACGGCTTGACCATGTAGTCATCCGCGCCGGCCGCCAGCCCGGCCGCGATATCGCTCTGCTGCCCGCAGGCCGACAGCAGCATCACCCGCACGCCCCGGGTGCGCGGATCGGCCTTGATCTGGCGGCATAGTTCAAGGCCGCCCATGCCTTCACCCAGCCAGACGTCCAGGATCAGCAGATCCGGCGCCTGTTGCTGCAGCAGCGCCAGCGCCGTCTCGGCGCTGGCGGCCTGCGCCACCTCGCCCAGCGTGCGCAGGCTGAGCCGGATCAGCAAACGCAAATCCTGCTGGTCATCGACTACCACAATCTTGCGGCCAACAGCGCCGCTCATGCCGGGGTAGCGCCTTGCGCCGGCAGCCACAGGCCGACCTGGGTGCCGCCACCCGGGGTCGAATCGATCTCGATTACGCCGTCGTGCAGCTCGACGATCTCGCGCACGATCGTCATGCCCAGGCCATTGCCGGCCACGTCGGGCAGGGCGCCGCCGCGCCAGAAGGCGTCGTATATCTGGGCGCGTTGCTCCGGCGTCATGCCGATGCCCTGGTCGCGTACGGTTGCCAGCACGCCCGGCTGGCCGTCGCGCGCGTCGAGCCGCAGGTCGATCTCGACCTTGCTCTCTGGCGTCGAGTAGGCCAGCGCATTACTGACGATGTTGTGCAAGGCCTGCTCGATCCGGAGCGGATCGGCGAACACCTTAGGCAATGCCGGGCCGGGATGCAGTTCGACCCGCGCCGCCAAGGCCGGGTCTTCGAGCGCGCCATGCATCTTGACGAGGACCGCGCGCAGGTCGAGCGTGATCGGGTGCAGCTGGGACGAGCCGCCGGAATCGATGCGCGCCAGGTCCAGCATCTGGTTCACCAGGCTGATCAGGCGGGTGGCCTGGCGGTGGATGATGTCCATCAGTTCGCGCCCGGTGGCCGCATCGAAGTCGCGCTTGAGCAGCAGCTCGGAAAAGCCGAGGATGCTGGCCATCGGGGTGCGCAGCTCGTGGCTGGCGGTGCGGAAATAATTGTGGCGCCGTTCGTTGGCCGCGCGCAGCCGTTCGCGCTCGGCGCGTGCAATGGCGACGTCGTGCACCGTGACCACCAGGTGCTGGCGCTCGTCGAGCGTCATCGCGGCGATCGTGATCTCGGCGGCAAACAGGCCGCCATCGGCGCGCCGCACCACGCCTTCATGGCGCACCATCGGGGCCGGTTCGACGCCGATCACGGCGGCCGCCGACTGGCGCGCCAGCGCCGTGCACGAGTTGCCGAACATGCGTTCGGCAGCCTGGTTGCACGAGACGATGGCGCCGCTGTCGTCGAGCAGCAGCACGCCATCGGGCAAATGGTCGAGCAGGGCGCGCACTGCATGTTCGCTGCGGCGCTGGCGCTCGGCGGCGAGCTTGAGGTCGATGGCGGCGACTTCGTTGGCGACGATGCCGGCCAGGTCGCGCAGCAGGTCGCGTTCCTCAGGGCCGAAGTCGCGCGGCACGCTGTCGATGATGCACAGGGTGCCGATGCGGTAGCCGTCGCCGACCGCGATCGGCGAGCCGGCGTAGAAGCGCACCGGATTCTCGCCCTGCACCAGCGGGGTGTGGGCAAAGCGCTCGTCCTGGCAGGCGTCGCGCACCACCATCACGTCGTCCTGCCGGATCGCATGCGCGCAGAACGATGCCGTGCGCGGCGTCTCGGGCAGTTCCATGCCGACGCGCGACTTGAACCACTGGCGCTCGGCGTCGATCAGGCTGACCATCGCGCTTGGCACCCCGAACAGGCGCGCGGCCAGGCGCGTGATGCGGTCGAAACGCTCCTCGGGCGCGGTGTCGAGCAGGTTCAGGTCGAGCAGCACCTGCAGCCGCTGCTCTTCATCGGTGGGTAGTGGACAAGGCGAAATAACGGGAGGCGTGGCGTGCGCGTTCATGGGGTGTCTCGGATGCGTTGTCGATGAAACAGGCTTCAGGCTTTCGGCAGCGCCGACGTGACCGCCGCGCGCAAGGCCGCCAGCGGCGCCGGCTTGGTGAAGAAGGCGATGTCGGCTGGCAGGCCCATCGACAGCACCGTCGGTTTGTCCATGCCGCTGATCACCACCAGCGGCAGCGAGGCCGTGGCCGGGTCGCGGCGCAGGGCGTGGATCATGCTCAAGCCGTCCAGTCCCGGCATGTGCAGGTCGCTCAGCAGCAAGTCGGGACGCGCTTCGCCGATCCGGGCCAGTGCTTCGATGCCGTTACTGGCCTTGCGCACCGAAATACCCATGTCCCAGGTAGAAATTTCAAGCTCATACAGGCGTAGCAGCATCGGGTCGTCCTCGACGATCAGGACGCTGCGCGGCGCTTCGGCGAATGCCGGCGTGGAGTGGCCGATGGCGGCCGGGCTGGCGCAGGCGGGCAGCGCGCTCATGGCCGCCGACAGCGCCGCCGCGGCGGCCGCAGCCCGGATCGCGATCGAGGCGGCGGCGCTCTTGCCGGCCAGCGCCGTGCGGCGCTGCTCGAGCAAAGCGTCGACCGATCCGACCGTGATGCGGCGATGGCCGCCGGGCGTCTTCCAGGCTTGCAGCGCGCCGTTCTCGACCCAGATCTGTACCGTGCGGTGCGAAACACCGATCCGGGCCGCGGCCTGGCGGGTAGTGCAGAAGGCGGCGCGGTCGTAACCGGGCGTTTCGTTTGCTAGGGGATCGGCAATATTCATATTTACCGATTTTACTGTTTCACATTTGCCTGTCAAGGCAAACATGGTCGGGCGCTGAATTACGGCTGAGCAATCGAAAGGTGGTGTGGATTTTGTGGTGCTGGCGGTACACCCGGGATGCTTGGCTGGCTGCTCACGCAGCAGCTGGCAGGTACAGGGTGACCTCGGTGCCGACCCCGACGGCCGATTCGACGACGATGCGGCCGCCGTGCAAGTCGATGATTTCTTTGAGGATCGTCATGCCCAGACCGCTACCCGGCACGCTCGAATCGCGGTCGACCCGGTAGAACGCATCGAACGCCTGGGCCTGCTGGGCGGGCGTCATGCCGAAGCCCTGGTCGCGCACGCAGATCGTGATTTCCTGCTTGCCGTTTGCCTCCTCGAGCCCGGCCTGCAGCACGATCGGCGTATCCGGCCTGGAATACTTGATGCTGTTGCTCAGAATATTGGTCAGTGCCTGTTGCAGCTTCTGGGCGTCGGCCGCCAGCGGCGGCAGGCCATCGGCCACACTGACCGTGACGCGGTGCGCCTGGCCCAGGCCTTCCAGTCCGGACAGGGTGCGCGCCAGCAGTGACGGCAAGGCCACGCGCGCGATGCGCAGTTCTTCCTTGCCGCCGGCTTCGATGCGCGCCAGGTCGAGCAGCTGGTTGACCAGGTCGACCAGGCGGCCCGTTTCGCGGTGGATGATCTCGACCAGTTCGCGCCCGGTGGCGGGATCGAATTCGCGCTTGAGCAGCAGTTCCGAAAAGCCGAGCACGCTCGACATCGGGGTACGCAATTCGTGGGTGGCGGTGGCAAAGTGATGGCGGCTGCGCTCTTCGGCCGCGCGTCGCACCGAGATATCGCGCACGGTGGCGGCGAACATCGGGCGCCCGGCCCAGAGCAGGGCGCAGTAGGACAATTCGATCGGGAACGGTGCGCCATTCAGGCGCCGGGCGCCGGTCTCGCACGGCACGCCTTCGGGCAGGCGGCCGAGCAGGCGCAGGCGGCCCGGATCTTCTTCGAGCAGCGCACGTACCGATTGCCCGGTCAGTTCGCCCGCCCCGGCGCTGGCGCCAAAAATATCTTCGGCCGAGCGGTTGGCGGCGACGATGGTGCCGTCGGCGTCGAGCATCAGTACGCCGTCGGCCAGATTCGCCACCAGCACCCGTTCCCAGCCCGAGGGCATGGCCCCGGCCGGGCCCTGCAGTGGGCGGCCGCTGGCGCCGGCGCGCAGTTCCTCGCCGGCGATTGCCGCCAGGTCGCGCAGCGAGCGCATCTGGGCTTCGTCGAAGTGGCGCACCGCGCTGTCGAGCACGCACAGGGCGCCGACCCGGCTGCCGTCGGGCGCGGCCAGCGGGATGCCGGCGTAGGCGCGTACATTGGGCGCGCCCAGCACGAAGGGATTGTCGCAAAAACGCGGATCGAGCCGGGCGTCTTCGATCGTCAGGCCGTGCTCGTCCTGGATGGTGAAGCTGCAGAACGAGTCGGCGCGCGAGGTTTGCTGCAGGTCGAGGCCGGCATGCGATTTGAACCACTGGCGCTCGGCGTCCACCAGCGCGATCAGCGAGACCGGTACCTCGAGCAGGCGGCAGGCCAGGCGCGTAATGCGGTCGAAACGTTCTTCGGGCCCGGTGTCGAGCAACTGCAGCGCGTGCAGGGCGCGCAGGCGCACCGGTTCGGGCTGCAACACGGCGCGCTGCATGGTCGCCGCGGCAGAGCCGGGGGCGGCACCAGGTTTAACGCTGTCCGGCTCGTTTTTCATTTCTTTTTATCCTGATGCGCTTCCGGGCGCCGCTTCGCCACCAGTGGCGAAGATCTGTTCCACGCTCTTGCGCAGGTCGGCGAACCGCACCGGCTTGGAGAACACCGGGATGTCGTCCGGCAAACCCATCGAGGCGATCGTGGCGCGGTCCAGGCCGCTGATCACGATGATCGCCATCGTGGCATAGCGCGGATCGGCGCGCAGCGTACGGACCATGCGGAAACCGTCCATGCCCGGCATGTTCAAGTCGCTGATGAGCAGGTCGGGGCGGGCTTCGCCGATCCGGATCAGGGCGTCGAAACCGTCGCGCGCCTTGATCAGTTCGGCGTCCAGGTCCCAGCCCGACAGCTCCAGTTCGTACAAACGCAACAGGGTGGCATCGTCGTCGGCCATCACGATGCGGCGACCCACCGCGACCGGCGCCGCAGGCGCGGCGTCGACCGGCGCGTGCGCCATCACCGCCTTGTTGCGCTGCGCCACCAGCCGCTGTACCGAGGACATCAGAATGCGGCGGTGCCCGCCCGCCGTTTTCCAGGCTTGCAGCACGCCGCTTTCGACCCAGAGTTGCACCGTGCGGTGCGATACGCCCAGCAAGCTGGCGGCCTCCTTGGTCGAACAAACTTCGGAGGAAGCGGGGTCTGGCTGTGTGGGCGTATTGCTGTGCGATGTCATGGAGTAGGATTTTGCATGGGTAAAAGCCCTGAGGCCACGCCGTCTCCGGGCGTGGCACGCGATGCATTTCGCACTCCGCCCGGGGGCGGCGCAAGCAATACAGCTGGGCAAGTCAACAATCTATCAAATTATCACGATTTACGATAGTGAAAGATAGTAACTAATTTCTAGATTGTAACTTGCGGTCGCTGGGTGTGGCGCACTATTGAACCGTGACTGTGATCGTGACCTGTCCTGACGCGCCCGGCGCCAGGGTGCCGGTGAATCCCCACTCGACCTTGCCGCCTGCGCCGGCCTCGGGTTTGGCCGAGACCGCGCAGTTCAGGCCCGAGGGCAGCGCGCCGCAGCTGCTGTCGGCGTAGCTGGTGAATGCCGGCGTTCTGTCGCTGATCTTCAGGTCATTGAGCGTGGTGGTGCCGGTGTTTTCGTACTTGATGGTGTAGACGATGGTCGCGCCCGGCGTGGCATTCGCCTTGTCTACCGACTTGCTCAGCTTGAAGTCGTCGCAGGTCTGGCAAATGCCTTCGACCGTGACCACCACCTGGCCCAGGCCGATGCCCAGCAGCTTGAGCAGGGGATCGACGACGCCGCTCAGGATCGGCGCGATCAGCGGCGTGACGGTCTTGGTGACCAGCGTCTTGACCAGCGGCTCGACCACGCCTTGCAGCAGGCCGAGCAGGGGCATCGAGTCGATCTGCAGGTTGTTGACCAGGCTGTTCGCGGCATTGGTGACGAACACCGCGCTGGTGCTGACGGTGCGGGTCTGCGGGAAGCTGCCCGACATCGTCACGCTGGTCGAGAACGGCGCCTGGCCGCGCACGATGCTCTTGACCCGGATCGGCACATCGACCGCGGCCAGGCCCAGCGCCAGCGTGGCCTGCAGGCCGCCGATCGTGCCAAAGGCGACGTCCGAATTCTGGATCGAGCGCGAGCGGTTGAAGAACACGCTGTCGTCGATGCTGCCGATATAGATGTCGGCCACGCCCGGCGCCACCTGCAAGGTGACGGCCTTGGCGGCGGCGTCCACCGCCGTCAGGCTGCCTTCGCCGCGCGCGACGTCGACATACACGTCGAGCTTGCCGATCGCAAGCGAAGCGCTGCGCAGCAGGCCAAGCCCGACCAGGGTGTCGGTGACCGGCGCCAGCGTCACCAGGTCGAGTTTGAGCTTGAGCCGAATTGCAGCCGAATAGAAGCGCGAGCCGGCCGGGCCGCAGACGTACACCGGCGGCTCGATCACCTGGGCATACAGTTGCAGGCTGTTGACGATGCCGAGCGCGCCGAGCGCGCCGCCGGAAATCCCGATCGGGGTCGGCGTGGTCAGGACGTTGCGACGGTTGTACAGCTGCACCAGGCCGGTGAACATATCGAGCGCATTCACGGTCGTGGTGCCCAGGCTGCCGGTGTCGGTGCTCAACTGCAGCAAGTCGCCCAGGCGCACGGTGGCGCCGACGCCGTTCAGCTGCGAGGCCAGGCCCGACAGGGCGCCGGCCAGCTGCGGCTTGGCTTCGGCCTGCGCCTCGGCCGCCAGGGCGGTGGCGATCTGGGCCAGGGTCAGGTTGGCGCCCAGCGCCTGCGCCGGGCTCGACAGGTTGAGCTGGGTCTGCAGCAGTTTCAGGGTGTTGAGCAGGTTCAGGTCGCCGCCGGCGAGCGCGTTCCAGTCGACCGCGTTCAATGACACACCGCTGCCAAGCATGCCGCCCAACAGCGGGCCGAGCAGGGCGCTCTTGCCCGTGTCGACGCTGGCCAGGCGCGGGCCGGCGGTGATGCAGGCGCCGGTCGTGGTGCAGGCGGCGCTGGCCGGCAGTGCGCTGAACAGGCCGGCGGCCAGCAGCATGCAGCTGATCAAGAGGTGGTTCAGCCAGACCAGGGAAGGGAGATGATGTTTCATGTCGAATCCTGTGTTTCTCAGATTATTTGAGCGCATCGCCGGACAGCAGGCCCTGCAGCGTGTTTTCGTCGAATTTCATGCGCAGGCGGGCGAACAGGCCCTTGGCGGTGGCGTCGGCGCCGGCCAGGTCGCGTTCCTTGAAGCCGAGCAGGTTGTAGCCGGCCGAGACCCACATATTCTTTTGCAGCTGGTAGCCCGCTTCGACGCCGGCCGCGTACTGGCGGCCGCGCGTGTCGCGGTCGAACAGCGCCTGGGCGGTGGCGCCGATGTCCCAATCGGCATTGATCTCATAGGTGGCGCGGGCGGCCACCAGGTGGCTGACCGTGCGGCTCGACAGGCCGCCCGAACGATCGGTCGCCAGCTTGGCGGCGTAGCGTGCGCTGAGCACGGTGTCGCGGCGGATCTGCCAGTTGGCATTCACCGACACGGCGTGCACGCCGCGCTTGAGGTCGGCGATGCCGTCGTCGCGCTCGAGCTTGTATTCGTACTTGGCCAGGCCATTGACGCCGATCGACTCCAGCGCGCGGTAGGCGACGCCGCTTTGCAGCACTTCGGTCACGCGCATGGTCCTGGCGGCGTTCGAGCGGTTGGCGGCCAGGGTGTTCTTGCCGAGGAAGGTCCAGCTCTCGTCGATCTTGTAGGCCAGGCCCAGGGTGCTGAGCAAGCCGTCGCTGTCTTCGCCGTGGCGCAGCTCGAGGCGGGCGTTGCCGCTCCAGCGCGGATGACGGTTGACTTCGATGGCGCCGGTGACGGCGATCGATTCATTCGAGGCATTACCCGACAGCACTTTGACGCGCTCGAAGCTGGTGTTGGCGCGCACGCCTTCGGCGATGGTCCACAGGTTGCGCAGGCCAAGCGCGGCTTCGGCCTGGCGCTCGCCGCTGATGGCGCCCGCCGGGGAGGTGCCGCCGGCGCGGTATTCGGAGAACACGCGGCCGTCCTGCATGTAGTCGGTGTCGACGCCGATCACGGTGGCCTGGCGCTCCTGCCCCTGGTTCAGGGCATAGGTCGAACCCAGGCTGCTGATCAGTTCATGGCGGCCATACACGCGGCTGCCGCCGGCGAAGCGGTAGTCGCCGCCCAGGGCCAGCATGCGGCGGCCGCTGTCCTTGATGTCCTGTTCGGCTTCGAGGAAGGCGCCAGCCTGCGGCAGGCCCGGGATCTGCATCGACAGCTTGCCGCGCACGCTGGTCAGGTCGGGCTGGGCCAGCGCCACGTTCTGGCCGGCTGCTTCGTGCGAACGGCGCACGCCGGCTTCGGCCTGGATGCCGTTGGCGAAGGTATAGCCGCCAAACACTTGCACGCCGTCGCGCTTGGCGTCAGTGGCGAGGTCGGCCGTGTGCAGCGCTTCCAGGCCGGCGCTGGTGCGCTCGTTGAAGCGGTAGCGCACGCGGGCGCCGCCTTCGGTGCGGCCCCGTGGCAGCGAGCTCGACTGGTTGTCGAAGTCGGCGTCGGCGCGGCCCAGGAACAGGTGGCTTTCAAGCGCGCCATCGTTGCGGGTGGCGTCGATGCGGGCTGCATTGCCTTCTTTTTCGAGTTTTTCCATCTGCGCCGCTTCCACGATCACGGTGGTGCTGGCGTCCGGCTTGATGGTGGCGTTGACGCTGGCCAGGCGCGTCAGCGAGGCCGGGTTGCGGTCGGCCACGATGGCGGCGCCGACTTCGATGGCGTCGTTGATCTTGTACTGCGCAGCCGCGCCGCCGACCCAGAAGCGCGGGCTGCCCTGGTCGACTTCGTAGCTGATGCGCAGGCTGACCGGGTTCAGGTCAGGGTCCAGGCTGGCGACCGGGGCGCGCAGCAGGATGCGGCCGGTGAGCGGCTCGATGTCGTAGTCGCTGTAGCGCGCCAGGGCGCGCCGCGACAGGATCAGGCCGCTCTGGTTGCGGTCGCGCACGACGATCTCGACGCGCTCGCTGTTGATCACCATCACGCCGCCGCCGGTGAGGAACGGGCCCGAGGTGCCGTTGGCGGCGATTTCTTCGACCATCTGGCGGGTGCTGTCGTAGCTGAGGAAAGACTCGACCATCAGGCCGCCGACTTCGGCGTGCTGGCGCAGGCCGGTCAGGTTGCGGGTGTAGGCGCCCAGGTTGCGGGCGGCGGTGGCGCTTGGCGGCACGAAGTCGCCGTACATGATCCACGAGCGCTCGCGCTCGGCGCGAACGAACAGGCGGCTGGTCGACTGGGCATCGAAACCGCGGCGCGATTCGTCGCCGTAGGTCGGGTAGTAGGCCAGCGGGTCGATGTCGCGGAACAGCTTCGGTTGGGTGTCCTTGTCCGAGTCGTACGACATGGTCAGCAGGGTGTTGTCGCCGACCTGGCCCTTGGCAAACATGGCGGCGCGCGCGCCCGCTGCCAGGCCTTGCTTGTCGTCGCTCTGGGCCATTTGACGCAGGCGGTCTTCGAAGCCGTCGAAGTCGCGGCGTGGATTGGCGCTGTTGCCGCGCGAACGGTTCAGGCTGACGGCGCCTTCGAGCACACCGGCGGCGACCAGCGGACGCAGGTCGGGCACGAAGCGCAGCACGCTTTCGGCGCGCAGCTCGCCGCTGGCGGCGACCAGGCGCGCTTCGCCGGCCTGGGCCGGAGCGCGCAAGCCGATGTCAAGGCTGCCGCCCTCGACGAACACCTGCTGGCCAGGTTCGCGTGGATCGAGGTCGGCCTGCTCCCAGGCGCCGGCGGTGGCGTCCAGGGTCACGGCGGTACGCTCGGCCACGGCGACGCCGGCCGCGTCTTCCAGACGCACGCGCACCATCACCAGGCGCTGGCCGTCGGCCGGCGCGGTTTCGGTTTGCGGGGCGATGTGCAGGCGCGCCAGGGCGCCCGGCGCGATGACGTCGATGCGCACGCTGCCGCGGGCATTGCCGAAGGCGTCGTGCTGGGTCGCTTCGAGCACGTTGCGGCCGGGGCGCAGGGTGACGCCGACATAGTCGCGCACTTCGAGCTGGCGCTCGGCCACGGTGGTGCGCTCGCCAATCTGGTTTTCCGGCACCGGCTGGCCATTCACGCTCAGGGTCACGCTCGAGTCGGCGGTGCCCTTGACGCGCACGGTGGCCTGGGTCGAGCGCAGCAGCGCGCCGTCGACCAGGTCGACGAAGCCGAGCTGGTTGTCCAGGGTGCTCAGGTCGGCCTTGGCGGCGGCCTGCGGCGCTTCCTTGGCCACGCCGAAGTCGGCGGCAGCCTTGGCGGCGGCGCGCAGGGTGGCGGCGCGGGCGGCGATGGTGTCCTTGAGGGTGTCGCTGCAGCCGTCGATGGCGAAATCTGCGCGCGCCAGTTCGCCGTCCTTGAGGTCGACAAAACGGCTGCCGGCGTCGCCCGCATTGCGGTTCGACAGGATCGACAGGCGGCTACCGGCGGGCAGGGTATTCGGGTCGACCTTGGCCACGTGGGTGCGTGGGGCGACGTCGCTGAAGCTGTAGCGGCCGTCGGCATCGGTCTGCGAGAAGCTGCCGTCTTCGAGCCAGACGCGCACGTTCGGCACGCCCGCTTCGTCCTTGTCGCGCAGGCCATTGGCGTTGCAGTCGGCAAAGATGGTGCCGATGATGTAACCCTTTTCGCTGAACACGCCGGCCGACACCTTGACCTTGGCGGCGGCGACCGGGCTGGTGAACACCAGCGGCGCGGCGCTGCTGGCCTGGGCGCGGTTGACGCCATCGCCCTGCAGTGCGCCGGCGCCGATGCGGACGCGGTAGCGCAGCACGCGCTGCGAGGCGGCTTCGACGCGGCCGACCGGGATCCGCAGCGCCGGGCCGCGGTTGTCGAGGTCGGCCAGCGGCGCGCCGTCCAGGCGCAGCGAACCCGGCACCAGGCTGAAGCCGGCCGGCAACGTGTCGTCGACCAGCACCCCGACCAGTTCCTGCTCGGCGGTGTTGTGGACGCGGATGGTGTAGTCGAGCACGTCGCCGACTTCGACCTGGGCGCGCGACGCGTTCTTTTCGAGGTACAGGGTGCCCGGGATCGGGTCGAGCGGCACGTCGATGGTCACCACGCCGAGCGCGGCGCTGACGGTGAAGTTGCCGCCGTACGAGCCGTACAGGTTGATTTCACGCCCCGCCGGCAGGTTGCCGGCCTCGAGCTTCGACGGGAAGCCGTAGTTGTTGGTCGGGATCACCTGCAGGCGGTACAGGCTGGGGCCGACCAGCGGGAAGTGGTACATGCCGCCGCGGTCGGTAAGCACGGTGCTCGGCATGCGGGTCACGCCGTCGACGTCGAACACGATCGCTGCGCCGCCCGGGTTGCCGCCGTTGCCGGCGCCGGTGACGTCGATCAGGGTGACGCTGGCGCCGACGATCGGCTGATTGGTGCGGCTGTCGAACACGATGCCGATCGGGTCGACCAGGATCGTGGTCGAGATCGGGCCGCTGCCGCAGCCGTTGATGGCGGCGGTCAGGGTGTCGTTCGGCAGCACTTCGAGCATCTTGTCGTTGCTCGTTGGTGCGCTGGCAGCGCTGCTGGCTGCAGAGCCAGAGACGGTTCCGCGGCGCACGCCGTCGCCGTCGGCGTCGACTGGCTCGGCTGTCTGCGCTGCCGCAGTAGCGGCGGCCTGCACCATGCGGCGGTCTGCTGCGCTGGCGCTGATGCGGAAGGTGCCGGTGTCCGGGCCGGTTTCCTGCGCCATGTACAGCTGGCTGTCACCGGTCATCTTCGAGGTGATGGTGACGCCGATGGTTTCGGCGCGGCCGGGGTCGGCGTCGCATTCGGCGGATTCGATCTGCACATACAGTTCGCCATTGGTGCGGGTGGCGCGCGCCACGCTCGAGAACGAGGCCGAGGTGTAGTAGGTGATGGTGTCGGCCTGCACCGCGCGCACGGTGTTCGACTGGACGGTGACATCGCCGGCCGCGCCCGTGAAACTGGTGCTGGCGCGGTTGACGATGGCGGCTCCCGCACCGACCGAAAGCAGGGCGAAGACGCCGAGGCAGAGTTGGATGACGATTCGGGTGAAGGAGCTCATGGCGCAGGATCAGGTAGAGGTATTCGGGGCCGCGCTCCTGCGTGGTGCAGGGCGCGGCGTGGTGTTATTGCGGCTGGTTACGGATTGATCTTCACGCCGAACTGGACGGCGTTGGACTGGCCCGGATTCAGGGCGCCGACGTTGGCGGTGATGGTGCCGACCAGGCCGTTGAGCGGCGCCAGGATCGAGCCGAGCAAGGTGCTGGCGGCGTTGGCGTCGAAGTAGGTGGTGTTGGCCGGGATGTTGTCGCTCATCACCACCGATGTGATCTGGGTTGCGCCCTTGTTGGTGGCGGTGATGCGGTAGCGCAGGCACGCGCCCGGCACGGCGCCGACCGTGATCGGATCCTTGGTCCAGCTGCCCTCGATGGCGCCGTTGCAGTCGGCGTCGAGCGCCTGTTCCTTGACCAGCTCCAGCAGCGAGTTGGCGGCCACGATCGTGACCGCCTGGTGGATGCGGTCGTTCGCGCCCGAGGTCGGCGAAATGGCGCGGAAGTAGATATCGGTGGTGCCGACCACGGCGCCGGCGGCCGGGGTGACTTCGGCGTACACGACCGGGTGCGCGCCGGCAGCCACGGTGGCGGCGGTGATGACCTGGTTGTTGGCGTCCTTGAACACCACGCTCCAGCCGTCGGGCAGGGTCTGGGCGCCGAAGCTGCCGTCGGTGCTGGCCTGCAGGTTGAAGGTGTCGCTGCTGCCGCCGTTGTTGTTCAGGTACAGGGTGAAGCGGGTCATAGCGCCGGCGGTGGTGGTCTTGGTTTCCAGCGCTGCGGCTTCCACGCCAGGGCCGTTGCCGAGTGCGGTCGGGCCGAAGGCGTTGGCGGTGATGTCCATCGAGGCGCCGGCCGAGACGGTGGTGGTGTCGACTGCGGTGGCGGCCACGGTATTGGTGGTGACGCTGGTGGCCTTGACGGTCACGGCGTTGGTGGCGCCGGTGGCGGCGCCGGCCGGCAAGGTGGCGACGGCGACGAACTTGAAGCTGGCGCCGGCGGCCACGCTCGGGGTGACGCTGATTGCATTGGCGTCGTCGGCCACGCCGTCGCCGTTGGCGTCGGCGTAGAACACCACATTGGCCATCGAGAACACGCCGGCGTTGGTCTGCGACAGGGTGAAGGTGTCGGCCCCGTTACCGGTATTGGTGATGGTGTGCGAATACACCACCTGGGCGCTGGCGGCGCCGTTCTTGCTGGTGCCGGCCGACAGGGTCAGGCTGGCGACCTGCTGCACGGTGGTGACGACGGTGTTCGACTGGACGGTCTTGGTGCCGGTCGTGTCCGTGTAGGTGGCGCTGGCCTGGTTGGTGATCTGGGTGCCGGCGGCGGTGGCGGCGTGGGCGCCGTTGGCGGCAGCTGCCAGGATGGCGGCGGTGGCGACGAGGGTCAGGCGAGTCTTCATGGTAGAGCTCCTTCGAAAAGGCAGTGGTTAATTGTTAACAACGTCGGGATTGGACGCTGGCGACGGGCGTAACGGGGCCCGCGACCGAGCGCGTAGCAAAAAAACAGAGAGCGGCGAAACGAGGGCCGCTACTGACAGAACGTCAGGAGCGGGCGCCGGCCACGCGCATGCGCGAGGTCACGGTCGCGGCCTTGCCAGGGGCGAGGTCGCCCAGTTCCCAGCGCAGGAACCGGTATTCGGCAGGCGGAACCGTCTCGATGACGCGCTTGCCGGCGCGCGTGACTTCGCGCGTCAGGGGAATCGGGGAAAACTGCTTGCCGTCGA
>Ga0265797_10003573_pt1 | contig 24741 bp, 19 predicted proteins | sample P2T30metagenome_FD_192433 | JGI IMG/M metagenome (GOLD analysis project Ga0265797, IMG submission 192433) | Plant litter microbial communities from East Loma Ridge, Irvine, California - P2 T30 | ecosystem: Environmental > Terrestrial > Plant litter > Unclassified | place: USA: California... | reverse complement strand
ACCGATGTTAGTTAGGCTTCTCAAACGCATCCTTCTTTGCTGCTGAAGATGGCTTAGCTGAGATTCGGACGGTCCATGTTCATTGTCAAGAGCTTACCGCATACTTAGACTTCCAACTTCCAACTTTGCTGGCTCTAGCAGCGTTACAGTGCGTCTGCAGGAAAGATGTATCAATCTGGTGAACTCGTCAGCTCCTATGAGACGCTCCGGCATCGTAGGAGTCTTACCTAGACACTTACTAGAACTGAAGCCTGGTTGGGGCATCAATATTTTCACGATTTCTAAAGCACATTGATGGAGAAAGCGACTTCATCAATACACTCCAACAATGGCGTCGACACGAAGGTGAGGAAGAAGAGTTTCGGACGATCGCCGTACGCTGGAATTATGCGAAAGCGAGCAGACCATAACAGGATAAAGTCCAGAATCCTGCATCCCTCCGGAGTTCAAACAGTTGTGGTTAGCGAGATCACCCATTGTCGACCATGATCATTGGCTCATCGTAGGATCCTGAATCCTTCGAGGTCCATGCCGCGGCGGTTGCCGACACAACCAAATCTGAAGTCGCCTCACGAATCGCTATACTTTTACCTTTCTCGTCTTCCCCAACGAACGTGATCGCTCGACTTCCTTCGGTCACATTTTCCTCCGCAGAGACATCAACAGAAAGCTTTGCTGTGACATTAGCACCATCTACTCAGTCCAATCCCACGACAAGTCCGACGCAGGTACGTCTTCCCTAAATTTTGGCATTCACACGCTACACCCCATAGCTCACTCAACATAACCCAGAAACAACCCAAACGCAAAAAGAATGTCCACCAACCCGACCCAAACAACAAACCTCTGCAGCCCAAGCTCAGTGGCCACCATGCTTCCAAACGCGATCAATGGCTACGAATGGTGCGCAGTCCCCGCAACACAGCCCAACACAACTTCGACAGTCATGCAACATTGCTGCGGATCCGACGAGCAGGTCTACCTTATTGGTGGCTGCGAGTGGTGTTACTACTCGGATTCGGCCGCTGGAGACGATGTGGATCTGAATGAGGATTTTGCGAATTGTTTGCATAGAGGAGCGAGGCAGGAGAATGTTCAGGTGGTGCAGGCTGCTTATTGTAATGTGCCAGAAGTTACAGGTGCGGCGTCGGGGAATGGGATGCGTGGTTGGGGGATGTGGTCTGTCATGGTTTTGGTCGGGTGCTCGGTCTTCTTCTGAACCCTTTAACGTTCGTTATAAGGGAACGAACGTTGCGTAAAAGATTAGAGCTAATAAGTAAAATGGTCATGGATTGGCGTCGTGCTGCGAATCTTGAATTCGGTGTTTCGTGGAGACATTTTCGCGATTCGGGGCGATGAATGGGCTACCTGGCTGGTCACCGAAACCTCCATGTATTGATCGATCTGTATTGGTCAATCGTTGTTAATCGATTGCTATACCTTCCGTGTCGAATTAGAACGCGTTCTATCCAATTCCGCGTCGCATTCATCGTTGTCGAACGAATGGTAGTGGCTTCCGGGCTTTGTAGAGGACTAAGGTGATGCCGGAGGTGAAGAGAATTGAATGAGTACGAGCAATGCATATATCCAGCCGCAATCGCATAAGTCACACCAAACTCCTGTCTGACCCTTCCTATAAGTCGAGATTCACATCGCTCATTAGACTCTTTCCCGACCGATGACAAGATACACCAGTAACGTTGCTTCCATGACAGCACCGCTCGACATTATCCTCAGTCCTCGTCCCTTCGTCCCTTCGCCCCGTCAACACCTGGCAACCAAATCTAGGCTTGAAGGGTTCATCGATCGATCGAGTCGGGCATCAAATGTCTCACATTCGATTATCGTCGGTCACCGACGTTGAAGATCCGTCCGGTTTGTTGCGTTGTTGGTAGATGTGTCCAGTCGTGCATGGCAAAAGACCCGAAAGTGTCTTCCACAAGCATCCTTCGTCGAGTCCAAATGTATCGACGAGCTTCGGATGGTTCGTAACTGTTGTACAAGGGGAGCGTATCGTCCGCAGCACGTTGCAATGGAACATATCTTCCTAGTCGGATGTCAGCATTCATTCGATTATGTGGATTAGATAGACAGCGACATACCTCTAGCAGTGTACCAGGCGAACCAAATTGCAAGAATGGCAATGAGAGTAGCGGAGATCCCGAAGAATATTTGCAATTTGCTGTCGAGCTCCATGATGTAGGTGCCCGGGGAGGTAGGTACGGAGTATGTATGTGTGCCTCAGGTAGCCAGAATTAGTAGGATGGAGAGATGACGATAGCAGTCTTAGAAAACGTGAATAAAAGACCCCCTTTGGTATGACGACAATCGCAAATCTCGATGCCTTACGCAACAAGGCTTCCATCAGTTGACTACGTCCAAGAGGTCCTCGTCCATACGAGACCACACAAGTAAAGCACGACAGCCAGCTTTTCACACCTGTCCCTTTGCTTCTACAACCATCATTAGATCTCGCGCTCTTGCTGCATTTTTGCATCGCATTATTATTGTGCGACATGCGGTCAATCATCGCCGACTGACAGAACTGGAAATTCGACCAAGTTGTTGTGCGGTCGACAGGTACGGGCAGCGGTTCTGTCCAGATTGTCCCAGTTGCATAATAGCGTCGTGTCGTTGAACCCAGAGGTATCGGGCCTCGGGCGATGCATGGTCGTGATATACGGGCAGCAAGAAATCGTTCGCACTATGCGATAGCATGTTTCTGGCTGGTGGGGCGTCAGCAAGAGATGGAATATTGGGGATCGTAGGGTTACCCCTAACGAGAAGTACGGCGACTCGCCTCTGTTGCTGCGCCAAGCCAGCCAAATACTAAGGACGGCAATGAACGTTGCGAGAATGCCGAAGACGACTTGAACGATAGTGTCTGACTTCATGACGAGATTTTGTATGTATGCTTCGTGCTTCGTACTGAGAACTTGCTGAGGAGTGAAGGCTCGTTGAAATGAGAACAATATTTGTTTTGACGCGATCAGCATATATAGAATCTCTAACCCATGGGCTGTGGGCTGCGTGAGCAATGTGGCAACCAAGCACGGTGGCAGCGAGCCTTCGCGTGGCGCTTACTGCATGATACATGAATCTTCGACGCTCGAGCATCTCATTCGTCTCAAGGAGGTGCATCCTCCGAGATGTACTGTATTCGTCGCTGAGTCTTCGGAAATGTCCCCGCAGGTTGGTCACGAAGATATTGAATAGAATGATTCCCTTTTCAGAATCTAGGCTAGATCCTCATTCAATTAGATCGTAAATCCAACCATTATTAGTGAAGTTATGTGACCGTAAAGTATGGTATGGACATGGTTGAATGCCAAGATTTAAAAATGCCGAAGACTTAGCGATCGTCACAGTATGCATCTCGCGCTCCTAGTGATTGATGCCACATGATAGGTCCAGTCCGAGAAGTACAGCAGTACTTAGCAGAAGGAAACCATGCCAAGGATAACCAAGTCAGCGATTCATGAATACAACGTATCATACCTATCCCCTTTTTCATCATGTCCTCATAATCCATTCCCCGTTCAAGCAGTCTCGTCAATCTTGTAAACAAGCTTGACACCACTGACCTTACCCTCCCTCAACTCATCCAGCCCCTTCAACACACCCTGAAGCCCACCAGACCCAACCTTAGCCGGGTGAACAGTCAACTGCTGGCTAGCAAGCAGCTTAGTAGCAAGCTCCCAGAAAGACTTGCCGAACTCAAAGTCCTGCGGCTTGGCGGGGACGTCCATGCCGCCGAAGAACTTGAAGGCTTCGCCGGTGATGGTGTAGCCGAGGGTTGCCTGTGGGAGATGTGTTAGCACATGGAGACACACCTGATCAGGTGAAAGAACACTCACCTTGTTCTCAACATCAGTGCGGTCGTGCTTGGGGTTGAGAAGGTACGAGACCTCGCCGCCCTTGGACGAGATTGCCTCAGAGCTGATCTTTGGCGACTCGCCCTCGGAAATACAATCGAAGACCTTCGTCAGCTTGTCGCCTGTGAACTCGCGAATCTTCTTCGCGCAGTCCGGGTCGTTGTAGTCGAAAGCCTCGGCGGCACCAAGAGCCTTGACGAAGGGGAAGTTGCGCGGGCTGCACGTGGTAACGACCTTGCAACCAGACAAAACAGCAAACTGGATCGCCAGACTGCCGGTAGCGGTGCTACCGCCGTAGACGAGCAGCGGGTAATCGGCCTTCTGTCCACTGCCCGGCAGCGGCAGTCCGAGACTCTGGTAAAGGCCCTGGCCGACGGTTGTGACTCCCACGCCGAGAGTGCTGGCGTCTTCGTCCGAGATGTTGTCCGGCAGCTTGCACTGCACGTCGCCCTTTGCTACGGCGTACTGCGCGAAGCAACCGTCCTCCTTTTCCACTGCGTTGACTCCGTGAGTGAAACCTGCGACGCGGTCGCCGATTTTGAAGTTCTTGGTGACCTTGGAGCCGACCTGGACGACGGTTCCGGAATAGTCACAACCGACTGTGCATCCACGTCCTTGCTCGGCGAGACCAGGGACAGTAACGTGTTTCCTGAGGGGTCGTGAGGTTAGCAGGGCCCAAGGTGTTGGTCCTGGATGGGGAAAGTCGAGGTATACCAATCGGTTCTGGGAAGAGGTGAGGTTAGCAAGGCCTAAGCATTGGTCTTGGGTGAGGACGATTTACGGGTTGAGGGCGACACATTTGGTCTTGACCATGATGTAGTCGTCGCGCATGCGAGGCAGGGGGACTTCCTGCACCTCAGGCTTGCCCGGCTCCACGACTTTGATGGCCTTCATGGTTTTGGGGAGGTCAGACATTGTGAGTGTGTGTGCTGTGAGAGTCAATTGGTGGTGTTGCAGTAACTAGAGTGTAAGATTTGTTGAGCGGGAGAAAGGAAGAGCAAGAGGTATAGAGAAAAAGTCGGTTACCACGCTTAGCTTCAGTTGATCAATGGGTTTCTCTCCTCAATCGACAGCTGCAGCTTACGAATCAAGAGAGGTGCTACTGCGGCGGTGGGAGGGCATATTTTGACATGCACAATGCATAATCGACAGGGTCGCGGAGCTGTCTAGGGTGGATGGATGAAGTCAGAATGTGGAGAGGCTTTGATGACGCTTGTACCAGCTTCGTCCACAAACAAGGCCGATCAATGCCGAGGCACACATGTTGACATGTAAATGCCGATGGGTTTGATGCTCTGTGTTTGATGCGTGGGTTGACTGTTATCGTGATCATGGCATCCGCCTGACAAGCACACTGCGATGTTGAAGTTGAAAGAAAGGATCACCAAACTCGTCGAACTCGATCAAGTAATTCTGTACAAGAAGACCAGACTCATTCTAACATTACATTACAAGCCATCATTGATGGATCCTAATACGAAAGCCTCCGCGTAAAAAGACCAATCCCAAGCGCCTTTGCCTTCATATCATCATACTTCCAGGAGGAAGAGTAGGAGGAAGAGTTCCCCTTCTCGCAATCTTTCCTTCTCGTGGTAATCCAGCCTCCCAATTACAAAGCTTTACAACCATCCACGCGCTCAAACATGACCAGGAGGCGGTCCCTTGGGCGGCTGATACTGCGACCCGTGCCCTCCATAAGCCGGCTGCGGCGATTGCAGCTCAACATCGTTGTTCCCTCTGTTGGCAGACGCGTCGTAATACGAAGGCGGTGGGTTGTTGCTGTTGTTGTAGTACGGCTGCTGGGTTTGCGGTTGCGCGTAGTAGGGCTGCTGGGTGTTTTGCTGAGGGTTGTAGGTCGCTTGGCCGTGGCCTGGAGGTGTACGTCCTAGAGCCCAGCCTGTGCCGCGGTAGGGTTGGAAACCGCGCTTTCTGCGACGGCGAGCGGTGAAGCATCTTGACACAAGTGTTAGTTGGTGTTCCTGGCGCCTGGTGACTGTTGAAGGACTAGACTTACGAGAATAGGAAGAAGATGAAGACGACGCCGAAAATAACTAGTCCAAGGACCAGCCAGCGCGCCCAGCTATTCCAGGTGCTCCTGTTGCGACATCTGTAGTTGTTGAAGCGGTCGTAGTAGCATCTATCAGACATGATGTCAGTCGGGTTGCGTGTGATTGATGAAGGGTGGGAAGAGCTGCGCGCAGGTGGCAGATCGATGGGTATACATACTCGTTGTACGACTGGCGCGGGAGGAGAATCATGGTGGGCTAGTCGTTGTTTTGCGGGTATTGGCGATGCTTGTCGCGATGAATGGCCAGTGAAGTGTGTAATAGACCCACAGAATTGGCTCTCTAGTGATGGTATCAAGGAAGAGAAGAGTGAGATTTAGAGGCCGCGGGATGTTGGCAGGTTGGAAGATCAACGGCGGCGATTGCTGTGCGAGACCAAGAGCTTCTTGTACCAAAGTTGATGACGATGACCAGACCTGAGCGTGTCTTGGAAGCTTTCTTGGCTTCCAGGTTTGCTTCCTTTGTTGGCACAGCCACAGCATCTTGATTATCACGCGACGCTACTCAGCCTTGTACTCCACGATCAAATCAATTGATTGTATACCACATCCTCCGACTTCCGATGTGAAGAGCAACCATTTTATCTGGGTCAACAAGACATGACGCTGGAATGTTGACTGCCTCAGCGGCATGCAGATTCAACAGAGAAATCCGCCCAGCACGCACGACCATGCCAACCGAATGCTAAGACTCATGGTGTATACACACAACTGGTCCGATCATTTGCCACCGCCTGGACGATTGCGCGGCATCAGCAATACTGTAGATAGGCAGCAACAATTCATGTCTTGTCAAGACATCCGGGTATTTGTTGCCGTACGTACGACAGTATACGTGGTAGTGAGGCGGTGCATCGACCCATCTTACACCTTACTTTTTGGCTCGTCTTTGACAGGATCCCAAGACCCGCCTGCGCCTCTCTCTCTGTGAACTGTCACCCGCAACATGGAACCTCCGCAATCGTTCCTTGGAAAACACGGGATTAAACGAGGAAATCCCGATAGAGCTAAGCCACAGCTACAAGCACAGAAGTCGAACCATCATCATCATCGTGTCCCTTCACAGCTTGGTCGGTCGGACGATCAAATCAAATCAAACACCGCCAGGTCGGCTACTCGGCAGAGCCAGCATTCCACCAAAAAATCCGGCCCGTAACGCCACACGAAAGGAGGAACTGAAGGATGCGCAGCCTTACTCCCTGTGCTCCCCTGATGAATAGAGTTGAACTTCCAAAGTTCCTTCGGTGCCACCTCTCTCCCGTGCCTCTCTCTCCCTCTCTCGCTGAGACAAAAAAGACCAGCGCATACGCGCTGGCGCGCGCGCCGGCCCACTGCACAACCGACGCTACTACAAACGGGATGTGCTGGCAATCTGCAGCACCCTACCTGATTTTGATGTTTTATGTGCTGGCAGTCAGGTCTCCCTGTGCGGTGCCGGGGGAATGTTGGCTGGCCTGGCTGCTGTTAATGTATTCTTCGCTCTTTCGCCCAGTGCTTTCCTGTTTTCCTCCTTTTAATTCTTCTGTTCGTATCTTGTCGTGTTCTTTCCGCCGTGTTTATTTGCATGCATTGCTGGTGCCGGCGCGAATTGAGCGTTCGCGGGGGCGTACTTTCCCCCCTTTGCTCTGCGGTCACGAGCACTACTTACCAGACTTGTTGAAGACCGGCCCTACCACGATTATTACACAAAAAACGGACGGTCGAACGGGTAGCGCGCAAAACTGATGAATGCCAGCTCCTTCGCCCGCCGTGGTACGAAAACACATCACGAGGAATTCTCGAATCGTTACAAGTCAACACTCGCCTCGCTTCTCCAAGGCTCAAGTCAGAAAAACATGCTGCAAGCCGTGGCTATCGTGGACGATCATACCGCCGTAAAATTCATGCCTCGTTCCTCATTCCACATGACGACAACGCTGCGGAGCATGCGAGAAAGCGAAAAGGAAAAGGAAACTTCCCGAAATCGTCTCGTCGCGCCTCTTTGGACAAATGAAAAATTCCTGGATCCTATCCCTTTCTCGGCCATTGCTGGCGCTCAGCTCTCCTGGCTGCCTTTCTTCTGATTTGTTTCGTTAAGATTGCTGGATGACAGCTCTGGGTCCGGTGTGTCAGCCCTGTGAGTATTGGGCGTGTCTGTTGCTTTCGGTGGGGCTCCGTGCTGGTGGGCGAGAAGTCAGGATTCTCAACCTTTGCTGCCAGTGGAGAGATCGTATCGAGTTAACTACTTTGTGGATCGAGCGATGAGCCACTGCAGGACGGCGTCCAGGTTGGTCTCTTCTTTCGCGCTGATGCCGTAGCAGGATACCTCCCGATGGGTTACGCGCTTCAGGTCCAGGGAGTCTATCAGCTCGTCTACCGTCAGATGGCCGCGCAAATCGGATTTGTTGCCGAGTACTAGGAGTGGAATGCCCTCCATGGCAGGCTTCTCCAGGAGGATGTGGAGCTCTTCTTTGGCTACTGGCAAGGCCTCTTTGTCGGCCGAGTCGACGATGAATCTGACCGGTTGTGAGCTCGCAATGTCTTAGTTGCGCTTCTCTGGCGACTTGTACTCACACTATCGCATTCACTCCGCGGCAATATCTTTCCCACATGGAACGGAACCGTGGTTGGCCGCCGAGATCCCAACTTGGAAATGTTAGTCAATCGTCTGAATTCTATCGATATGTGCATGCTGCTGTTGCACAAGATGACAAACCATTTCAGCGTGACGTGTCCTTTTTGGACGCGCTTCATGTTGAAGCCTACGGTTGGTATTGAGCTGAGTACTGTTGTCAGCAAACGAACTTGTGTGCAGCAATCTTCAGGGCTGGTCATACTCAATAGTGAACTCGCCGCCCTTGGAGAGTTACGTCAGCTAATGCGCAGTGATGATACAAATCCGGATCGAACCTACGGCTAACACCCTCAGCAGCGACGTCTTGCCAGCGTTTTGGAGTCCGATCATGGTGATGTCCATTTCAGTTGCCCTGCCACGGAACCAGTCAGCATCATCATTATCATCGATGTCCTCGGAGCCATCCTGCAAGCTCTTCAAACCGCGATACAGGAAGCGACGGCCGGCCGGAACGAGCAATACAGCAGCGGGCGCATGATCGAGCAGTGCGACAAGAGGAGGACGACACATTCTAAAGGCAGCGGCGACAACGGCGACACATACCAAAACAGACTCAGCAGCCAATCATACAGGCGCCTGAAAATGCCCACCATGACGGGCAGACCAAGGTGCTCTCCCGTCTGTGGTGCAAGTCAGTGCTCGGTGAGCTAGAAGCAACGTCGAAGGCCGGGACTGGCAAGCAGGCAGGCAGAGACGGTGACGGGGTGAAGAGGCGGACAAGCGTTGTTGGCGTGGACGGCGGCGGGACTGTGGTCGGTCTGGCTTGGGAGTGCGGCTCTGGCGTGGAGGCGGGAAGAGGCGCAAACGATCAAGTCAGGGAACCCTGGCCTTGCCTTTGGCCTGCTTGGGAGTATGGCGATGCTTAGTTCGTTGAGGGGGGGACTTGAAGATCGCGACGAGTGGACAGCAGCAAAGGTTCAGTCGAGGCACTTCAGTAGTGAGCTGCAGCGTGATGACGGGATTCGACTTTGGAAGCCTTGGACTTGAATGTGGGCGGCTTCGGATTGCGGGGCGCCTCTTCGACTTTACTGGAGCGAGCGAACTGGCGCGTCGAGCGAGCGTCAAGTGGGATTCGATGGAGCTCTCGGGCCGAGGAGAGGATGTGTAGTAAAGTATTGAGAGTAGGAAGGTAGGTATGGTGAGTTATGTAATTAAATCGAGTTCAGGCCAAATCAGTCAATCGATAATCAATCAAAAGAAAGAAAAAAAGAATATGCGGTCAGGTGCTCACAACAACCCAAGGCTTGCTGCTTTGCGGTGTGAAACAGTCGAAACTGTGCCGCCTCACAACCCCGGTTCAACTGTCCATCCTGCCAAGTGGAGCGAGATGTTGTCTCTGTGCGGCGCTGGTGTCACCTTGTCCGTCACTACGAGATCAGATCAGGTGCAACACAGACGGCGCAGCGATGCGGCAAGCATGGAAGGAAGCGAGAGATTTCACAGTAGTCACTAGCACGACGAAAACACCACGGCCTCTCGCAGCACACCGGACGCAGTCAGCGACCTTGTCCGGTTGGCCAGAACGTGCAGTAGGTGCAGTAGTGAATGTGATTGCCTGCGCGTCGAGAGAACATCAGTCCAGTGCGGGTGCAAGAGTGCCAGCATAGTCACGTGATATGACCGCTTTCCTCCGCGAAACACAGACGCTCGGGCCGCCTTCGACTTTTTCCAGCCGAGGACTTTTGAGCGAAGAGTTGAAGTAAAGGCTGGTTTGTTGCATGTTGGAGCATTGACGGGTGGAAGGGCGCGCAATCCAATTCACTTCCTGGAAAACACTGCAATCACACCGCCCATATGCACAGCGCTTAATATCACACATCTTACCCCCGCGCGCCAACGCAAATACACACAAATACCCTCGATACAATGGGCCCTCCGGAGCAGATCAAGCGCAAATGGGGCACCGACTTCGACACTCTTAGACGACACGCCTTGTTCAGCAACCCGCCGACCGATAAGACCGCTTACCCTTCGCTGGCAAAAGCGATCGAACCCCATGTCAACTCATTCAACGCCATCTTCGAGCCCAACGGACAGCTCCACCACGCTCTGAAAGATGTCGGCACAAAGACTTTCCTCGACGGCGAGCCCAATGCACCGGCAGACGCGCCTCGCAACAGGTTGCAGGTCCGCGTGCGGGAAGTGTTCCTCGAGAAGAGTATGCTGCCTCCATCCAACAAGCACGAGACGACAAAGCGCGAGATTTTACCTGTAGAATGCAGAGAGCGTCACTGCTCATACAGAGGCCGCTTCCGTGGACGACTGGAATACAGGGTCAACGATGGACCGTGGAAGGAGAGCGTGCGCGACTTTGGCCAGGTGCCAATCATGTTGCGCTCCAACAGATGTCATCTGGAAGGTCTCTCACCAAAGCAGATGGTCGACAAGCGCGAAGAGACCGAAGAGCTCGGAGGATACTTTATCGTCAATGGAAACGAAAAGCTGATTCGTATGCTTATCGTCAACCGAAGAAACTACCCCATGGCCATCATTCGTCCTTCGTTCGAAGGAAGAGGAAACACATACACCAAGTTCGGTATCCAGATCCGATCGGTCAGGCCTGATCAAACCTCGCAGACGAACGTTCTTCACTACCTCAGCGACGGCAATGTGACGTTCCGATTCTCATACCGCAAGAACGAGTACCTCGTGCCTGTCGTCATGGTTTTGAAGGCACTCGCCGAGACCAACGACCGTGAGATCTATGAAGGCATTGTTGGGCGCGCAATGAGCAAGAAGGACTTGGAGAGCAAGCAGTTCGTCATCGACAGAGTGGAGCTGCTTTTGAGGACATACAAGGCATACAACTTTTACGGCAAATCAAGCACACGCGCATTCTTGGGTTCCAAATTCAGGCCTGTTTTGAGCTTGCCGGAGGATGTCAGCGATGAAGAGGCCGGAACTGAGTTCCTCCGCAAAGTCGTTCTGCCTCACTTGGGCTCACACGACGTTACTGAGGAGAACGACGCCGACAAATTCCGCATGCTCATCTTCATGATCCGCAAGCTGTACTCTCTTGTCGAGGGCGACTGCTCCATCGACAACCCTGATGCGGTCCAGAACCAGGAAATTCTTCTCCCCGGTCTTCTCTACGGCATGATTATCAAGGAGAGAGTAGAGGAGTGGCTGTACTCGATCGGCCTTAGCTTGCGCGATTGGAACCGGGCCCGACAGTACCCTGCCTACACCACCAAGGAGTTTGAAAAGGACTTTATCACAAAAATCATTCGCAAAACGAACGAGAACCTTGGACAATCGCTGGACTACTTTTTGTCGACCGGCAATCTGATCAGTCCTAGTGGTCTTGATTTGCAGCAAACTTCTGGATTCACCGTCATGGCCGAAAAGATTAACTTCTACCGCTTCATCAGCCATTTCCGAATGGTTCACAGAGGTAGCTTCTTCGCCCAACTCAAAACCACGACCGTCCGAAAGCTGCTCCCGGAAAGTTGGGGTTTCCTCTGCCCTGTCCACACTCCTGACGGATCTCCTTGCGGTCTGCTCAACCACTTGGCGCACAAGTGTCTCATCACAACTGGAAGTACTGATGTTTCCGCACTCCCCGCTCTGCTTGCACAACTCGGTGTTGTCGAATCATCAGCTGCCACTCTGAACGAGAATGTGGTCGTACAACTCGATGGCAAGATCATGGGTTTCTGCTCTCACAAGCAGGCCAAGGTCATTGGCGACACTCTTCGCTACTGGAAGGTCGAAGGCAGCCACAATGTTCCCGCAGAGCTGGAGATTGGCAACATCCCCGAGTCTAACGGTGGTCAGTATGCTGGTATCTACATGTTCTCGCAAGCCGCCCGCATGTTGCGACCGGTCAAGTATCTGCCTCTCGACAAGGTAGACTACGTTGGTCCTTTTGAACAACCCTTCATGTCAATCGCTTGCACAGAGCCTGAAGTTGTATCTGGCGACAACACACACCTCGAGTACGACCCTACCAACATCCTCTCCATCGTCGCCAATCAGACACCGTTCTCCGACTTTAACCAATCTCCTCGTAACATGTACCAGTAAGTGTAGTAAAACCACTCTACGCCTTCGCCTGTGCTAACAATTCTTTTCCAGATGTCAAATGGGTAAGCAAACAATGGGTACGCCTGGTACTGCCCTCAAGTACCGCACAGACAACAAGTCATACAAGCTGCAAACTGGCCAAACGCCTGTTGTCAGAGCTCCTCTTCACAACGAATACGGTCTTGACAACTTCCCCAACGGCACAAATGCAGTCGTAGCTGTCATTTCTTACACCGGTTACGACATGGACGACGCTATGATCTTGAACAAATCCGCACACGAGCGCGGTTTCGGTCACGGTACGATTTACAAAACGAAGCAGATCAATCTTGCAGAAGGCCAGGGCCGAGGACGAGGTGCTGTCACACACATGTTCGGTTTCGCACCCGGCGGCCTTGTCAAGGCGCAGTGGCGAGCTACCCTGGATGACGATGGACTTGCAGCCGTCGGCATGAAGATGAAGGAAGGCGACATCATTGCCGCCTCCCACACTGTCGTCAAGGATCCTCAGACAGGCGAATACATCAACCGCGACGGCATCACTCATCTTCACCGCTACAAGGACTCGGAACAAGCGTTCGTCGAAGAAATCAAGCTCATCGGAAACGAGAGCGGTAGCAGTGACCCCTGCCAGGCAATCAGCATCCGCCTGCGCATCCCTCGTTCGCCCGTCGTTGGTGACAAGTTCTCGTCTCGTCACGGTCAAAAGGGTGTGCTCTCACAAAAGTGGCCTATGCCCGACATGCCCTTCTCAGAGTCCGGCATGCAACCCGATGTCATCATCAACCCTCACGCTTTCCCCTCTCGTATGACCATCGGTATGTTCGTCGAGTCGCTCGCCGGCAAGTCCGGTGCCCTGCACGGTGTGGCTCAAGATTCAACGCCCTTCAAGTTCAAGGACCAGGAAGGCCAAACCGCCACCGAGTACTTCGGGCACCAGCTCAAACGCGCCGGCTACAACTACTACGGCAACGAGCCCATGTACTCCGGTATCACCGGTCAAGAACTCGGCGCGGACATCTACGTCGGCGTCGTCTACTACCAGCGTCTCCGCCACATGGTAAACGACAAGTACCAAGTCCGCACCACCGGTCCCGTCACCCCGCTCACCGGTCAGCCCATCAAGGGTCGCGCCAAGGGTGGTGGTATCCGTGTCGGAGAGATGGAGCGCGACGCCCTACTTGCTCACGGCACCGCTTTCCTGCTGCAGGACCGTCTCCTCAATTGCTCCGACTACACCAAAGCCTGGCTCTGCAAAGGCTGCGGCTCTTTCCTTTCCACACAGCCTGCCGTCGGCCAGTTTGGCGGCCGTCGTAGACCGAACGAGGCTTTGCGCGTGCGCTGTAGAAGGTGCAGTCACAAGGTCAAGGGCGCTGAGCCTAAGAACGATTGCTGGGAAGATAAGTCGGGCCAGAAGTGGGCTGGTGGCGAGGATGTTACGCAGGTTGCTGTGCCTGGTGTGCTGAGGTATTTGGATGTTGAGTTGGCGGCTATGGGTATTAGGCTGAACTTCAAGGTTGAGCCTTGATCGGGGATCTTGTCGATATTGGGGAAAAGCTTGGGACTGTTGTATCTATATGGCGCTTGTTACTGGGCATAGCGGAGGCGTTCTTTCCGCTTATATGTATGGATTTCCATCTTGTTACCATCCATGACTTGTGTGCTCTCGGTTCGGTTACTCGATTTTCATTTCTTGCCCCGCTGGTGTGACTTGCCGGCTCGACTGGCATTTGTCTTCGGTGCGGATGTTCTCTTCTCATCGCCGTGGCTGTTCAAGATATCGTGTGTCTCATTACAAGCACCATCAGGGATAAGTTACTTGACTCGCTGGATTACCAGGTTCGACTGATGGCAACCTGGGCTTAGCTAATAAGAGACAATCTAGTCGCTCCATCGATCAACCATTGGAATTGCGGCATCTAATCATTACTCATTCGCCTACTAATTATATAGCCCAACAAAGTTCTATCCGGCAGCTGCAGAAACAGGAATATGGTAAAGCTGCCATTATCGAGAAGCAACAAGTCCTCCTCCCATCAATCACTCGCAACATACGCCCACAACTCCTCAAGCTTCCCATCCAACACCTTCGCAGCAGCCTCCAACTCCTCCGAAGATCCATCCGCACCAGCAATCAGCGTGCTCGGCTTGATCTGCACAATCTCCGTCCCACCGTCTCGCTCGACGAGTAGAGCTTCAACAGGAACAAACAACCCAGCCGTCACATCATGCCTCAACATCGTGATCGCAATCTGCGGATTCCCGAAAACGATTCTCGTGGCTTGTTTGCCGCCGTGGACTCCGTACAGGTGCATCCAGCTGCCGTGGTTCCATTGTTCGAATTGCATGAAGCCGTGCGGGCCTAGGGCTGCGTTGGTTGCTGCTTCGAAGGAAGCTTTTGAGTCGAGGTGGTTGAGGACGGACATGCCTCCCGGGCTTGATGCTGGCTGTTCTTTCTTGATACTGGATTGCAGTTTGGCAAGGACGTCGTTGAAGGGTTTGGGGATGAAGCGGACGGTTCGGGTGATGGGTTGGGTTTGTTCTTTTGTGGTTGCCATTGTTGGGATTTGTACAGTAAGTCTGGGACCGTCGATGAGGCGTTCGCGAGTGTAAGGTGTGTTTCTTGGGAGATTATTGTCGGCTTATATTAACTAATACCAATTGATCAGTAATCTTGTCAACCTAGGTTGTGTTTCCGTTATAATAAATCCATCATTGATATCATCGTTACCCTCGGCCGTATCGTGATTTGCGATCACAAACGTGATGGCCAACTAAACGCCAACTATACGGCGTCCCATGATGCTGTGTATTGACAACGATTGTGTCTTCCCGTACATCTTTTGGTCAACGCTTCGCTTCGCATGGATCGTCTATCCGTAAAGATCCACGGATCGACTAGTCCTCATCTCAAGACTCCAAATCCGAGCTTAGTGATACATTTCTGCTTGAAGAATGGTCGCGGTCTGGCAAAGGTATGTCTAGGAAGGAATGAACATCAAAGTATCTCGACTGTGGGTCGGCTTTTCTGGCCAATAGGACGCTTATTCTGCTTTTAGCTTGGCCGACATGCGCAATCATGAGTATGACATGCGTATCTTATAGTATCAAAGACATACCTGGTACTGAAATTAACTCCCACGTACCAGGTTCTACGACAGGTCTTCTCTTCGATCCTTCTCACACATCCTCACGCCAGCTGGCTCAGACTTCCTCCTTACAACTTCTTTTGACGTTTCGCGTTCTCGGCATCAGATCGACATACTGTAACTCGAAAGGTTTGAGCCGGACACCAAATCACTAGGAAAGAACGCGAGAAAGTAACGAACTGTGTTCTTGATTAGAAGTGTCCAGTGGTCCACACACTCATGTCTCCTTTCCTCATGCTCGCTGTGGTTGACAAGACAAATCAAAACGAAGTCATATCGCAGGTGCTGATGACATTCGCACCATGGTGAAGGTTTGTGAATGAATGTACACCTCGCAGCATGCCTCACATCATGCAATCACCACTCGCAAACTGGACTCGCCGCGTAAGTTTACAAATTGAGTTCACATCTCGGAAGTTCAATCTTCCCTCCATACTCGCAGACTTTGTTCAAAGCACTGGCCTGACTTTGAGAGTGTGACTTGCCATTCTCAAGAAAGACAGCTCGACATCTTGAATTACGCCCCAAACACCGATGACACTCATGTTGATACGGAAGCCTAACATGCAGGAACACGGCAAATGGTGGGGGATCCGGATCCTTCTCCGAAAGCCTCGGCCGGTCGGTCGATGTCCACGGTATTTCACCATTGTTACAACAACGCTATAGGATTCAGCCTCGGCCGCTTTACTGTCGATCCCGGGGCTGAACAAGTTAAGCTTTCGTACTATCATACGAGCCGCGCCTCGGTGAACACTTAACGTGCTGGCAGCCCGTCTGCCACTGCCTTGAAGGACCCATCCGGTCGTCAGGAACATCACTTTCGCTATTCGACTCCGACTGCTGCAATGAGGACCGGATCTATCTACAGCCTGCTTTGCCTGGTTATTACTTCTCATGCTTCACCGGTTCTCAATGTCCGTGCCGCCAACCCGACGGTCACCTTGGATTCGGGAGTTGTAATCGGAACAGCGACGGGTGTCTTAAACCAACCTTCAGTCACAGGATTGGCTAGTGCATACCTTGGTGTTCCATTTGCCAGCAGTCCACCTCTGCGGTTTGCACCGCCAACGGCCGCAAGCCCATGGGACGAACCTCTTGTTGCTCAGGAACTGCCTCCGGCATGTCTGCAAGCGTTTGGAACCGGTGCCACTGCTGCCAGGACCGAGGAGTACTTCAACACTCCTCCGCCGCCGGCGGGAGAGAGCGAGGATTGCTTGTATTTGAACGTCTACGCGCCTCCAGATGCAAGTCCGTCGAATTTGAAGCCAGTGATGTTCTGGATCTATGGCGTGAGTGCTCTTGTGCGTTGAGACTGGCCAGAATGCTGACGAGCAAAGGGTAACCTCGTGTTTGGCGCAAGTTCTTTGGGAATATACAACGGTTCAAGCCTTGCAGTGAACGAGGATGTAGTCGTGGTGACAATCAACTACCGCACCAACAGTAAGCGCGCGAGCCACCATTGGTCAACCCCCAACGTCAACACTTGCATACTAATCGATGCTGTCTGTACCTAGTCTTCGGCTTCTCGAACTCACCCGAGATTCCCTTCGGTGAACAAAACAGCGGCCTTCTGGACCAGCGTTTCGCTCTGCAATGGGTTCAATCCAACATCGCCAATTTCGGCGGAGACCCCAAACAAGTCACAATCTTCGGCGAGAGTGCGGGTGGAGAATCAGTCAAGCAGCTTCTCGCGAACCCGCCTTCTCCGCTTCCATTCCGCGGCGCCATCATGCAATCTCAGCAGACGGGGTTGGTAGCAGATGGAAAAGCCAACTACGAGAAAGTACTCGAAAACTTCGGTTGTGACACTCTGGAGTGCATCCGCGGTGTGTCTGGGACAGACATCCAAGCCTACGTCAACAGCGCAGGCCTAAGTGCCGGTTTCCCGCCTGTTGATGGAGATGGAACTTACACTAGCAACGTCTTGCCATCCATTGTGAGTGGGAAGTTTGCTGATGTCCCCGTACTCATGGGTACGAACAAAGACGAAAGTGAAGTCTTTTTTGCAGCCGCCGGTCTGAACAGCGACGTCGGCCTTCTTGAAGGCGTCCTTGCTTTGACCGGACTCGACATTTCGACAATCCAGAACCCTTTGCTTAGCAAGTACGATGCGGCATTGACTAAAAACACTTATGCCCTCATCAACCGGTAGGTCCAACGTTCCAGGCGGCATGGATATGGAGCAAATCACGAAGACAAATCACTGACCCTGCAACAGCGTCGCCACCGACCTCGCCTTCACATGCACAACCCAGACTCTGGCATCAGCAATCCAAGCTGCCGGCAGACAGAGCGTCTGGCGCTACCGCTACGACGCCTCTTTCCCCAACTTGCAAATCTTCCCTGACGCGGGAGCTTACCACTCAAGCGAGATTCCCTCGGTCTTCGGCACATACCCAATAACAAATCAATTCGGAACCGTCACACCCGATCAGATCGCATTGAGCAAGTATATGCAAGGGGCATGGGCTTCTTTTGCTAAGAATCCGAGCGGAGGTCCGGGATGGCCTCGTCTTGGAAGTGCATTCGGAATGGAGCTGGCGTTGTTGGGAGGCAAGGTTGTCCCGGGTGGCGAACAGACGGTGCCCCTTCTGCGAGCGGATCTTCCCTGTGCGCTTTACGACCCGATTCTTATTGCGTCCAACATGGCGTACTAGAAGAAGATGTTAACGAACTTGACGGTGACTGGGACGTCACGAAATCGACACGCGCAGATGAGACATGTTCCCTCTAAGGGTTTCCGATGGTAATTACAAGCAAACGAGCTACCAGCAAACTTTTTTCACTATATCAAACGCGTTGTTGCAACTTCTCCTTGAACCACCCGACAAGATGCTTGGAAGTAGGATGACTCCATGTCAACGTCGGCGGAACCTTGATGTGCAAGCTTGACTGGAGCTGCTTCCTCAGAGCCACGGTCAAGACACTGTCGAGTCCAAGGTCAGACAAAGCCGCGTGAGGCTCTACTTCGTCCACGCCGTCCAGCATGAGGACGTTAGCGACACAAGCACGGATCTTCTCAAGCAGGAACTCGTCAAGTTGCGGGCTTTGCGTCGGGATAGTGTCGTCCTTGTTCGAAGTCCCAGACGTCTTTTGCTCAGTATTGTCAGCACTCGAATGTCGAACAGCGATATCCGCGTGCATTTGCGTAGGAAGCTGTTCGCTTCGGCTTTCATGTAGGCATTTAGCTTACATAGCTTCATATGGTCGTGATGGAGTTGACTTCAGTCTGCCAACGATCTTTCGATCGGAAGTTCGTTGTGTTCTGTTCGACTACTACGAATTGGTTTGCCTGTATAGATCCGGTGATAAGGAAGTGGGCTGTGCGTCCGATCTCAGGTACTGGTTCAGGTGAGACATGCGGCATCTGTGAGTTTGAAGGGCGAGTCCGAGGCTATTCTTTTTGGCAAGAATTGAGTGATGTTGGAATAGTGACCTCAATCAGCAAATTCGTCCAGATACAAACAGTGGGTACATTTGAGTGTCGGAGCACGTCGTATGATGTACGATGTATCGATCGTGCTCATAGTGACAGCAGCTGAACGCCGGTGGCCTGTTACACCCATTTGGAGTCATTAGTAGTAACGGTTGCGCCACCTGAGATGTCTCAGCTTGACCCACCAGTTTAGTTGAAGATCGATCCCCTCAAGCACTTCGCATTGGCCATTTTTACGAGAGCACGGCCAGTAGAAAGCACAACCAAACTCAACGGCTATCCACCGATTGGCCAAGTCAATGAGCGGAGCATCAGAAATCGGCATCATAATCCATGCTCATGCTATAACAGCGTCGGATCCCAGCAAAATGGAGTCTACCCAATCTACCCTACGATTCTTGCTCGATCGAAAGGAAACAACACAACGCACTCACAATGTCTGACTACCGGATATTCGTCACCGCCCCAAGCGCAGACTACAAACTCATTAACGAACTCCTCGTCTACCTCCGCGACTGGGAAGACGGATCCGGTGACGCCTTCCATCTGCAAACCAGCAAAACGATTGATGAAAGCGAGAAAGCATCGGAAGAACCTGTTTCAATACCAATTGCCGTGCCTGGGAGTGTCACAGCCGAGAATTTTCAAAACGCGTGGTCTGGTGCGAGCATTGAAGAAGTCGAAGCTTTCGCTGCGAAGGAGCTGATGGGCATCGCCAGCCCACAAGCCCATGTGCACTTCTTCCTTGTGCTGGATGAGCAGGGTGTTGGGGATCGCACTGTCTTGGGTGTAGCGCAGGACGAGCCGGAGGAAAGTGACGAGGACGAGGATGATGAAGAGGGTGACGGAAAAGGCCAGCAGCCCGCATCATCTCAAGGCACTGAGAGCACCGCAACACGATACAACAAAGTCCGCATGCCGTGGCATGGAGCATACCTCTTCTGCGCCAATCGCGGTGAATCCAACATGAACTTCGAGGAGTTTTGCGATCAGGATGTCGAGCCTGATGAACAGTTGTTCTGGCGTCTCAATGAAGATCTGGCTGGGGATGAGTGTGGCGAGGATGCGAATAAGAAGAGGGAGAAGTTGTTGAAGAAGCTAAAGAAGGAAGGAAAGATGTAGAAGTCTCCGGACATGTATTCGTGTCGGTCTTTCACGACTGTCAATCGTTGCCCGGATATGCAATGACTCCAGTTTCTGAGTTGACGTTTGAAGACTGTAGCTGTTGTTTTGCACGAGTTCTTGGTTTTGTCCAGGTCGTAACGAACAAGAGAAACACATTGTACTACCTACATCAAAGCTGCCCCACTGTCAGACAAGGGTCTCTTCAAGTACCCACATGAACGTCTTATATTGGCTACTTTTACGAGCAAAAGTACACGGCCCACAACTCAAGTGCACGGACAAAGCACCGATTGGCTCATATAACGAGCATAAGGATTAGGGATCGCTGTGGCCCGTACTTAGACTATGACACTCCACTTTGGCTTTGGCTTCCTTCGCATCTTCAACACTGTGCTTGCTCGCTTCAGCCCTTCGCAGGATTCAGCCGCATATGCATCCAAGAAATCATCGCATAATCGCCCAGCGACTAGCGAAGCCTCCTGTGTCCCAAGGTACGCGAGAGGCCAAGCAAGGATGGCACGATGGCAGATGGGTAGCTGCTGTCGGATACCTGCTACTCCTCTCTCACTCAGCCCCTCCACTTCCCTTTTATTACAGTCTTCACATCTTCTCATGCCACCCAACGTGAAGTCAGTCTTGACCGGCCAGACCTGATGACATGCGCAGCCTCGCGCTGAAGCTCTCGGCATGCTGCATCTTCATTTCGTGCGCTTACTGGTACGCTCGTTCGCACTTCTATCGCGATCCCGGGAGTGCTTTCTTCGACAAATCGCGCGCCTTTGATCAGCGATACTCGCAGTATCGCAAGAGCGAAGTCGCCAGCTATATCGAATCTTTCAATGGTTCGGCTTCGCCGGACGCGCCACTCAAGGCTGCAGCCGATTCAAGCCTTTGTGTTGCGCTGAACTCAGTGAGGAGAGATCACGCCCAGTATCTTGAGGTACGCAATGCCGGTCGCTGTCATTGTCGACCACTGAGCATCTGAGAGTAACATACAACAATAGGTCACAGTCGGTAGTCTCCTACAAGGCCTCACTCCCCAAGAACGAGCCGACCTGCACGTCGCCGTCCTGATTGCCGAGACCCACCCAAATGTACATCCCAGTTGGCACCAGGAATGGATGCACGAGGCCGTCGACGATATCCACACCTACAACGCAAGTGAAACAGAAATATCCCGCCTCGCACGTCTGAAAGAGACCGGCGCATACGCCGAAAAGGGCGTGTACGACTACATGCACTCACTGCGCCGCTGCTACGACACAGGAGCGCCGTACATCGGAATGTTTGAGGACGACATATTGCTAGCGGACGGGTGGATGGTGCGGACACTCCAACACCTGTCGCAAATCCCCCCGGTGGACGATGAAGAGCACCCGTGGTTGTTCATGCGCCTCTTCAACCAGGAAAGATCTACGGGCTGGGCTTCCCACGCGATCGGCGGCAATAATGAAGCCTGGATCATCCTTGGGATCGCGCTGGGGCTTGTGGTTCCTGCTTTCCTTGCGAGGCGGAAGTGGCACTTTACTCGCACTTACCTCGACCTCGAGACCATCCTCATCATAGCACTGGTTCTGAACCCAGCACTGGTGGTCTTGTTCTTCCAATCTGGCAAAGCCTCCCTCCTGCCGCCTTTTCCGGGCGTCTTCGCCGAGCCCTTCGGCTGCTGTTCTCAAGCCATGATCTTCCCGCGGACGCGTGTTCCCTTGCTCCTGAATTTCCTAGAACAGGCACGCCAAGGGCAGATAGATCTGCTGCTCGATCAACTTGCGAAGGAGAAGGGGATGACGCGCTGGGCGAGTTATCCTGTCCAGGCGCAACACATTGGCCTAGAGTCTTCTAGGATGACTGAAGGTGATGAGGCGCAGGCTATTTGGAGCATGGCCTTTGAAGCTTTGGATCCAGAAACTCTCAGCCGAGAGCATGCGCAGATGGTGGAGGAGTACTATGGCCGCCCGAGACGATAGGAGCAGGCGGCAGACGCAGTTAATGTTGCGGCAGCTGTTGATTGTAGCGCTATGTTATCCAAGCTGAAAAATACGCCTGTGGAGGCCTGCTCCGCTTGTCGGGAGAATTACGAAGTATTGTATATGCAAAGCTGAAAAGCTCAGCCTGCTTCCCACGAGCCGATGCATGTGGTACATGTACATGCATGCACGCCTCGTTTTCTATTCTTGCAAGACGCATGTGCAGAGTGTGAAAAGGGCGGAGTGAAGTCAGTCACACCAAAGAAGGTGCGCACAGAATGAACTAACAGTTTGGTTTAGCAGGTTTGTACTGCTACAGCCAATGTTTACAAGGGACAACTAACGTCACGAGGTTCAATGGTTTCATGCACTGTTCTACTTTCATCGCCTAGGCATCGACAAGTTCGAGCCTCGCAAACGTCGCTCAACTCAGCCTGATCTTGCACATTGCGTCTTCCACCCCAAGCGCTTCTCCGAGTGGCGCCCCGTCAATACACACTGCATAGCCGAGTATGCGTGGCCAAATTGAAGGCATCAGGCTGAGAGTTTAGAGCACTGCCCACGAGCAGCGACTGACAAGACCGAGCTCACTCCCGAACTATTGATATATCTCCGTAACTACCTTCACATTAGAACTATGCTGATCTCATAGGTCCTGCTAAGACCAAGCTCACTCCCGTACCATCAATATCTCTCCGTGACTACCTTAACATCAGAACTGTGCTATTCTCATTCTGGGCACACCCACCACTAAACAATGACACCACGAACACCACTCCGAAAGATACACTGGCGAGTCCCGACAGTGATAATACTCGCCTTTATCGCAGGCCTTGCCTTTGCGTTGGGCCATCATGCATTCTACAGCTCTCTGGACGGTCAGACCGTAGACGACCATCTCTTTAACCAACAAATCAACCTAGCCGTCGGACAAGCTTTCGCTTTTCTTGTTCGCGCTTCGTTGGTCATCTCTATTGGCGCGTCTTACTGGCAGGTCTTCTGGGGAACTGTGCTGCACAGGACACTCGCTGTATCACAAGCCGATGTCCTTGCTGGCATGCTGGGCTCTGTCTTGGATTTGCTGGACCTCAAAGCTTCTAGGACTCGCCCCTTGCTGGTAGTATTAGCTTTGCTGTCGTGGATGGTGCCGCTAGCTTCCATTCTGCCACCAGCTACACTCTCTGTTCACAGCACTACAACACCGGAATATGAACAAGGGAGTGTACCTATACCAAGATTTGATGGAACTGATATGGCCATCTTGCCAGTCGATGTAGACAACGACACTTCAAAAGAGCATCTGACGTATGTTACGCTGTATCAGAGACCGACGCGACAGCTACTCAGACTAGCCACAGCCACTGCATATCAAGGCGCTGTACCAGACCTTCGTACAGCGTATTACAACTCGACATACATGGTCCACTTCCCAGGACCCGCGATGAGATGTCAAGTTGTTCCAGAGGACCTGCTACACGATTTCAACGAGCCTATGGGTTGCAATTTCATGCCAAATGAACTCAACAATGGAATGAAAGCAGACTGCCAGTATGTGTTCACTTACCTCTCGTGGGTACCAAGCCAGAAACGTTTGATCCCATACGAGCCGTACAGTATGGCCAACGGTACTATGCCTCGGATGACTGATCCATTCTCTCTCGAATACAACAAGCACTATATCGGACGTTCTATTAATGCGCCCGCGTCAGTGTACCTTGCAACAAGGAGTCGAAGATTGCCATACAATCTCGATAATTGGGACATACTCAATTGCTCAATCTACAACGCTTCCTACTCGGTCAATGTGACATCTGACTCCAATGGTCGGGGCGTCGTGTCAATGCTGGAGAGCCGTGCACTAAACAGTGTACCCTTTGGTATCAGTGGACCTCCTCACCGCGCAAACGACTCGCCTTTCTCTGCAAAGGACTCAGAGACTTTTGGCTATCTTGCACTCATGGAGTGCCTCACTCGGTTGGTTGTTGGAACAATGTTCGGCAACGAGTATGCGAAAACAAAAATACCTGGCTACTACTCAGCGGAATGGCTCGTAGTACAGAACCAGGGGTTTCAGCAGACTTTGCTTCCTTTCACTGCCGAGCTTCTACCTTTTCAAGCTTACGAGCATATCGATGAAAAAGATTACCCTAATTTCAGACAATGGGAAGCAGTGGATACTCTTGAGTGGGTCCAAGATGGAAAAGAAGTAGTCTCGACAGTATCATATCCACAAGAGGCATTTCTGTCTCCTGCCTTCAACAGATCCCTCGCCTCAGTCGTGGAAGAACTATTCCAAAACATGACGCTATCTCTGATGAGCACCCAAGGCTTCCAACGAGACGCCAAGGACATCAACATGACATTTTACAGAACGCAAAACACCTACGCCTACGACAGCAGAAACCTGCTCATATCATACGGTTTAGCAGTCAGCTTCGCTCTGCTCGCCGGCGTCGCCGGCTGCATCTCCATCTACTATAC
>Ga0265797_10003572_pt1 | contig 24745 bp, 11 predicted proteins | sample P2T30metagenome_FD_192433 | JGI IMG/M metagenome (GOLD analysis project Ga0265797, IMG submission 192433) | Plant litter microbial communities from East Loma Ridge, Irvine, California - P2 T30 | ecosystem: Environmental > Terrestrial > Plant litter > Unclassified | place: USA: California... | reverse complement strand
AAATAGAAAGGTTATATAAGTTACATAACATTACTGTGTTAAAATTATAGAGAATTCTACTAAGTAGTTCTAGAGTTATAGAACTTAATTTTCTTGATTTTCCCTAGTAAATCAGGGGTGGCGGCTCCCTTGGGTTGGCGGTTCGCATGGGCAACACGTTAAACTTTAAAAGGATACTTAACGTATTCTATCACCGAACCCAACACATTACCGAATCTAACAAAAAGGCTTAGCGGCACTAACTTATGCAACGCATGTTTAATTTCACTACTATTAAACAAGGAGCCTACGTATGCTGTGCTTACATCTAATTCAGAAGATATCTCTGCATCCTTTTTGCATGTGCGCGCGTTGTGCCTAGTCCCGCCGCAGTTCCCATAGCGCCGTAAAGCTGGTTAGGCTCTTTCTTGATTACCGCTACTACGAGCCTTCTTGGACCGCCTAGTAACCACAGAGGCTTCTGCGGCTACCTAAGTAGCTGCCTTACTATACTCCATAGTACTACTATGCTAGATATGCTTGCGTTTACGCGTTTTTCTTTTAGTTATTACTGCTTATTCTTTAAGGTCTTTTCTCCTCGTAGCTAGAAGCGCATTTTAGTGCAGCATTAGTTCTCTACCTTTTATAAGCTAGAAGAAGCCAGCCTAAGCTGTAATAGGCGAACGAGTAAAGGAGTTGCTAACTAGCTTTAACCAGGATCTAAACTCGTGCGTATTGCTTAGTGTCTTTAACTGCTATAGTGTTTCCTATAGTAAGGGTGCTAGTAGGGTACGCAGCCGTACTTTAAGGCGATGTAAAACTACCTGCGCGTTAATAGGGACTATCCCTAACGCCTTAAAGGTCTTTTAGCAGTTAGCCTCTGTAAACACGTTAAAAAACGCGTCTCTAAAAGCGGGGAGGAAGCCTTGCTTGTTAATGTGGAAGAGGCGTTAGCGTGCTAAGTCTCTAACGCGCTAGGAGTATTTGCGCTTTAGCAGCGAGAAATAGACTACGTTAAGCGACTAAAGGATGTGCGATAAATATGGAGGCATACAGAAGGTTAGGATCTTGTGCTTAAGGCAGTAGTCCTTAAAATCTTAGTTAAGGTGGCTATTATAGCTATCCAGAATAAGTAGTTAGTATACCCCTACTATACGCGTCTTTGTATGCGCGTTAAAATGCTTTAACCACTCTAGACTAAGCGCGTTGTTGGTCTAGCTGTTCTTAGAGATTAAGAGCTTCCAATTGCGCGGTATTAAAGCCTCCTTATACTACGCAGAGATATAGACACGTCCCTTGTAGATAATAAAGGGCGGGATCGCGTACCTAGCAGCGCAGATGCTCTGGATCTCTTCAACCTACTCGCGGTCGCCTAGCTAAACAAGCTCTAGTCAAGCGCGTCTCTCTGCGCCTGTAACAACCTTTATTAAGCCAATATCGCCCATCTAGAAGCTAGTCTTATTAAAGTTGTGTACGTTGTTATTATAGACGCTATACTTAGCTTTAGTGTCCTCTACTAGCGTAAACCACGCACTAACTATCTCTGGATCCTCCTGCAGTATCCTCTGCCTATCCTTGGCTTAATTAAAGGCCATTTTGAGCTCAGCTAAACGCGTTACGAAGCGCGCAGCCTAGCACTTGCTAACAGGCTTGCCACCGCGTTCAGCCAGCAGTTTATTAGCTATATCTGCCACCTCGCACAACTAGGGCGCGAATCCTCGCGAATCGAGGTCGAGGATGTATCGGACGATCGGCTGCTCTTCGGTCGCGGTGAGCTTCGAGCTGTTTAGTCGTGTTTCAAGGCGAAATAGATTCCTTTAGCGCGATTAGTAAGGATATAGTGCTTAACGGTAAACGCGATAGCAGCAGTGCGATAGCTTTTAAACTAGCCTAATTAATAGGCCTGAAGAGCAAGCTGAAGTCTACCTTCATAATTAGCAGGCAAGGTGCTTTGCTATTAAGACATGTCGCGTTAATAGGGGAGTAGGTAGTCTTGGCAGATTTTGTTAGGTTTAGTAATGTGTTAGGTTCGGTGATGGAATACGTTAAGCTTACTGCGACCGAAGAGCAGACAATTGTCTAATATATCCTTAACCTCGATTCGCGAGGATTTGCGCCCTAGCTGTGCGAGGTAGCAGATATAGCTAATAAACTATTAGGTATTCGCGGAGGAGAGCCTGTTAGCAAGCACTAGGCTAAGCGCTTTGTAAAGCGTTTAGCTAAGCTTAAAATAGCCTTTAATTAAGCCAAGGATAGGCAGAGTAACTGCAGGAGGATCCAGAGACAATTACCGCGTGGTTTACGCTAGTAGAGGACACTAAAGCTAAGTATAGCGTCTATAATAACAACGTGCACAACTTTAATAAGACTAGCTTCTAGATAGGCGTACGGAGGTGCATTTCAAAAGTCTTTTCCCACCCCCCTGGTCAGCGCACGGAGCAAGTACAGGGGTTGACTCGGCCCGATTTAATTAATTTCAATCTATCCTACGAACATTTCTGCCCTCCTTGTATTTATTTCCTCCCTCTAAGTTAATAATCTGTTTGATATGGATGGGGATACTAATGGACTGAGAGGAGAAAGTGGGCGAACTGAGTGATAGATTGTGAGGCTACTGAGGCACTTAGGGAAGCGCAGAATGACGCTAGTCCAACTTGAGTGGAGCTAAGCCCTCACTGGCTTGGCACCTGCGAACAGGTATCCCGTTCCCTTGTCGTGACGAAGGGGTAGTTATGTGTCTGTTTGAGTCGCGCATACTGTCAATTCAATGCAGACCGACCTCGCGACTCGCCTCCCACCACACGAACCCGCCAGAGGGAGGTTCTCGATGTATCTACTCTTGGTGATTTGGCTGGTTGCTCGAACTTAATTAGCGCATGCATCATTTCGCTTGTGCAGTGCCCCACATCAGCCCGTGCCGCCACGTTAGAAACTTACTGCGTTGCGATTGATTGCAGCAACTTTTGCTGGGGATATATGTTTTGTATTATTGCACTTTTTCATCAAAACAAAATATCGTCGCATCGGTGGTTTAGTGGTAAAATTAGCCGTTGCCAACGCCCGAAAGAGCTTGATTCGGCTAGCCCCGGGTTCGATTCCCGGCCGATGCAATTCATCTTTTTGCACCTCTGTTGGCTTTTTCGCACACATTTTTTGCATGTGGTGGACTAACCAAGGGTCCACCACGACTTTGCACCGACATTGCCCGCTCATGCTCTTCGACTAAACGCCTTGTTGGAGGCCCTGGTACTGTGTTTGTGGTGCTGAGGCTCGAAAAGTAATTAAAGGGTGGGTCGGCGCGAACACCAGTCGCGGAGCCCTCGAGTTGCAAGAAGAAAATGAATGTTGCATCGCAGATTGCACGGGTGGAATGTAGTCAATAGCAGCACAGCAATGTTTATCACCTGCCATGGATTCTGAAATCTCACCTATACCAGAGAAGTGTCCGCCTACTTCTGAAACAGTCCGATCGTAGTACATGTACTTCCATTACTCCCTTTAAACCACAGTACTTACCTGTGTCCTGCCTCCAAGCAGCCTCCTCTTCAGTCGCACTACTCGTCCCAGGCTCCACTTCTCCTCCAGCCTGTAGAGCCTTGACCAAGCTGCCCAGCGCCCAATAGTGTATCGCATTGACAGTTCCCATCAGCCGCTCGATGCCCTCCGCATGGCGCAGGTACCCGGTCCCCACATCAAACACGTCTGCGACGTTCCAACCACCAGAATCTCCCAGTACCAAGCCATTCATCCGCGATTTGATCATGAAGACCTTCCAGCAGTGTAGCTCCTCATCAATGTGTACGATGTAGTGGCGGCACGCATCGTTGGGACACATCAACGGAACACCAGTGACCGTACCCCAGAAATGCCGAATCAGAGACATGGCAGCGTCACAGAGTGTACGCAGCGCAAGTTTGCCATCTGAGTGCTTGTCGAGTACGACGCTGAGGTAAGGCAAGACTCCTACATCTTCTTGGACTGGTAGTGCCGCGACGTGTGGAGCCTTGAGTGTGGACGCGTCGAGAAATTACACACAGTCTAGCTGGCGCGGTCCGATGCTGCTCGTAGCTGATGTTGGCGCGAAGGCGCCTGGCGGCTGATATGCCCGCGACGAGAAAGAAACGGTCGAACACTCAGAAGGCTCTTCAATCTCAGGGTAGAGGAAGCGAACAATGCCCGGCAATTTTGTTGTTGTTGATGCGCCATCATGAAATATTGATTCTTGAAAACAAATGGTCAAGTCTTCAAGATCCATAGCACTATTACTGATGAACTGGGACAGTGTAGAAGCCAATGCCGGATCGACCATATGTCGATGTACCCATACTTTGCGTGGCAGTACGCGTTCGAGATGTCTTTGACAGGACAGAGAATGTAGCAGAAGTCTGGTGAGTCGCCCGACCCACTTGTAGGCTGTGGTATATGAGCCTTTTCCGCCGAGAGATCGCCATCCTCTGCGGCATCAAGATGAACGTTCTTGGTCCGTACCACCAGATTCCACAGCTGATCGACGAAGGTAGGATCAGTATCGTCTGGATCCATGGACGGTGACGGTGGAATGAGTTCACGTTTTGCCTTTGGTAGGAACGCATGGCTAGCTCCCTCCTTCGTGGTCCCACTGAGGTTGTGGGCCATTTTGTGGGAGGAATCCGATTCGTCTGGGGCGCTATGTAAATTCATTGTAGCTGGCTGCTTGAAGCTTGAGAGATGATCTGATTTTCAATTTCAGGAAATATTGATTGGTTGAGATTTTGAAGGTTCTGGGGCTGCAAGTGTTGATGTAGATGGAGGGCAGAGGTGTGAATATCTAGATTAAGACTAAAGTGAAATAGTTACGGCACACATCTTGGCAGCTTGATGTGAATGATATGGCGCCGGAGCATAGTTCGCTTTGTCACAGGATTTCACTCCAGTTGAGATTTCGTGTCTGCGCTCCGCATGTTGAAGTTAATCATCGTTTGGGACCGCGGCATGTTGAGACTGACCGAGGGAACTTTTGGCCCGTGGAGGCATTCAGGGAAGTATCACAGTGTGAGCTAGACATCAGTGCGCCATGGAAGTGTTATGAGTTCGTAGTTGCGCGTAACAGCCTTGGAGGAGCGATTTCTCCGCCAAGCCGCTAAGCCATAAACGCACAAGCCCACCACCAAGCGAGCGATTCGAGGTTCGAAATTCACGAACAACCGCATCTCCGACGACGACGACGACCACACGCAGCACCACCCAAGACCACCCGTACTCCCACCCACACATCAGCAAAAATGGAGAACGAACGTGGAGAGCTCGTTGACCGTAAGCGCCGCCTTTCCCCGCGCATCTGTGTGCAGTGCGATTCGCAATTTCGCACCCCGCCAAATGCGCGGAACCCTGATCACAGAAGAGAAGGCTGACATGCTACGCAGTTTACGTCCCTCGCAAATGCGTGAGTGCCCTCGAACACCTCGAATGAACCCCAAATCGCGATACTAATTCCCACAAGTCGGCTACCGGACGCATCATCAAGGCCAAGGACCACGCCTCCGTCCAGATCAGCGTCGGCAAGGTTGACGAGAACGGCCGCTACACCGGCGAGAACCAGGTCTACGCCATGAGCGGCTTCGTGCGCGCCATGGGCGAGAGCGACGATAGCTTCAACAGGCTCACACAAAAGGACGGCTTCCTTAAGAGCGTCTGGAGCGGATCCCGATAAGTGCTTGGGCTATGGAGTTGAGGTACGGCATACAAAAGGCGACAGTTCAGGGCAAGGCCTGACTTGTCATAGGACTTTCGGAATCTGAGATGTCTTTCGAAGACTTGGGCATGCGTTTCATGGCGACCTAGGACTTCTCTCCCTCATGCGAGAGGATCACCACCGTGTCACGAGGATGGGAGCCGAATGCGCTTACTCTACGATCAATTTACGAAGTTCCAACACACCCTGTACATTGCTCGGGTGGTTTCTTGACGAATGTTCTGAAGACACGCAATAGGTCGTCGTGTGAATTTGTATTGATGAGAACAGACAGGCCAGGCTATGCTTACCCGGCGGGACACGCGTATGGTGCTTCAGCGCTTTCTTGAAGTCGGGTTCGGCCGCCAATTTGAGGCAGCTGACACTCTTACCTCACAGCACCGGCCACGTCGACGGAGCATCGCAACTCCACTCTATGTTGGCTGACGTTGCAGGAAGTCGACCGACGAAGCGACACCAGGAACACGACATCTCACATGGCGCAGCGCCGGCAATATAAGCCTCCACAAGCCATTCTCTCAACAGGTTGAACAAGCCACTTACACCCACAGAAACATCCCAAAACGGCCGCATGTATTCTTGACTGCTCCCCTTTTAACCAACATGTCTTCTTCGATTCCTCAACACTAGAATAAACGACATCGACCCACGGCCTCACTCCCCTCCGATTCCCGGTTCGAGAACCCATCGACCACGCACCCGGCAGCGCGGGTCCCAGCAACTGTCCGCACACCCTCTTCAAAGCGCCCCAATATGTGGCGACGGTCCACTCACACCTCGCTAACGCACAGGGATCCATGCACCTGGTAATCCTGGAGTCGCATCATGTTGTGTAACGCTCGACGAGAACGGTGTCCACGTTAGTGCTTGATGCGGGGCTTGTACGTTGAAGATATCGCTGTGCGACAGTGAATGGGGCTCGTGATGATATTCTCTGTTCTACGACTGCTGGCGTGGGGGTCTTGTACGCTTCTCTGGGAGTCTAGATTTGGCGATGCCGCCGATGCGTAGACCGAGTGAATGGTAGGAGAGGAGATTATTGGAAGGTGCTACGGTGTTTCGTAGCTTTCATTTCAGGGTTACGCGTCCTATCAACCATTTACCGTTCGCATGTCTCGTAGTATACCAATACAACGCATACCACTCACTCCACACCGTTCACATCTCTGCTATGATACTTGATCGATACTTGGTCGATACACAGCACACTACAACACTCTCCCTTTCCACGTCATACCACCTTCCCCATGGCTTCACTTAGACAGAGTAGTTTCCAACACTCTGCGGGAATCGGGAGGATTGAGGGGTAAGCTTGCCATGCGCTGGCGGTCCGCTGAGGCTACGTGCGTCAAGCACACCGATCAGAGAAGATTACCCATTGAACGTGTAGACGTTTGCGCGACTCCCACCAAAGGCGTATTGGGACAAGACTGGGATGGATAAGTGGTAGGACGCGGGGAGCAAGCCGCGGACGGTCAAGCAAACCAGGAGTAGATGCGACGTGTGACAATAGCCCTACGTTCTGAGATTGTATCATGTCGTGGTCCAGCCATGCGTGGTGGGGCAGTTGTATATGGGGATGTGTGTGTGTGCGATGGGCAGAAGGTCTCGACGCTGTGCTGAAGCTGCGTTCGCCCAATCGTACGTCGCGAGCACCCGATGCTCCAGTCGTAAACATGCCGACTAAAGAAAGTTAAGTTACCGCATTAATCCATGAAAAGAAGATAGTTAGATCCAGATTCACAACTACCGTGAATCCCACAAGATTCGGCATCTCCTTGTCCTACGTCACCCTTCAAGGCCTTTGTAACTCCCCGTCTTGCTTACCATGAGCAGTTCATCCTAGCCTCTCATTCCAACGTGGCCCAGTCCACAAAGCCTCAAGTCAGCAACCCGCATCCGGGGAAGCGGGCACTGGCCTCCCCATTCCTAGCGCCATCCAAGCGGTGTGACTATGCACACCTGCGGGCAGCTCCGCCGCGCCAACACCGCACTCCCAGTCCACCACCACATATATTCCAAACTATCTATCACGGCACTTTACTGGCCCGCCGCTCGATTGTCCCGCGCACAGCAGCCACGGCCTTACTCTCGCCGACCTTCCAGTCGTCTCCCTTGCGCACAGCTTTGGCGCGATTCTTCTCTGCTTTGGCGCGTAAGACTTCAGCAGTCTTTTCATCGCGTCGCGTGCCCCGCACGCAGTCGCACAGACAGCCTTCGGTAGCACATGCACCGTCTGAAAGGGCGGCATCAGCGAACCACGTGGAGAGGCAGTTGGTGTGCCCGCCGTGGCCGCACAGCGCGCACCAGCTCCAGAGCGTGGCTTGGTGGGGCGCCCAATTCTCTGGTGTGCTGGGGGATAGAGATGCGAGATCAGTGTGGGGATCGGAGTCGAGAGCTGTGGTGGATAAGAGAGACGAGCGCTTGCGCTGGTGTGACTTCGACTTGACCTTCTTTTTGGAAGTAATTGGTTCGAAAGCAGGGTATTTGCTCCAGCAAATAGGACAGGGCGCCTGGGCGCGCTTGCACGTTTCGCAGCGCATCTTGTCTTTGGGATTGTTGATGGGCGACTTGCAGCTCAGGCATAGTAGGCCTAATTGCGTGTCTTTCAGGGCCTGCTCGTAGACGGCGGGATAGGTCGGGTAGGCCAGCCGGCGAAGCGAAGCCGCGGAGTTGAACAGAGATAGACTGTGAAGCTGCGCATGATACGTGTGAAGGATCGATTCTGCTTGGTAAGGATTGATGCCCGTGGCGATCAACTGACTTAGCTGTGTTGATAGCACGGCCTTCGCCTGCGTTCGAGTCAAGCCTAACGTGATGAAAGTGTCCGAGAATGCATTGAGAACCTCGCCCACATCGATGTCTTGCGTCTCAGCAGGTCCGTGTGTCTGTGGCAGCAACGGTGCCAAGAGCAGTAAAAGTAGGGAAGAGAATTGCGCGTCTGCGCTGGTATAGGATGCGAGCAAGCTATTGAGGAGGCCGATGACGGAGTATGCAGACTCTGTCTCGGCATCAACATGCATGGCTTGATAATCGGACAGCTGCAGCTTATGTTCTGCCGTCGGGTCGACGACCGGCGCACTCTCCGCATGGGGTACGGGTACATGTGGCTTCAAGCCCAAGCCTTGTGGCGATTTGACATCCTCATAGAAGTCAGGTACAATCGTTCCACTGGCATCCATGTCAGCATTGTAGTCCGTGGACGATGCACTATCGCCCTGGCTGCTAGTGTAGGCTTCTGATTCTGAGCTGTCGTGACGAAGAAGCTGATTATTCCGCCGTAGGTGTTCCATTTCATGGACCGCTCTTTCTCCGCTGCTAAATTCAAGTAAGTGGTCCGTGCTGTTACGGACCGAGCCTTGATCGCCTTGATCGGTAGCTATTTTACCGATAGGCACAGTGGTGGGCGAGATCTGAACGCTCTTGACAAACGTATCTCGTTGACCACTGGAAGTTTCAAGTCTTGCGTTTCCGAAACTTGCCTTTTCTCCATCAACCTGCCATTTCCTGGAAGACAATTCGGCGGTGGGCGGTCTTGAAATACCACTAGCAAACGAGCTCGGCATGGAGTTTCCTCTCTGCGAGTCACTCGACGCGGAGAACATTGTGAAACTCTCTCCGGAATTATGGCGTTCAAGAGGTGGTGGAATGTCGATGCCAATACCCGGTGTCTTGCTGGGGCCAAGCGATAAGGGTATGCGAGGTGAAGCTCGCCAGCTACCGACTTGAGCGCGGCGCTCATCAAGGCCATCTACAGTTTGATACCATTTTGGTCCAGTGAAAGTGGCTTGTGGTGGCGCGAGCAATCTTTCATTCTCGAAGGTTTGAGAACCGGGCCCAGTCACAGCAGGAGGAAGCGCAACGATCTCTTCATGATCGAGGTTTGGGATATCAGAATCATGTTGCTGTTCGGTCCTCGAACTAGTGACGGTCAGTGGCCGAGCCAGAGGAGTGGCTAGATTTGATGTGCTCTCTGCGGGTGGCGACTGAACGCCACTGGACTTCTCCATCGTGCCAAGAATGGCACGTACTGCAGGGTTCAAAGGGGTCGTAATTTGCTTATCCCAAGCTGCCAAAGTTTCGGGAGCAGACTTCGGCACTAATGGAAGTGACGCTGATGCATGCGAATGTTGCAATCTTCTGCGAGCTCGGTGTAGCTCCGCTCGGCGTCGTGTAGCGCCTGTGATCGACTCGCCGACTATCCTCCACGCGTTCGCAAGACGATACAACGAAGCTCGCTCAGCATACTCAGCGTTCTGCCCAAAGACGTGGTTTAAGTCCTGAAAAGCATGCAGATCTGGAGGATCCGAGATCGCAATGGCTTTGTACTTTTGGGCGAGATAGGAAAAGACTTGAACGTTGGCAGCGCCTGGCAACACTCCGCGGAAGGCAAGCTGATTGAGCTTGGAGGATTCGCTTCTTATGGTCATAGAGTCAGTCAAGAACATGACTTTGGGAGCTGTGTCACACGGTGGAGTGCTGCCAAAAGATCTCCCTGATCTGTTACTGGAAGTGCGCCCATGATGACGACGATTGGCAGATGACGCTAGAAAGCCCTCAATGAGACTATCCTCAGCCGAGCTTCGCATGCTGTCCTTTTCTGGGCTGCCGCGTCTGTCGCGCATATTATCAACAAACGTGTCCTCGGTATACGCTAGGCTTGCAGAGCGGCGGTGTATTCTCTTTTGCGCAACGCCACTCACTTCACCACTTGGCGATACTGCAAGTGCCTGCATATTGCGTCGATCAATGGTCTTTGGCGCTTGGTGAATGTCATTCTGCTGGAAGACGCCTTCTTTGCCCACAGTCCATAAAGTATCACGGGAGTGCCACAGCATGTCGGACGGTCCGCTTGCAAACTTATTAATCTCGCGGAATGGAAGGTGAGGTCTACGAAAGTCCCACAAATGAATGGCCGGATGGTCCTTGTCGTAATAAGTAGCTAGTTGGGTGCACTGGAATGCTCCCCGATCCTCATGCTCACCAGACCAATACGGTGGTCTCCACCGCGCCTTGTAGACAGGATGCGGAGTAGTGAAGACCCAAGATGGCTTCTGGCGACGTCCGACGATGGACAAATCCCACACTTTGACGGTGCGATCGACGCCAGAACTAAGGAGGTGCTTTCCGTCCGGGTGCCAGTCTATGGAGGTGCATATGCGCTGATCGTGAGCTGTGATCTTCTGCTTGGGTCCTTTGTTGTACCTGTAGTCCCAGCGCTGGATATTGCCGTTGTCAGTACCAAAAGCAAACTCGACGGCGTCTGTAGGCGACCACTGCACGTCACGGATGCCTCCATTGATGCCAGCATATTGATCTCGACTTTTGCAGATGGTGACATCTCTACGCATGTCTCGGAGGTCCCAGAGACGAACAGTGGCATCTTGGCTTGCAGACAGCAGTAGGTAGCCCTGGTGTGGGTTGAAGGCGAGCTTGTGCACCTGGCGATTGTGCTCGTGCAATCTAGTAAGCTCTACACTGGCTCGATTGAGGTCGTACAGTATGACCTTGCCGTTTGCTGCGGCAGTTGCGATGTGAGAACTGAACTGGCCATGCGACCACTTGACATCGTGGATACCCAGGCCTTCGCGCTGTGTGGCACGTGAATCGGCGTAATTGAGCACGGCGGCTCGCAGATTGGTCTCATCGACTATCTTTGCATCCTGCACGCGGACGGTCTTGAGAATCTCCTTTCCAGCGAGGACTGCATGGGTGCGCTCGCGGTTGATGTCCAGGGCGGATATGTCAAGACCCGTTTTGTGGCTGGCATCCTGCGAGTAGCCGGTGCGGGCGCTAGGGTTCGGCTCTTAGTGAACGAAAATAGCACGGGACAGATGGAGTAGCACGACACGAGCAAAACAGCAAGAATGGAGGCAGGAAGGAGCGAGCAGCCAACAACGAAAATGCCTCACAAGCAGGTTGAGAGGGACTACAGCCAATGGGGATAATGGCAGGTGAAGGTAGAATGCACGAGACATGCAGAGGGCAAAAGGAATACCTACATACCCAGGGAGCTTTGGCACTAGTGGATTCGGAGGTCCGCCAGCGGCGCGACTCGTTTGCACGCTGGGGGGACGCGAGCCCGAACCGTATGCAGTGGTCAACGGTTGCGCAACGAAACGCTCAAAGTAAGAGCGCTGTTTCTTTGGTGGCGGTGGTGGAGGCGCAGGAGGGATCTTGGGCGACGGAGCGGCCGCTGACGTCCGCCGGTCAGTCATCTGAGCAGCGAATGGTAATACACTGGGGGCATGATGGGCCACGGCGAGTAGTGGAGGGTGGCAGCCGACGCGAGGGCTGCTGCTGCGTGCGTGCGTGCTTGCTTGCTTGCTTGCTTGCCGGGCGAATTGCGGTGAGACGAGTTGCGAGCTGCTTGGTGGCCGAGATGCGGGTGTTGAATGTATCGACGTGCGTGATGGATGCTGCAGGCGCCGGGGTCAGCAGGCAGGTCTGGAAGCGACGATCCTAAAGGCCCTTAGCTGCGACGCCACTAGCACTATGTACCACGACCGCGAAAGCAAAGCACCGGGGCAGTTGGACCATGTCAATGTCACTCACAGTCGCTTTGGCTCTATCTACGCATTCGTACGGAACTGGTTCTGGTGTCTCGCTGTAGCACCCTCCTCCTCTTCCTTTCTCCTCCTCCCCCTCCTCCCCCGTCCCCATCCCATCCCGCGTCTGTCTCTGCCACCGGTGAGCCCTTGGACCCGGGTCTCACACCAAACGCAGAAGAAGCACATCATGGACATGGACATGGACCTGGACCTGGACTTCTACGCCGCCGATCCCTCACGATGGAGCCGCGCAGTCTCAATGCGCAAAGCAACGGCGGTCCTCCACTATGCGTACCCCATCTTCATGCTCTTCTTCTTCCTGGCGGCCTTCACTGTCCGCAGCATCGCCGCCTCTAATTCTAATGCTAATATCGCCAAACCAACCACTACGGGCCCTGGGGGCAAGCCGCTCCCCGCAACCGATCCCACGCGCAACTTCGTCAAACGGACCGCCCACGACGATGTCACGCACACGCAGAAGAGGGTCTTTGAGTGGCTCTCGCTGGCTGCCGCCCTGACCTTCATCGCCAACTCGGTGCTCGTCATCTCGCATTCTTTGGTAGCGCATGATGAGAACTGGTGGGCCGGCAAGTCGGTGGTTGTACGTACACCCACAATCGACACCTAGAGGCTCCTTATGGCTGACTCCCCTAGATCTACCTCGTCGGCGGCTTCTTCGTCTACTGCCTCTTCCTCATCTCGCTACTCGACTCCAAGCCCTCGCCTACCGCCGCACACCTCGCAACATGGACGGCAGCCACGGTTCTCGAAGTCGTGCTGGTTGCCCTTGCCTTCGAAATCTACACACACGCCCACAAAGAGCCCACCGCCGGCCGCCCGAGCACGCAACTCCGCTTCCACATGACCGATTGGGAGGCTGCCGAGGTTGCCATCGACCTGCTGCGCATCGTGCTTCTGCTGTCTCTGATCGGCTTCTACGCTGTATTTGTAATATTGCCCCAGCGACGGATAGCGGGCGAGAATGGAAGCTCGAGCGAGACGACGTCGTTGCTGGGCAGTGGCAGTGGCGCTGAACAAAATGGCCACGCGGAGAACGGCAACGGTCACGCGAACGGCGCCTCGTACGGCTCGACGCATCCTGTCGGTGGCAAACATCAGCACACCGAAGGCGCACCGCCCGCCTGGAGCAGACCCACGGGCGCACCCTCGCGCAGCTGGTGGGAGTACATCAAAGGCTACCACGTCTTCTTTCCCTATCTCTGGCCTTCCAAGGACCTCAAGCTGCAGATCGTAGTGGTCCTGTGCTTTCTGCTCGTCGTAGCGCAGCGCGTCATCAACCTCCTGGTTCCTGACCAGCTTGGACACATCGTCGCTCGTCTTTCGGGCGGAGAACCTGGCAGCGCGTGGACCGCCATCATCTTCTTCATCGCCTTTCGCTTTTTTCAGGGAAGCAACGGGCTGCTTGGCGCCGCGCGGTCGGCCCTCTGGATTCCAGTATCCCAGTACTCGTACCGCGAGCTCTCCGTCGCCGCCTTTGAGCATGTGCACAGCCTCAGTCTAGATTTCCATCTTGGCAAAAAGACGGGCGAGGTCCTGTCAGCGCTCGGAAAAGGCAGCTCCATCAACACGTTTCTCGAGCAGGTGACCTTCCAGGTGGTTCCTATGCTGATCGACCTGGCGCTTGCTATGGGTTACTTTCTCATTCGATTTGACGCTTACTACGCTCTCGTCATCGCAATCGTTACATTCTGGTACATCTATTTGACCATCCGGATGGCGCAGTGGCGTGCCGAGATTCGCCGCGAGATGGTCAACGCCGACAGAGAGGAAGACGCAGTCAAGAACGATTCTATGGTGTCATACGAGACTGTCAAGTACTTCAACGCTGAAGCGTACGAGTTCAACCGTTACCGCGAGGCCGTCCAAAAGTACCAAAACGCCGAGTACAAAGTTCTGTTCTCTCTGAACATCATGAACATTACCCAGAACATGGTCTTTATGCTCGGCTTGCTCATTACTTGCTTCATCGCAGCATGGCAAATCTCGACCGGCGAACTGAAGCTTGAGAAGTTCGTCGTGCTCGTTGCTTACATGGGGCAGCTGCAGAGTCCGCTCAATTTCTTTGGCACATTCTACAGGATGATCCAGTCTGCCATGATCAATTCCGAGCGTATGCTAGAGCTCTTCAAAGAGCAGCCGACGGTCGTTGACAAAGAAGGCGCCATGCCATTGCCGTCTTGCCAGGGTTCACTGCGCTTCCAGGATGTTCATTTCTCCTACGATCAGCGCAAACCCGCCCTGACAGGCCTTGACTTTTACTGTACACCTGGCACCACCACCGCATTTGTTGGTGAGTCCGGTGGTGGTAAGTCCACCGTCTTCCGCCTTCTCTATCGCTTCTACAATACTCTATCTGGGAGCATCCAGATGGACGGACACGACGTTGAGGATCTCACAATCGACTCGGTACGCAGCCACATTGGCGTTGTGCCGCAGGATACTGTGCTGTTCAACGAGAGCTTGATGTACAATCTCAGGTATGCCAATCCGGAAGCAACCGACGAACAAGTCTACGAAGCCTGCCGAGCCGCCAGTATTCACGATAAGATTATGACATTCCCGGATAAGTACGAGACCAAGGTCGGCGAGCGCGGACTGCGACTCTCAGGAGGTGAGAAACAGCGTGTCGCCATTGCTCGTACCATTCTCAAGAACCCACGTATCATCATGCTTGACGAAGCCACAGCTGCGCTAGACACCGAAACAGAGCAGCACATCCAGGAAGCGTTTACGAAATTGGCCGAAGGACGCACCATGCTCATCATTGCTCATCGCCTGAGCACCATCACCCACGCCGACCAAATCCTTGTACTCCACAAAGGAAGAGTACAGGAGCGCGGCACACATGAGGAACTCATCGAGCGCAACGGCCACTACGCAGCCATGTGGAAGAAGCAGATCCGAGCGCAGCGAGCGGCTGAGCAAGCCAAGGTTCTCAAAGACAAGGCCGACCGCTTGCGCCGCGAGTCCAAGGATGCGAACATTGCTATCGACGACGGCAGTAGCAGCCACTCAGCTTCCTCATCGGACGACGAGCGGAACAAGAAGATGCGTTCTGTACTCTTGTCGAGCTCATTCAAGCAGGAGAGCTCTGCTAAGCCGCATGGACATCCTTAGATGCTAGGGTTTATCTCTGATACATCCGAGCAGTCGTCATCGTGCGACCATGATTGGCATCACAACGCCAGAGTAAGCCACTGTCCGCCTGTTGGTCGCATGGTATGCGCCTACCGACGGGCCGAGCTAGCTCATACGACATCACGCAGCATGGCGAAGGTAGAACCTCGCCGGGACCACTGCATAAATCGGTGATTCCAGCAGCCCATCATTGCTGACCCCCAAAAACCGCCTTGCATTTCGGAGTAAATTTCCTCAATTGCTGGAGACACGGCGTAAGTGGCAGCTCCGAAGCATTCATTGTACATTTCACGTCATTCGCTCCTTTTCCGCGCAAGCAGCGCACACATCTCGGCGCTTCAATTGTTGTTAGTAAGGGGCGGTGTTTTGAAACATTCACGCGAGACGGATACCAAAACTGGACGGAATCTAGAAATGGGTACATGGTCGTGTCGTTTCGAGGCGCATGTGAGATGGAGATGAGACATGAACGGCACGTTAAGCGTGGGCGGGGAAAAGATCCAGACAAGCCTTTGTGCTTTTTAATAGTGAATAGATGGTACCTTTTTGCAATCATGTGTCGTGCTTGGTGTTGATTCGTCTGACTATGAAGAACAAGCAGTGATACTATCTGACTTAACATACGCTCTAGCTCATCGTCACGTCCGCATCTTCGGTCATGCGACAATACAACAAAGACATCTCGATCGACACTCGCGTAACACGCACGAATGCGGCCCAGCACCAACGAGAAGCGAACGAACGCCTTCGTTCCAAACCCTAAAGGATTCCCGACGCAAAGGTGCAGATCGCGCCCGGCGCAACGGTACGCTACAGCTTTTGACAGTTTTGACAGCTCTCCACGATGATTCCGAAAGTGAAGTCTTGATGGGTAAGATTTTGAGGGCACGCGTACCCCGCTCTGTTCGACTCGTTGTGCACAGCGGCAAGTGCCGCTGAGTGGAGTCGGAGTCGGCCCATTCCATTATGACCAGGTTGGTGTGTATCACGATGCTGCGTGAGTCTTGCGGTCTCACCTCCAGCGCGGTGCTTGCACACACGGCTTGCTGCACAGGTCTTGAGCTTATTGTTGGTCATCGATCGCGGCTGGGAAGGTTTACTGAAAGGGCTATACTATTGGTAAACAAGTGCAAGGGGGTGACAAGAGCAGACAGGCACAGGCACAAGAGCTGGGTACAAATATTGAGAGTGTGGGGTGACGCGCACGTATAGCGGTTGACATTACACGAGTGCGGCCCCGTCCTTAGCATATACATAGCGGGGCATCCAGGGCTTGTTGTTGATCCTTCTCCCGAGCCCTTGGGACGGGATTTCAAAGGATCGGTTTGCTTAGGCCACGATCTGCCTGCCGGTGCGTTGGTAAGCAAAGTAAGACACAGTCCGAGACGAAGAGGTGTGGGATCAGGCGGGGATGTGGTCTGGGGCAAAGTTCTGGAAGAAGAATATGAAGAACATGGATGCAGAAGAGGAAGCTGCGACAGGAGGAGCTGCTGTTGATATAGCGCAGCCCGCGATGGACATTGATGTGGTGAGATTTATCTTTTCCTGTTTCGCTTTTACGCCGTTCTCTCGAATGCGTCTTCTCACGTATATGGAAGTCGTGCGATTCACAAAGTTGCTCGTAATGTTTGTCCGGGTTCATCATGCCCTGAAGATTGACATTTTCAATACGAGTCCTTACTGCAACCCCTTCTCATTAATTTCAACTGCCCTTGCCTGACTCCCAACCCCCAGGACACTTCCTACTCCACCTACCACGAAGACTCCGACTCCGACTCGGACCGCGCATCCTACGCCTCCACCGGCGCCCTCTCCCTCGCGTCCAACATAACCCGCTACCGCTACGAAAACGGGCGCCGGTACCACGCCTACCGCGACGGAACCTACTACGCTCCAAATGACAGCCAGAATTCGTCGTACGAGGCAAGCTCATCACTCAATCTTGACCATCTGTTGACTAGCTGATCAATTTTGCAAGTCCATCGTACACCACCTCTGGCTCCTGACCCTACACGACAAACTCTTCCTCGCGCCCATCACGTCCCCCAGCCGAATCCTCGATGTAGGCTCCGGCACCGGTCTCTGGGCCGTCGACATTGCAGACCACTTCCCAGGCGCCGAAGTCACAGCCACTGACTTATCGCCAATCCTATACACGTCCGCGCCACCGAATCTGAGTTTCGAAATTGATGACGCGTGCGCGGAATGGACGTATCCCGCGGATCACTTCGACTTTATACATATAAGGGGTTTGACGGGGTGTATCAAGTCCTGGCCCGCACTCTATGCCTCTGCTCTCGCACATCTAGCGCCCGGCGGATATATTGAACACCTCGAATTTTCCATAAAAACGAATGCAGATCCAAACTCTTCGGACCCGGCGCACCAGCTCATGTGCGCATTTAGTAGTTCCGTCATCGACGTAGGTCGCACGAAGACAGGAATGAGTTTCGAGATTGTGGAGGAGATGAAGGACCTGATGGTAGGAGCTGGTTTCGTTGACGTACACGAGGAGAAGTTCGTGTGGCCGATTGGTGCGTGGGCAAAGGATGGGTACTTGAAGGAGGTGGGCAGGTGGGGAGAGAGGAACTGGAGCGAGGGGATTGAGGGATGGGTTATGGCGATATACACACGATTACTTGGGGTATGTCAATCCCGGTTCTAGATGTTGAGAAGAAAAGCGGTCTGATGGTAAAGTGCTAATATTGTCGACAGTGGAGTTATGCGGAGGTGCAGGCCTTTGTCAAGGACATGCGGGCGGTGATCAAGAATCGGAAGAATCACTTCGATCATGAAGTCAGATGTGTGTATGCGCGGAAGCCGTATGCGCATGAGGTGGAAGAGATGAGGAGGAAGAAGGAGGAAAAAGAGAACGAGCAAAGAGAAAGCAGAGGGCAGCCAGCGGACAATTGAGGTGTGGCGCATTTCTTACAGCATCTGGACGGATATGATATCCAAGACGAAAGGTTACTGTTCATATGATGTCTTCATTATTTCATGCTTGGTATGCTTGGTGACGAACGCCAGACGCCATGTCTGGTCCTGCCCGTAATGCTATTGTACACCGTGGTATCTTCACTGCTCCATGCTTATGCGAATGGTCAAGTTGGCGTCGGGAGAAATCTACTCTTCCATCTCGACGTCGTCGTTGCCGTTTGTTGCTCCGTTCTGTTTTGACTTTGGTACGGAGGCCTCCTTGTCGATCATCTGTCGCGACACGGACACGATGTTGTCTTCGATGAGCTGCTGGCCGACGTCTTGGATGTCTGTGGAGGATTAGTACAGTACTTGAATTGAGAGTGTTGGATGTGGTTATGACTTACGCTTCTTCGGGTCGACCTTCCCCACGTACCGCGTCTTCAGCTGGTCCTTTGTGAGCTCCGTCTCCTCCTTGACGCGCTTCTCGTAACCCTCGGCCAGCGAGACCAGCTTCTGCAGGCGGTCGTTGTTGCGGTCGCCCTCGCCCTTGAAGTCGTCCATGAGCAGCGCCTCTGTCCAGACGTGCTTGTGCAGGTTCATCAGCATGTTCTCCTCGAGGGCGGTCTTGCGGTAGTTGATGCCGATGGAGTAGTAGTGGCGGTTGAGGCCGTGGATGAGTGCCTGGATGGAGGGCTTGTTGAGGTGGCCGACGTTGGACGTGGTCTGGCGGGGCTCGTGGCCCATCATGAGGGTCTGCGGGTTGATGAGGCGGAAGGCGTCGATGACGACCTTGCCCTTGACGGACTGGATGGGGTCGACGACGACGGCGACGGCGCGCGGGGTGAGCTGCTCGAACGACTGCTGCGTGTTGATGTCGACCGAGGAGAGCCAGCAGCCGAAGCCGGGATGTGAGTGGTACCAGCCGACGACCGTCTCCTGGCGGCCCGTCTGGCGCAGCATGTCCATCATCTTGGTCTGGAAGACGGGGTCGACGGCCTCGACGGACACGCCCGTGCCGGACTGCGGCATGGCGAAGACGTCGACGACGCGCACGGTGTAGTCATCGACAAACTCGCCCAGCATCAGGCCCATGACCTCCATGGGCACGCCCGCGCGCCCGTGCCGCAGCATCTTGAGCAGGGCCAGCGACGAGATGTAGACGGTTTCCGAGTTGTCAATCAGGTTGGTGTCTTGTGCGGGCCCGCCGCCCATTCCGCCCATGCCCTGCGCGGCGGCGAGCATTCTGCTTAACCGGTCCATGTGTAGATGTTGTAGAGGGTTGAGAGGTTGTAGATGGTGGTAGCTTGTTGGAGAGGGTGGTAGATGGCTGTAGAAGCTGTAGAAGGTGAAGGCGGTCGATGATGTTCGTGATTCGTGATCCGCGGCGATGGGCTGGAGCTCCGCAGCTGTCGCGCTGCATATCGGCGCCGGAGAAACCAACGCCGCGCGCTACCAAGGCGGGCGCAGGGATGTTAGCCGCCCGCGTCGAAGCTGGGCTCAAGCTCGGTGCTTGCGCTGCTTTTGTTCCCATCATCTCTCCGCATTGGGAGGAGAACGACTTGCGCCTGTCTCCCGGACACCTTCGCACCACTGCTCCCGTACACTCGAGTACTTCAAGCCACACCTGCCATATACTGGATAATCCCACCACAGCGAAGACACGCAGTACGGTAGAAAAATGTCGGGCAACGGCGTCGCAGGCCCGGGAGAGGACCAGCCGTACAATGCCTCCGCATCCCTACATTCCCAGGCGGGCACGCGCGCGAAGAAGGTGGCCTACTTCTACGACAGCGACGTCGGCAACTACGCCTACGTCGCCGGGCACCCCATGAAGCCGCACCGCATCCGCATGGCCCACAGCCTCATCATGAACTACGGCCTCTACAGCAAGATGGAGATCTACCGCGCAAAGCCCGCCTCCAAGTATGAGATGACGCAGTTCCACACGGACGAGTACATCGAGTTCCTGCACAAGGTCACGCCCGACAACATGGACTCGTTCACCAAGGAGCAGAGCAAGTACAACGTTGGCGACGACTGCCCCGTCTTCGACGGCCTGTTCGAGTTCTGCGGCATCAGCGCCGGCGGCACCATGGAGGGCGCCGCGCGCCTCAACCGCGGCAAGTGCGACGTCGCCGTCAACTGGGCGGGCGGCCTGCACCACGCCAAGAAGAGCGAGGCCAGCGGCTTCTGCTACGTCAACGACATCGTGCTCGGCATCATCGAGCTGCTGCGTTACAAGCAGCGCGTGCTCTACATCGACATCGACGTCCACCACGGCGACGGCGTCGAGGAGGCCTTCTACACCACCGACCGCGTCATGACCGTGTCCTTCCACAAGTACGGCGAGTACTTCCCCGGCACCGGCGAGCTGCGCGACATCGGCGTCGGCACCGGCAAGAACTACTCGGTCAACTTCCCCCTGCGCGACGGCATCACCGACGAGACGTACCGCAACATCTTCGAGCCCGTCATCGAGGCCGTCATGACCTACTACGGGCCCGAGGCCATTGTGCTGCAGTGCGGCGGCGACAGCCTGTCCGGCGACCGCCTCGGCTGCTTCAACCTGAGCATGGACGGCCACGCCAACTGCGTGCGCTACGTCAAGAGCTTCGGCGTGCCCGTCATCATACTCGGCGGTGGCGGCTACACCATGCGCAACGTCGCCCGCACCTGGGCCTACGAGACGGGCCAGCTCGTCGACGAGAACATGTCCAAGCAGCTGCCCTTCAACGACTACTACGAGTACTTTGCCCCCGACTACGAACTCGACGTCCGCCCCTCCAACATGGAGAACGCAAACTCGCACGACTACCTGCACAAGATAAAGTCCACCGTCATCGAGAACATCCGGCGAACCGGCAAGCCTTCAGTCGAGGCCTTCACAGACATCGCACCCAACCCCTTTCTAGGCAGAATGGACTCAGACGGAGAAGACGAAGACAACGACGACGACGCCGATCTCAACCCCGACGTCCGCATGACTCAGCGCCAACGAGATCAGCAGATCGAACACGAAGGCGAGCTCTACGACGAAAGCGAAGACGAGGACTACAAGAACAGCCTCGGCGTACGCGCACAGCCTGGCGTGAAGAAGAGACGCCACATCACCGACTTTCCGAATCCCAACGCCGCGGCTGCCGACGACATTGATGCGCTAGACGGCGACGACATGAACGGCACAAGCGCCGTGTCGACGCGACAACCATCAGCTGCCGTCATATCACGCACAAACACGCCCGGTGCAGCAGGCCAAGACGCAGACGAGGACGGCGACGTGGACATGGACGAAGCTGAGGCCCCGGCTGCCAACTCGACTGGCTCACAATCACCTGCGGGTGTCGTCACTCCACCCGAATCACCACCCGCCAATGCACCAGCAACAGGTCTGGCTCCCACATCAGCTCCAGCCGCCGACGTATCGATGGAGGGCGCTGATGACGAGACCAAGGAGGCTGTTTCCGATGCCAAGGCAGAGGGTCAAGACGAGCGCGACACAGAGAACGTCAAGGGCGAGGTACGCGCGGAAGTTGCAAAAGACTAGGTGTTTCAAGGCAGCGCGCATCTACGTGGCGTTTTCATGGCTTTGCTTTAGTTTCCACTGTTGACGGATCAGATGGCGTTGTGGTGTATTGGTCGGCTAGGATACCTTTTTCCCATTTTGTTTTATCATATACGGCTTCTTCGCACGCAAAAGCCTGAAATTCAAACATTATTTACAATGCGCCTGCCCTTTACTCCACTCTTTGCGTTTCCCACTTCACAGACGCACTACCTGTTCACTCATAACTACACCCCGTATTCTTCCACATTCACAACTCATTCGCAACATCACGATGCCGACTCCAACCATCGATTCTCTCCGCTTTCGCAACTTCCTCTACTCACACACTAGATAACGAGGCTCATGTTATCCAGATCAATATCCATGCCGCTGCTCAACTGCGGGATCTGGCTGTAATTCGAGCGATCCAGCAATTGACGTGTGAGTTGAAGTGTCTGCCCATTTCATCGTCAGCTTCATCACTCACTCCAAACAATAGGTCATAGCACTAACCTCCGCATAACTCGGGTTCTCCCTCCCCCTCATCGTCTCCAAAAACGCCCACGTCATCGCTCCCGTTGCCTCCCCCTCAATGCTCGCATCCGCACTCGTCTGATCATCACGACATCCTGAATACATCGTCACGAACTTCATCTCACTCCCATACTGCCCCGCAAACTCCCCCTCATCCAGGCCCTCCTCTTCCTGCTCGCCCATGTGCCGCAGCCCCTTGAAGAAACTACTCGCGCCAGCAAGCAACTGCTGCGCCTCGCCTACTTTGTTGTAGCTGAAACCCCCGTCAATCAAGCGCTGCGCAGACCCGACGAGCGCGGCGCCGGCTTTCAAGTTGTCGAGGAGGCTGATTTGCCCGTCTGCATCGGATCGGTAGACGTAGGGTAGCTCGACGGCTGAGCCCGAGTGGCAGCAATCCATTATGATGAAGAGCGTGCAATCTGGCGCCATGCGCGTAACGAGATGCTCATGCAACAACGTACTACTGATTTGCCCGCGCGTCTCAAAATCCACGGGTACAATCGTGTCGTCTACACCAGTAGACCTATTCCCGTCCACATCTGCGATTTGGCCCCCGTGGCCTGAGTAGTGCAGAAACAAGGTACATCCGGGTTCAGACACGAGCCAGTCCATGGCCGCGAGGACGTTGTGGCCGGACGGAAAGTATGGGGATGAGGGGCTGACTTCAGGCCGGTCGGTGAGGATCACGCGGTTCTGGTGCGAGTTATCGTAGCCACGGTAGGATAGGAATTCGGCCATGTTGTCGACATCTGAGTGGCAGCCTTTTAGGGCATGGCTGGAGTTGGTGTAGTTTATTCCGATTAGGAGAGACTTTTTGCGGCGGTGGGACATGTTGGTGGTGGGAAACGAGGATCAACTCTCGGGGACGTTGGGGAGTTGAAATTAGGAATGCTGGTGGAGTTTGAGAGGTTATTTCGTTGACTTGGCAGGGGTTTGCGGAGGGACGTGGATGGTGGGGTAAGTGAATGTTGTCGGGAAACCATACTGTGTTTGGATTAGTGGCGGCTGGCATCTCATCGCATCGTACATACGCGTTTTGTTGACGTGACAAACAAGACTCTTACAGGTGGAAGCTTAGTAAAAGTACCTGCAATTGGTTGATTATGATGGAGCGGCGTATGTGAACATTAGAATTGCAGCAACGTAGATGAGTGACGTCCCCGCAACTGCTCAATGAAGCGACTGAATGGTGATATTGTGTTCTGTCACCTAAACTGTATAGGCTATGGATGAGAGGCACGAGAGGCACGAGAGTGGACACATAGAAGTGGGATGATATTGTTGTGAACCACTATCGGAAACTCAGGTGAGTTGATGGAGATGGAAACGGGCTAAGCCCAAACAGGTAGGCTCCTTGGCAGCACGTTACTGCTCTCACAGGCAGGACCTAAAGGCTCCCGAACACACCCCCTTATTAAGAGATGCTTACCTCTAAGAACTTAAAAAACACTATAGAAAGGGATTAGAAAAACTAACTAAATAGGGTATTAAAATACTAAATAGGAAGAGGAAAAGGCTAGAGCAGAGCTATAGGCTAGAGAAAATATAATTACTTAGTTACCTAGAAGGAGGAGTAGGCGCATACTAACTTAGGCTACCTAAGTAGTAACTTATACTTATTCTTATTAAGAGGCTTAGTAAGACTATCTACTACTATCTCTATAGTTAGTAGAGATATATAATAGCTTAATCTTACTAGTTATAGGACAATACAATACAAGATATTATTTAGAGTCTACTTCTGCTGCTTGCTTACACGTACGCGCGTTATGCCCAGTCTAATTGCACTGCCTGCAGCGCCTTTAACTTGGCTCACCTCCTTTAGCGCGCACCCGCTTCTTTGGCTTCTTCCCATCACTACGCGCCCCAAACTCCTTTAGAGCAGTCAGCCGAGCGCCATCCTTAACTATTAAGGTCCCTTCTGCCCAGAGCCGCTTCCTTTTATGCGATCTACGTCGCGTAGCAGCCTTATTTGCCGCTCGAAGCTCTGCGATCTCCTTGTGCGCCAACACTAGCTTATGCGCGATAATTGCTGCCCCCTTTGAGACCTTCTTAAAGGCCTCCACTATAGACGTTGGTAAGCTATCTATATGCCTCTAAATCCTTGCCTTCACAAGCGTTAATTGTGACTCTAATTTAAGGGTATTGCGTGGGGTTTGCGACTGCCAGGGCTCGTTCTTAATAGGCAGTGGTGGTGATAGAGTACGCAACTGAACATTAAGGGCTGTTATGACCCGTTCTGGGTCAAATGGCGCCAATCTAGCGCCTTGGAACCCTCCTTGGATATTACTAGGAGTAATTGCTGCATTATAGGCGCGTATAAAGCAT
>Ga0265797_10003571_pt1 | contig 24746 bp, 8 predicted proteins | sample P2T30metagenome_FD_192433 | JGI IMG/M metagenome (GOLD analysis project Ga0265797, IMG submission 192433) | Plant litter microbial communities from East Loma Ridge, Irvine, California - P2 T30 | ecosystem: Environmental > Terrestrial > Plant litter > Unclassified | place: USA: California... | reverse complement strand
GCCCAGTTCGATGCGGAAACCGCGGCTCTTCACCTGATGGTCGACCCGCCCCACGTACTCCACCACCCCATCGGCGCGATAACGCGCCAGGTCGCCGGTGCGGTAAAGCCGCTCGCCGGGCGCGCTGAATGGGTTGGCGACAAAGCGCTCGGCGGTCAGGCCCGGGCGCTGCAGATACGCGCTGGCCAGGCCGCTGGCGCTGGCAATGTAGAGTTCGCCCACGGCCCCGACGGGCAACAGGTTCAGGTCGCAGTCGAGTACGAACAAGCCACGCCCGGGTACCGCGCGGCCAATCGGGCTGGCAGTCACGCCGCTGATGACGTTGGGGTCGGTGCAGTCCAGCACACTGGAGACCACGGTGGCCTCGGTGGGCCCGTAGGTATTGAGCAGGCGCACATGGCCCAGGCCGGCGCGTTGCCATAACAGCGGGCCGTCCAGTGGCATGGCTTCGCCGCCGATATGGACCTGGCGCAAGGCGCCGTAAGGCCGCGAACCCGCCGCCAGGCAGTCCTGCAAAAACAGCTTCCAGTAGGCGGTCGGCAAATCGGCCAGGGTGATGCCCTGCTCGATGATCTGCCGGTACAACTCGGCGCCGTCCCACAGCTGCGGGCCGCGCAGCACCACCGTGGCGCCGAGGGTCAGGGCCGGGTACAGCTGCTCGACGAAGCCGTCGAAGTTCAGGGTCGCGAACTGCAACACGCGATCCTGGGCGACCAGCTGCGAATACTCGGCGGCGATCCCGGCGAACTCACTCAACGCAGCGTGGCTGATGGCAACGCCCTTGGGCTTGCCGGTGGAGCCGGAGGTGTAGATCACATAGGCCAGGTTTTGCGGTTCGAAAGTACCCACGCGATTGTGTTCGGCACACAAGGCCAACTGCGCCTGGGCGAGGTCGATCTCCACCGCCTGCACCTGAGCCGGCAATGGCAGGCGATCGCGCAGGTGCGACTGGGTCAACACCAGGCGCACGCCGCTGTCCTCGAGCATGTGCACCAGACGCTCGCGAGGGTACTCGGGGTCCAGCGGCACATAGGCGGCGCCGCTCTTGAGCACCGCCAGCAAACTGACCACCATGGCAAAGGAGCGCTCCACGGCGATGCCGACCAAGGCCTGCGGGCCCACGCCTTGGGCGATCAGGTAATGCGCCAGGCGGTTGGCCTGGCGGTTCAGCTCGCCGTAGCTGAGGCTTTGCTCGTTCAGCGCCAGGGCCTGGCGCTCGGGTTGCCTGGCGGCCTGGGCCTCGAACAGTCGGTGCACACCTTGCAGTTCACGGGCACAGGCCGGGGCGTTCCAGACCTGGAGCATGCGCTGCTGCTCACCGCCACCGAGCATCGGCAGCTCACCCAGACGGCTAAGCGGTGCGCTGACGACCGCCTGCAGCAGTTGCTGCCAGTGTTGCGCCAAACGCTCGATGGTTGGCGCGTCGAACAGGTCGGTGGCGTAGTTCAGCGCCGCCCACAGTCCCTCGGCCGACTCGTGGGTGTCCAGGCTCAGGTCGAAATGCGTGGTGTGGCTGTCCCACTCCAGCTCCACCACGCGCAGGCCCGGCAGTTGCTGGGCAGCGCGTCCGCCCTGGGCGTCGGTCTGGTGGTTGAACATCACCTGGAACAGCGGGTTGTGGCTCAGGCTGCGCTCGGGTTGCAGCGCCACCACCAATTGCTCGAACGGCAGGTCCTGGTGGGCCTGGGCTTCGAGCGAGCGCTGCCGGGTCTGTTGCAGCAGTTCGACAAAGCTCATCTGCCCGTCCAGGTCAGCCTTGAGCACCTGAGTGTTGACGAAAAAGCCGATCAGCCGCTCGGTTTCGACGCGGTTACGGTTGGCAATCGGCACACCGATGCGGATGTCCGATTGCCCGCTGTAGCGATACAACAGCGTCTGGAACGACGCGAGCAACAACATGAACGGGGTGACGCCCTCCTGCTGCGCCAAGCGCTTGAGGCCGGCGACCAGTTCGGGGGGCAGCTGCACCTGCAAGCTTGCGCCGCGATGGCTCTGCTGCGCGGGACGCGGACGGTCCAGCGGCAACTCCAGCACCGGTTGTTCACCGCCCAGCAGCGCCTGCCAATAGGCCAGTTGCCGCGCCCGCTCCCCGGCTTCCATCCAGCCGCGCTGCCACAGGGCGTAGTCGGCGTACTGGATCGGCAGCTGCGGCAGTTGCAGGTCCTGGCCCTGACTGTACGCGGCGTACAACTGCACCAGCTCCTCGACCATCACCTGCATCGACCAACCATCGGACACGATGTGGTGCTGCACCATCACCAGCACATGCTCATCGTCAGCCAGCTGCAACAAGGTCACACGCAGCAGCGGCGCCTGGTGCAGATCGAAAGGTCGCGCCACTTCGGCTTCCACTCGCGCCAGCAACTGCGCCTCGTCGATACGCGCTTGCTCAATCTGCACGCGAGCCTGGGGCAGCACCGCCTGCCACACCTGCTCACCCTCCTCGACCAACTGCGTGCGCAGGCTTTCGTGGCGGGCCAGCAGGCTGTCGAAGCTGCGCTGCAGTGCCGCCAGGTCCAGGTGCCCGTGCAAGCGCAAGGCGCCGGGGATGTGGTAAGTGGCGCTGCCTGGGTCCAACTGCCAGAGAAACCACTGGCGCTCCTGGGCGTAGGACAGCGGCAAGGTGGCGGTATCGTGACGCGTCGGGGCAATCGGCAGTTGCGCGAAACTCATGCCCCGATCTTGCAGGCGTTGATAGAACTGCTGACGTTGTTCCAGAGGCAGGCGAAGAAAGCGCGACACCAGGTCGATGTTAGGGTTGGAAAGCATGGTTCAAATCGCCTCTAGTTCGCTCAAAAAGTCACGAAGGTCATCAAAGTCTTCCACGCTGCCAGCGCGGAAAGTGGCTGCGGCCTGCACGTAGGCACGCAGTGATTCGGTCTGGAACAGTTCCATCAGCGGGACGTCCAGGCCCAGCTCGGCCTGGATCCGCGAGGTGATCTGGATGGCCAGCAGGGAATGCCCGCCGACTTCGAAGAAGTTGTCGTCCAGGCCCACTTGCGGCAGGTGCAGGATGTCGGCCCAGATCGCGGCGATGTGCTGCTCCAGCTCGGTTTGCGGCGCCACGTATTGCTGCTGCATCTGGCTGGCATCGGGTAATGGCAGGCCTTTGCGGTCGAGCTTGCCGTTGGGCGTCAACGGCATCTGCGCAAGGAACACGAAGTGCGCTGGCACCATGTAATCCGGCAGGCCGGTTTTCAGGGCGCGGCGCAGGATGTCGCGGAACTCGGCCTGGTCGGCCAGGGTGGCATCGGCCGGGACGACATACGCCACCAGTTGCTTGCCGGTCGGGCCGTCCTGGGCCACCACCACGGTTTCGCCGACGCTGTCCTGCTCGCGCAGGCGCGCTTCGATTTCGCCCAGCTCGATACGGAAACCACGGATTTTCACCTGATGGTCGACGCGGCCGAGGTAGTCCACCACCCCATCCGGACGCCCACGGGTCAGGTCGCCGCTGCGATACACGCGGCTGCCGGGCTTGCCGAACGGGTCCGGCACAAAACGTTCGGCGGTCAGGGCCGGACGCTCCAGGTAACCCCGCGCAACGCCCTCGCCGCCCAGGTACAGCTCGCCGGCCACGCCGATGGGTTGCAGGTTGAGTTGGGCATCGAGCACATAGCCGCTGCGGTTGCCGAGCAAGGTGCCGATAGGCGCGTAGACGGCGCCGCACGGATCGCCCTGGCGCGCCTTCCACAGCAGCGGCGTGACCACGGTTTCGGTGGGGCCGTAGCCGTTGAACAGGTAGGTCGGCTTGAGTGCGCGCCAGGCCAGGTCATAGCTGGCCTGCGCCACGGCATCGCCGCCGAAGCAGTACACGCGCACCGCCGGTGGGTTACCGTCGCGCTCAGCGTGCTCGGCCAGTTGTTGCAGGTACACCGGCGGGAACACTGCCATGGTTACGTTATGGCGATGCATCTGCGCGTAGGTGTATTCCGGCAGCCACAGGCTGTCGTCACGGATCAGCACGCTGGCGCCATTGATCAACGGGTGCATCCAGCCTTCGTGGGCACCGTCGAAAGCGAACGACATGAAGTGCAGTTCGCAATCGGCCGGGCTGGTTTCATAGCGCTCGCCGGTGGCGATGATGTGCGCGACCAACGGCCCGTGGGATACCGCCACGCCTTTGGGCATGCCGGTGGAGCCGGAGGTGTAGATCACGTAGGCGAGGTTGTCGCCGTGCAGCGCCACGTCTGGCGCGCTGTCGCTCAAGTGCGCCCATTGCTCGGTGCAGTCGATGGCCAGGGTTTCCAGCCCCTCAGGAAGCGGCAATTGCGCCAAGGCCTGGGTGTGGCTGAGCAGCAGTTGCGCACGGCTGTCCTGCATCATGTACAGCAGGCGGTCACGCGGGTATTCGATGTCCAGGGGCACGTACACGCCACCGGCCTTGAGCACGGCGAGGAAGGCCACCATGATCTCGGCGCTGCGCGGCATGGCGATGGCCACGCGCACTTCCGGGCCGACGCCACGGGCGACCAGCGCGTGAGCCAGGCGGTTGGCCTGCTGGTCCAGCTCGCCGTAGGTGAGCTGTTGGTCGGCGAACTTCACCGCCACCGCCTCCGGGGTTTCCCGCGCACGGTCAGCGATCAATTCATGCACCAGGCGCTGGGCCGAGTAGCCGGAATCCGTGCAGTTCCACAGCTGCAGGATGTGCTGCTGCTCGTGTTGATCCAGTAAGCGCAATTGGCCGATGGGTTGCTGCTGATCGGCAACCATCGCCTGCAACAGGTTCTGCCAATGCGCCGCCATGCGCGCGATGGTGGCCGGCGCGAACAGGTCGGTGGCATAGCTCAGGGAGGCATGCAGCGCCGTCGGGCTTTCCTCCACATCCAGCGCCAGGTCGAACTGGGCCACGCCTTCATCCCAGCTCAGCACTTCGACGTGCAGGTCGGTCAGCTGCTGCAGACGGCTTTCGGCGGACGTTACGCGATGGTTGAACAGTACCTGGAACAATGGGCTCAGGCTCAGGCTGCGCTCCGGTTGCAGGGCTTGCACCAGTTGCTCGAACGGCAGGTCCTGATGCGCCTGGGCCTCCAGGGAACGCTGGCGTACTTGGCGCAGCAGTTGATCGACGCTCATCTGCCCGTGCAGGTCGGCCTTGAGCACTTGGGTGTTGACGAAGAAACCAATCAAACCCTCGGTTTCCAGGCGGTTACGGTTGGCAACCGGTACGCCGACGCGCACGTCTTCCTGGCCGCTGTAGCGATGTAACAGCGCCTGATAGGACGCCAGCAGCACCATCGGCAGCGTGACGCCAGCGTTGCGCGCCAAGGTTCGCAAGCCTTCCAGCAACCCCGACGCCAGCTCGATGCCCAGGCGTGCGCCGCGATGGCTTGGCAGCGCCGGGCGCGGGTAGTCGAACGGCAGCGCCAGCACCGGCTGCTCACCGCCCAGTTGCTCACGCCAGTAGGTCAGTTGACGCGCCTGCTCGCCGGCCTCCATCCAGTGGCGTTGCCACACGGCGTAGTCAGCGTACTGGATCGGCAACGCCGGCAGGTTCGGCGTGTGCCCCTGGCTGAACGCGGCGTACAGCTGCACCAGTTCCTCGACCATCAATTGCATCGACCAGCCATCGGAGACAATGTGGTGCTGCACCAGCACCAGCACATGGTCGTCCTGCGCCAGGCGCAACAACTTGACCCGCAACAGCGGCCCGCGCCGTAAATCGAACGGGCGTGCGACCTCAGCCGCGACCCTGGCCTTCAGATCTGCGTAGTCGCAGGCGCCCTGGTCGATTTCGATCAGGCCCAGCGCTTCGATGACCTGCACCGCGCCGGCGGCTTCTTGGCGCACATGGGTGCGCAGGCTCTCGTGGCGCGCCAGCAAGGTGTCGAAACTGCGTTGCAGCGCGGCCGGGTCCAACGGGCCATGCAAGCGCAAGGCACTGGGGATGTGGTACGCGGTGCTGTGCGGGTCCAGTTGCCACAGGATCCATTGACGCTCCTGGGCGTAAGACAACGGCAACGGTTGCGTGCGGTCGGCCTTGAGCAGCGCAGGCGCGGAGACGCCCTCCTCGCCCAGTGCGCGCACAAAATCCCCCAGCAGCGGCTGTTCGAACAGGGTCTTGAGCGCGACTTCCAGGGCCAATGCCTGGCGCACCCGTGACACCACTCGCGTGGCCAACAGGGAGTGCCCACCCAGTTCAAAGAAGTGATCGTCGAGACCGACTTGCGGCAGCTCCAGCACCTCAGCCCAGATCGCCGCGACCTGTTGTTCGCGCGGGGTGACGGGCACCCGATGGCTTGTGTGCAACTGGCTCGCGTCCAGTTTGGGCAAGGCCTTGCGGTCGAGCTTGCCGTTGGGGGTCAGCGGCAGGCTGTCGAGAAACAGCAGGTGCGCCGGCACCATGTAGTCCGGCAGGCGCTCGCGCAAAGCGGTTTTGTAGGCCTGTTGCTGCGCCGGCTCGGAGGTCACCAGGTAGGCGATCAAGCGGTCGTTGTCGGCCAGCACCACGGCTTCGCGCACGCCCGGATATTCGCGCAGGCAGGCTTCGATTTCACCCAGTTCGATGCGGAAACCGCGCACCTTGACCTGATGATCGACCCGGCCGAGGTACTCGACCACACCACCTGCGCGGTAACGCGCCAGGTCGCCGGTGCGGTACAGGCGTGCGCCGGGTGCGCCAAACGGGTCCGGCACAAAACGCTCGGCGGTGAGCGCCGGACGGGCGTGATAACCCCGCGCCAGGCCGACCCCGCCGATCAGCAGCTCACCGGTCGCGCCTTGCGGACATGGGGTGAGTCCGGCAGCGAGGATAAACAGCGAGGTATTGGCGATGGGCCGCCCGACCAGAGGCTGCGCCTCGTGCAGTCGATGAGCCGCCGACCAGATGGTGGTTTCCGTCGGCCCGTAGAGGTTCCACACCGGGCCTTGCAGATCGAGCAGGCGCTGGGCCAGGTCTGCCGGCAGCGCTTCGCCGCCGCACAGGCACTGGATACCGCGCAACAGGTGCGCGCGCGGGCTGTCGAGCAGCATGCGCCAGGTCGACGGTGTGGCCTGCAGCACGTTGGCCGCCTGGTTGTGGGCCAGGTCGATAATGGCTTCCGGGTCCAGCGCCATGGCCTGCTCGCTCAACAGCACCGTCGCGCCGACACTCAGCGGCACGTAGAGCTCAAGGGCGAAGATATCGAACGAGAAGGTGGTCAACGACAACAGGCGTGCATCGGCGTCGATGGACAAGGTGTCGGCCATGGCGCTGGTGAAACTGCACAACGCCTGGTGCCGCACCATCACACCCTTGGGCTTGCCGGTGGAGCCAGAGGTGTAGATCACGTAGGCCAGATGCTCTGGCGTGACCGCGACCTGCGGGTTGTGCGCTTGACCCTGTTGATCTTCCACCAGCATCACGTGCAGGCCTTCGGGCTGTGCCAGGCGGCCGTCCAACTGCGCCTGGGTCAGCAGCACCCGGGCGCCGCTGTCTTGCAGCATAAACGCCAGGCGCTCCGCCGGGAATTGCGGATCGAGCGGCACGTACGCGGCACCGGCCTTGAGGGTTGCCAGCAGGCTGACCACCATGTCCAGCGAACGCTCCACGTGCAACGCCACCAGCACATCGGGCCCCACGCCCGTCGCGATCAAGCGGTGCGCCAGGCGATTGGCCCGGCGATTGAGCTCGGCGTAGCTCAGGCTGTCGCCATTGAAACGCAGTGCGACGGCCTGCGGCTGGGTCAGGGCTTGCGCTTCGAACAGCTGGTGTACGCAGCGCTCGCGTGGATAGTCGAATGGCGTGTGGTTCCAGTCGTGCACCGTCTGCTGCCATTGCGGCGCGCTGAGCATCGACAGTTCATCGAGCGGCTGCGAGGCATCGCGCACCACCGCGCGCAGCAGGTTATGCCAATGCCCGGCCAGGCGTTCCAGGGTCGCCGCTTCGAACAGGTCAGTGGCGTAGGTCAGTGACGCCCAAAGGCCGTCGGCGGATTCTTCGGTTTCCAGGCTCAGGTCGAACTGAGTGGTGTTGCCGGCCCAGTCCAACGCCTGCAACGCCAGGCCCGGCAAGTTAACAGGGCCGGCGCGCAGGTTGTCCTGGTGGTTGAACATCACTTGGAACAGCGGGTTGTGGCTCAGGCTGCGCTCGGGCTGCAGCACTTGCACCAGTTGCTCGAACGGCAGGTCCTGATGCGCCTGGGCCTCGAGGGCGCGGTGCTTGACCTGGGCGAGTAACTGCGCGAACGGCATTTGCCCGTGCAGCTGCGCCTGCAGCACCTGAGTGTTGACGAAGAAGCCCACCAGCCGCTCGGTTTCCAGGCGGGTGCGGTTGGCAATCGGTACGCCGACACGGATCTCGGCCTGGCCGCTGTAGCGATGCAGCAAGGTCTGGAACGAGGCCAGCAGGAGCATGAACAGGGTCACGTCCTGACGCTGGGCCAATGCCTTGAGTTCGGCCACCAGCGCGCTGTCCAGATGGATTTGCCGACGCGCGCCCCGATGGCTTTGCACCGCTGGGCGTGGGTGGTCCAGTGGCAGCTCCAGCACCGGGTGCTCAGTGCCCAGACGCGCGCACCAGTAATCGAGCTGACGCTGTGTTTCCCCGGCCGCCATCCAGTCGCGCTGCCACTGGGCATAGTCGGCGTACTGGATCGGCAGCGCTGGCAACGCGCTTTCGCCCTGGTAGAGCGCCACCAGCTCATCGACCATCACCTGCATCGACCAACCGTCGGAGATGATGTGGTGCTGGGTGATCACCAGCACGTGATGCTGCGGCGCAACGTCGAGCAATTTGACCCGCATCAGCGGGCCACTGCGCAGGTCGAATGGGCGCTGAATTTCCTCGACCACCGCCTGTTCGATAGCCGACGCATCGACGGGCTGGCGCTCGATGGCCAGCGCCAGGCCTGGATGGATGACTTGCAGGGTCTGCTCGCCGTGCTCCACAAAGCTGGTGCGCAGCGGTTCGTGACGTTGCACCAGAGCCTGGAACGCCTGTTCCAGGGCGCCGATGTCGAGCTGACCGCGCAGGTGCAGGGCGGTCGGCACGTGATAGGCCGCGCTGGTCGGGTCCAGTTGCCAGAGGAACCATTGGCGCTCCTGGGCGAAGGACAACGCCAGTGGCTGGTCGCGCCCGATCGCCAGCAGCGGCTGCGCCGTGTTCACCTGCAACGCGGCGCAAGCATCGGCGAACCCGCGCAAGGTCGGCTGCTCGAACAGGCTGCGCAACGGCACTTCCAGGTTGAGCGCATGCCGCACGCGGGAAATGACCTGAGTGGCTAGCAACGAGTGACCCCCGCGTTCGAAAAAGTGATCGTCCAGGCCGACCTGCTCGACCTGCAACACCGCTTGCCAGATCGCCGCCAGCTGGATCTGCAGCGGGCTGTGGGGCGCCACGTAGGCTTGGGCGTGCAGGTTCAAGTCCGGCGCCGGCAGCGCGCGGCGGTCGAGCTTGCCGCTGTTGTTCAGTGGCAACGCATCGAGCACCACCCACTGCCCAGGCACCATGTAGTCCGGCAGCGATTGGCGCAAGCGGGCCGCCAGGGCTTGGGTTTCCAGCGTGTGGCCCTCGGCGGGGACCACGTACGCGACCAATTGCATGCCGGTGGCGCCCGGCACAGCCAGCACTGCGGCTTCGCGCACCCACGGCAAGGCTTGCAGGCTGGCCTCGATTTCGCCCATTTCGATGCGCAAGCCGCGAATCTTCACCTGATGGTCGATACGCCCGACGTATTCCAGCGCGCCTGCCTCGTTGTAACGAGCCAGGTCGCCGCTGCGATAGAGCCGCGCACCGGGTACGGCGGAAAACGGGTCGGGCAGAAAGCGCTCGGCGGTGAGCGCCGGGCGGTCGAAATAGCTTTGAGCCAGACCGGCCTGCGCGCCAATGCACAATTCGCCCACGCCCTCGTTGGCCAGCAGTTCGAAAGCGCTGTCGAGCACGTAGAGCGAGCGCCCTGCAATGGCACGCCCAATCGGCACGCCGAACGCATCGTTGGCATCAACCCGTTGGCAATCGTGCACGCTGGAGACCACGGTCGCCTCGGTCGGCCCGTACGTATTGACCAGCCGCACACCGCCCAACCCGGCCGCATGCCAGGCGCGCAGGCCTTCCACCGACATCGCCTCACCGCCCACGTGCACTTGGCGCAACTTGCCCAGGGCGCGGCGGTCCACGGCGCACTCCTTGGCCAGCAGGTACCAGTAAGCGGCGGGCAAGTCGGCCAGGGTCACGCCCTGCTCAACGATCTCACGCGCCAGTTGCCCGGCGTCCCACAGCTCATCGCCGCGCATGATCAGCGCCGCGCCCACGCACAGCGGCGGGTAGCACTGCTCGACAAAGCCGTCGAAGCTGAAGGTCGCAAATTGCAGCACGCGGTCCTGGGCGCTCAGTTGGCTGTACACCACGGCGCTGTCGCAGAATTGGCCGAGGGCGGCGTGGTCGATGGCCACGCCTTTGGGCTGGCCGGTGGAGCCGGAGGTGTAGATCACATAGGCCAGGTCCGCCGCTGCGGCATGGTTCGGCGGATTGGTCGCGGGGTAACCGGCCAACTCGTCACCGGCTGCGCTGAAGTCGACACGGCTCAGCCCCGCCGGCAACGGCAACTCGGTGAGCAAGCCGGTTTCGCTGAGCAAAAGGTCCAGCCGGCTGTCCGCGAGCATATAGGCCAGGCGCTCGGCCGGGTATTTCGGGTCCAGCGGCACGTAGGCCGCGCCGCTCTTGAGCACTGCCAGCAGGCTGACGACCAGTTGCGGGCCACGACGGGACGCCAGACCCACGCGCTGCCCGGGGCCGACGCCCAGTTCCAGCAGACGATGAGCCAGACGGTTGGCGCGTGCGTTGAGCTGGGCATAGCTCAAGCGTTCGCTGCCGGCCTGCACCGCCAGGGCGTCCGGCGTGGCCTGTGCCTGGGCAGCGATGCGCTGGTGGGCGCGGTCCTGACGCGCAGCCGCCATCGGCAACTGGCTGAGGGCAAGCACATCGCGCTGGGCGGTGGCGTCGAGCAAGCGCAGGTTGCCCAGGGGGCTTTGCGCGTCGGCAAGCAATTGTTCAAGCAGATGCTGCAGGTTGTCGCTCAGGCGGGTGACCTGGGAGTCGCTGAAATACGCGCGGTCGTAGCTGAACTCCAGGCGCAGGCTGGCACCCAGTTCGATGCCCAGGGTCAGCGGGTAATGGGTGCGCTCATGGTTGTGCAACCGGCCGAACGTCAGGCCGGCCGGCGCCCCTTGTTTGAGGGCTTCGGCCACGGGGAAGTTTTCGAACACCAGCAGGGTGTCGAACAGCGCAGCGCCTTGCTGGCCAGCCCAGCTCTGGATGTCATAGAGCGGCACGTGCTCGTGATCACGCAGGCTGAGGTTCAACGCCTGCAACTCGCTGAGCCAGCTGACGGCCGATTGCGCCGGCGAGGCGGCGCTGATGATCGGCAGCGTGTTGATGAACAGGCCCAACTGTTGCTCGATCCCCGGCAATGGCGCGGAACGCCCGGCCACGGTGGCGCCGAAGGCCACGCACGTCTGGCCGGTATAGCGTTGCAGCAGCAGGCTCCAGGCGCCTTGCATCAGGATGTTGAGGGTGACCTTGTGCTGGCGGGCGAACTCACCGAGGCGGTGGCTGAAGTCACTGCCCAGCACAACCTGATGTTCAGCGGTACCGGCTCCCGCGACCGGTGTGCGCAGCGCTTGGGCGAGCAAAGTCGGTGCTTGCAAGGGCGCCAGCTCGGCTTTCCAGAAGGCTTCGCCGTTGCCTTGTCGTTGCAGCCAGCCCAGGTAATCGCGGAACTGCCCGAGCGGCGCAGGTACTGCCTGGCCAGCGTAATGGGCAAGCACTTCGCCGAGCAACTGGGCGTTGCTCCAGCCATCCATGAGGATGTGGTGGCTGGTGAAGATCAGGTGCCAGGCCGCGCCCGCACCGCGTACCAGCATCAGGCGAAACAGCGGCGCGGCATTGAGTTCGAAGCCGCGTTCACGCTCGCTGCAAGCCAGGGCCTCGAGATCGGCACTCGGATCTTCGATCACCTGCAATTGCAGGTCGACCTGACGTTGGATCACTTGATGCGCGCTGTCCAGGCCCAGCCAATGAAAGCTGCTGCGCAGGATGTCGTGACGGTCCAGCGCGGCTTGCCAGGCGCGCCCGAATGCGAGCAGGTCGAGGCCGTCGATGTCCAGGCGCAACTGGTTGATATACGCCTGGGCTTCGGGCTCCAGCAGGGTGTGGAACAGCATGCCCTGCTGCATCGGCGACAGCGGGTAAAGGTCGGCGATGGCCGGCCCGGCCAGCGGCAATCCATCGAGCTGCGCCGGGCTGAGACGGGCCAAGGGGAAATCCGACGGCGTGACCTGTCCAGCCGGCGTGGCACAGCAGTGCTCGATCAGGGCCTTCAGTTCAACAGCGTATTCATCGGCCAGGCGCTGGATGGTCGAAGCCTCGAACATCTCGCGACTGAAGCCCCACTGCAACGCCAACTCACCGCCATACACCTGCCCCTCCACCGTCAGCCAGTTGGCCAGCGGCGCCTCGGGGTCCTGGGCTTGGCCGCTGCCCTCGGCGGCCGGCACGAACAGCGCGGACTCATCGAACTGGCGGTCGAACTGACCCAGGTAATTAAACGTGATACGCGGCGGCGCCAGGCCGGCCAGGGATTCGCGGGCTTCAGGCGCGCCGAGATAGCGCAGCACGCCATAGCCCAGACCCTTGTCGGGCACGGCGCGCAGTTGCTCCTTGACTGCCTTGATCGCGTCAGACAGTTCGCCGTCGGCTTGCAGGCGTACCGGAAACAGACTGGTGAACCAACCGACGGTGCGGGTCAGGTCGACGCCATCGAACAGGTCTTCGCGGCCATGCCCTTCCAGCTGGATCAGCGCGGCGGGCTGCCCGCTCCAACGGCTGATCACGCGTGCCAGGGCGGTGAGCAACAGGTCATTGACCTGGGTGCGATAGGCCGCCGGCGCCGCTTGCAGCAGTTGGCGCGTGTGTTCGGCATCAAGGCGTGTTTCAAGCTTGGCGCCCAGGCGGTTTTGCTGGCCGCCTTCAGGGTGATCACACGGCAATTCGGCATCGACCGATTGCGCCTGCCAGTACGCCAGTTGAGGGTCGAGGGCCTGCGCGTGGTCTTGCAGTTGGCGCGCCCAGTGCTGATAGGCGCTGGTCTTGGCCGGCAGCGTCTGTTCGCGATACGCCTGTTGCAGGTCTTCGAGCAGGATGCGCCAGGACACGCCATCGACCACCAAGTGGTGGGCCACCAGCAGCAAACGCTGGGTGCCGTCGGCCATGTCGACCAGGGCGGCGCGCAGCAGCGGGCCTTGCGCCAGGTCGAGGCTGCGCTGGGCCTCATCGCACAGCGCGGCCAATTCGGCGTCGGTGTTGGCATGGGTCTGCAACAGCACCGAGGCGTCGACCGGCGCGGCGTGGTGCTGTTGCCACCCCTCGGCCTGCGCCACGAAGCGCAGGCGCAGGGCATCGTGATGCCGGATCAACTGCATCAGCGCCGCGTCGAGCCGGGCAGGCTCCAGTGCTTCACGCGGGGTCAGCAGCAATGACTGGTTCCAATGCTGGCGCGCCGGGATGGCCTGGGCGAAAAACCCTTGCTGCACCGGGGTCAGGATAACTTCGCCGCTGACCGGCCCTTGATCGACCACGCTCAGCGCGTCGAAGCCCGCCACCAGCGCGAGGCTGCGCACACTCTGGTACTGGAACAGGTCGCGCGGGCTCAGGCGGATCCCGGCCTGGCGGGCGCGGCTGACCACCTGGATGGAGATGATCGAATCGCCGCCCAGTTCGAAGAAGTTATCGTCCAGGCCGACGGCCTCGATACCCAAGACGTCGCACCAGATCGCGGCCAAGGCTTTTTGCAGGGTGTTTTCCGGGGCGGCAAAAGCCTGCTGCGGTGCGGCGTCCGGCAATGGCAGCGCCTTGCGGTCGAGTTTGCCGTTGGCGGTCACCGGCAGCTTGGCAAGCGTGATGAAGTGGGTGGGCACCATGTACTCCGGCAGGCTGCCGAGCAGCCATGCCTTGAGGTCGGTCGTCGCATCGTTTTCAAGCACCAGGTAAGCCACCAATTGCTTGCCGCCATGCACCAGCACTACGGCTTCGCGCACTGCCGGATGCTGCATCAGGCGCGTTTCGATCTCGCCCAACTCGATGCGCAAGCCACGCAACTTGACCTGATGATCGAGGCGCCCGAGGTATTCGATCACGCCATCGGCGCGCTGGCGCACGCGGTCGCCGGTGCGATACAGGCGCTCGCCGGCCACAAAGGGGCTTGGCACAAAACGCTCGGCCGTCAGCGCCGGGCGCCGATGGTAGCTGCGTGCCAGGCCGGTGCCACCCAGGTACAGCTCGCCCGAGATACCCGCGGCAACCGGGTTGAGTTGGGCATCGAGCACGTAGGTGGCGAGGTTGGCGATCGGCCGGCCGATGGGCACGCTGTCGGCGCCTTCATCGATGCAGGTCCAGTGGGTCACGTCGATCGCGGCTTCGGTCGGGCCGTAGAGGTTGTACAGGGCCGTGTTCGCCAGCTTGGCGAACACCTGATGTTGCGCGTCCAACGGCAAGGCTTCGCCACTGCAGACAATCCGCTTGAGGCTGGCGCAGGCTTCTACACCGGGCTCATGGATAAACGCCTGCAACATCGACGGCACGAAGTGCACGGTGGTGATGGCGTGCCGGTTGATGGTCTCGATCAGGCGTGCCGGTTCACGGTGTTCGCCAGGCGCGGCGACCACCAGGCGTGCGCCGGTGATCAGCGGCCAGAAAAATTCCCACACCGAAACGTCGAAGCTGAACGGGGTTTTCTGCAGCACCGCGTCGCCGGCATCGAGGGCGTAGGCCTGTTGCATCCAGCACAACCGGTTGACCAGCGCACGGTGGCTGTTTCCGGCGCCCTTGGGTTTGCCGGTAGAGCCGGAGGTGTAAATCACGTAGGCCAGGTTCAGCCCACGGAGGGTGACGTTGGGGGCCGTGGTGCTGTAGCCGTCGAACCCACTCGCCGGCTGATCCAGAGCAATCACCTGGATCCCTGCGGTGGGTAGTTGCGCCATCAGGCTTTGCTGGCTGAGCAGCAGTGTGATGCCGCTGTCCTCGATCATGTACGCCAGGCGTTCTTCGGGGTATTCCGGGTCCAGCGGGACGTAGGCACCACCGGCCTTGAGGATGGCCAGCAGGCCAACGACCATCTCGATGGAACGCTCGACACAGATACCCACCAGCACGTCCGGGCCGACGCCTTGCTCACGCAGCGCATGGGCCAGCCGGTTGGCGCGCGCGTCCAGCTGGGCATAGGTGAGGGTCAGCTCACCGAAGAGCAGCGCGGGTGCGTCAGGCGTGCGGCGCGCCTGGTCTTCGATCAAATGGTGGATGGCGCGTTCGGTCGGGTATGGCTCGGCTCTGTGGTTCCAAGCCTTGACCAGCACCTGTTGCTCGTCCGCACTCAGCATCGGCAACTCGCTGATGCGCTGCTCACCGTCGGTTACCATGGCCTGCAACAAGCGCACCCAATGGAGCGCCATGCGCTGGATGGAGGGTGCGTCGAACAGGTCGTTGGCGTAGGTCAGCGCGGCATGCAGGGTGCCGGATTTTTCATAGGTGTCGAGGGTCAGGTCGAACTGGGTAGTACGGCCTTGCCATTCCACCAAGGCCAGTTCCAGGCCGGAGGCGGTGCTGACAGAGGCGATGTCCGCCACTACCGGTTGATGGTTGTACATCACCTGAAACAGCGGCGTATGGCTCAAGCTGCGCTCGACTTTCAAGGCCTCCACCAAGCGTTCGAAAGGCAACTCCTGATGAGCCTGGGCGCCCAGGGCGTGCTCCTTGATGCCTTGCAGCAGTTCGCTGATGCGGGTCTGGCCGGTCAGCTCGGTGCGCAGTACCTGGGTGTTGACGAAGAAACCGATCAAGCCTTCGACTTCAGTGCGGTTGCGGTTGGCGATGGGCACGCCGACGCGGATATCGCCCTGCCCCGTGTAGCGATGCAGCAGCACGTTGAAGGCGCCGAGCAGCAACATGAATAACGTGACGTTGTGCTTTTGCGCGCACAGGCGCAGTTGGGTGGCCAGTGCCGGGTCGATCTCGAAGGTATGGCGTGTGCCCTGGAAACTCGGCATCGCCGGCCGTGGACGGTCGGTCGGCAGCTCCAACACCGGATGCTCATCGCCCAGGCGCGCCTGCCAATAGGCCAACTGGCGCGCCTGCTCGCCAGCTTCCAGCCAACGGCGCTGCCACAGCGCGTAGTCGCTGTACTGGATCGCCAGCGCAGGCAATTGCGGCGCCTCGTTGCGCTCGTGGGCGTCATAGAAGCGGATGAACTCATCGATCAGCACATTCATCGACCAACCGTCGGAGACGATGTGGTGCAGGGTCAGCAGCAGCACGTGCTCATGTGCGTCGAGCTTGAGCAGTTGCACGCGCAGCAACGGGCCTTTTTCCAGGTCGAACGGCAATAGCGACTGCCGCGTCGCCGCCGCATTGACCGCCTGCTCACGGTCAACGGGCGCCAAGCTGCTCAAATCCAAATGCTCGACGGCCAGCGACGGCTCGATTGAAACCTGTGCCAGACGCTCATCCGCTTGACGCTGAAACACCGTGCGCAGGGTTTCATGGCGCGCCACCAGGCTGGCGAACGCTCGTTCCAGGGCGTCGAGGCTGAGCGCGCCTTTCAAGCGCACGGCGCCGGGCAGGTTGTAGGCGCCGCTGGCCGGATCCAACTGCCAGAGAAACCACATGCGTTGCTGCGCGTAGGACAGCGCCTGGCGATCCTCAGCCTCCGCCCCCGCCGGAATCGGAAACCGGGAAAAATCCACGCCTTCTTTCTGCAAGGCTTGCAGGAACAATTGGCGCTTTTCCAGGGGCAACCCGATAAACCGGCGAGCAAGTTTCAAGGAGTCTTCAGCATTCATGTGTTGGAGTCCGGAGCAATAGGCAGGAAGCACAAAGGCACGTCGTCCCTATAAAACGAATCGCGGAAGGAAAAATTAGCGAGGAATGGGGGGCTGCAAGCGAGGTGTCATCAGGGGTTACATCAATGTCGGGAAAGACTGGGCAAGCCGAGCTAGCATTGACTCACACCACATTTTGCAACTACATTTAGTTACACGCAGGGAACGCCGTGTCCAAAAATGAAAAGCTGCTCGCCAAACTGCTCAATGAGCACATGGCATTCACTTGGTCCGAACTCGTAACGCTGTTACGTCGACTGGGTTACGCACAGATTGAAGGGGCTGGAAGCCGGGTCAAATTCGATATCGGCGATCCGAGTGCAATGATCACCCTGCACAAGCCTCACCCCGGCAATGAGTTGAAACACTACATTCGGCGCCAAGTCATCGAACAATTGAAATCAGGAGAACTGATTCAGTGAACAATCAACTGAAACACAAAGGCTACATCGGCTCCATCGAAGCCAGCCTGGAAGACAACTGCCTGTTCGGCAAAATCCTGTTCATCAAGGCCCTGGTGAGCTACGAAGGCAAAACCGTCGCGGAATTGGACGCAGCTTTCCAGGAGGCGGTGGACGATTACCTCTCCACCTGCCAGTCGCTCGGGCAGATTCCTGAAAAGCCCTGCAAGGGCTCGTTCAACGTACGCGTCGGCCATGACCTGCACCTGGCCGCAGCGTTGGCGGCGACCCGCAAGAAAGTCACGCTGAACGACCTGACACGTCAGGCGCTGGATGAGTTTCTACAGCATCACTTCCCAGAGCCTTGCGCAGCGATTGGCTGACTAGCCCAACCGCCGGTACCCCAGCACGGCCGAACTCAGTACAACCACCCCCGCCGCCAGCGCCACCCAGAACCCGCTGGTGGCGCCAAAGTGGTCAATCATCCATCCGGAGCTGGCGGCGCCGATGGCCACGCCAATGCTCAGGCCGGTGATCAGCCAGGTCATGCCTTCAGTGAGGCGGCTCGGTGGGACCACCCGCTCCACCAACGCCATGGACACGATCAGGGTCGGGGCAAAGAACAGTCCAGAGATAAAGATCGCCACGGCCAGCCCCGGAATATTGGTCACCAGCAGCAATGGCAAGGTCGTCACCGCGGTGGACACGCCGCAGAACAGAAACTGCCGGGGTAACGGCGCCTTGAGCTTGAGCATGCCGAAGGCCAAGCCCGCCAGGCAGGACCCAATGGCGTAGACCGACAGCACGATACTCGCGGCCGTCGGGTGGCCCGCATATTGCGCGAATGCGACGCTGACCACGTCCACCACACCGACAATCACGCCCATGGCCAGCAGCAGGGTCATCAGGATCTGCACCGCAGGCGAGGCGATCAACCAGCGCTCGTGATGATCGTGACGGGCATGCACCGGCGGTTCAGTGGCGCGTTGCAGCACGAACGTGGTCACGCCGACCGCCAGCAACACCGCCGCCACCAAGGGGCCCGCCTCAGGGAAAAGCACCACGCTGAGGCCGACCGAAACGGGCGGGCCGACGATGAAGCACACCTCATCGAGCACCGACTCCAGGGCAAACGCGGTTTGCAGCTTGGGTTGGCCGCGGTACAGCTCGGTCCAGCGCGCCCGCACCATCGCCGACATATTGGGCATGCAGCCGGCCAGCGCGGCAAACAGGAACAGCGTCCAGCCTGGCGCTTGCAGACGCGTGCACAGCAGCACCATCGACAACGCGCCGCCACCGATCAGCGCGGCGATGGGCAGCACCTTGCCCTGGCTGTAGCGGTCCACCAGGCGCGACACCTGCGGTGCGCAAAACGCAGTGGCCAGCGCGAATACCGCCGCGACCGAGCCCGCCAGCCCATAACCGCCATGCACCTGCGAGAGCATGGTAATCAGGCCAATCCCGGTCATGGATATGGGCATGCGTGCCAGCATGCCAGCCAGCACAAAAGCGCGAGCGCCAGGCACCTGGAACAACTCGGCGTAGGGGTTTGCCATGGATAAAGCGCCTTCTTTCCTTAGACGGGCAACCTTTTATCACACCAGCCGCTTGATCTGCTTGTGCCGCCATACCAACCGGTAATACGCCGTCTGCAGCACCAGCATCGCCAGGTATGTCACCGGAAACGCCATCCACACCCCTTCGAGACCAAAGTGCGCATTGAACAGGTAGGCCACTGGCAACTCCACGCACAGCACGCAGAAAATCGAGATGGCGACCGGCATCAATACCACACCGCTGGCGCGCATGATCCCGCCAATCACGGCCTGGAAGCCAAACACCAGAATGCTCCACAGCATGATGTGCAACAGGTGCTCAGCGTTGACCCGCGCGGTAGGGTCAGTGATGAACAACCCCAGCAGCCAGTGCGACAGCCCATAGCCGAGCACGATCAGGCCGCCGGTGAGAACGGTGTTGATCAACAGCCCGGTGCGCAGGATTGGCCCGATGCGCTCCAGACGCCCGGCGCCAATTGCCTGAGCCCCGAGGATCGAGGCGGTGATGGCAATCGACAGCGCCGGAAACTGTACGTAGTTGACGATTTGGGTCACCGCGCCGTACGCCGCCGTGGCCTGGGAGCCGTGGCCGTTGACCAGCGCCAGGATGACCAACTCCGACAGCGACAGCACCACCATCTGCAGACCCGTCGGCAGACCGATGCGCAGGACCTTGCCCAGGATTACCCGGTCCAGGCGCAAGGCGGCGAGCATGGCGCGATCCGGCGCCATTACATGGTTTTTGTGGCGCAGGCGCAGGATCAAAAACAGCATCGCCAAGGCATTGCCCGCAAGCCCCGCGTACGCCGCACTCTGGATGCCCATGGGCGGCAGGCCAACCCAGCCGCCAATCAACGCAGGCGTCAGCAACAAGCCCACGGAGGTCGAAACCATCAAGGCCAGTAACGGCGAAACGGTATCGCTGACACTGCGCAGCACTTGGGTGTACAGAATGAATACCAGCAACAGCGGCATGATCAGCATCATCACCTGGGCATAGCCCACCGCGTCGTCAAGCACATCAACGGGGGTTCCCAACGCCCGTAACGCAGGGCGCGCAAACAGGCTGCCGAGTATGGCGGCAACCAGGCCCACCAGCGCGCCGAGGGTCAGCGTGGCACCGGTGATCGTCTTGACCATCTCCGTCTCTCGGGCGCCCCAGGCCTGGCCGATCAACACCGAGGCGCCAGCGCCCAGGCCAATCACCAACGCAATGAAGAAAAACACAATGGGGAACATGCCCGATACCGCCGCCAGCGCGTGGGTACCCAGCATCTGCCCGACATAGATACCGTTGAGCGTGCCGGAAAAGCTTTGCAGAAAATTGGACAGCACCATTGGTGCCAGAAAGAACAGGTAGATCTGCCACAACGGCCGTTGTTGGATGACTTGCATATGGTTCGAGGCCCTGGCTGCAGGTGGTCGTCAATGCCTTGAGTCTATTGGCGCTCAGCCGCGAATGATACGCCTGAGTGACGATCCACCGTACAAGCTTCGGGCACCGACGACTGCTAGCTGAGTAACCGGAAGCAGCCGTTGGCGATCAGTTGATATTACCCACCCGCAGACACGGAGCAATTTGCGGCAGATGCGCTAGCGTAAGGACTGGCTCGTTCGTTGGACGATTCTTTGCTGATCATATGGTCGATGTTAACCATATCGAAGCGTTGGTCTTCAGCGCCTGGTTTGCCGCCCTCCCGAACGCCGATATCCAGTTCGCGCAACAAGCCCGGACGATTGAGCAACTCCAGGGCCACTTCACGCGCTTGCGCACTGAACGTCCGGTTGGACGGGATAAGACCCGCAGCCTCTTTCAGCTCGTTGACATTGACATAATTGTCATTGGCGCCAGCGGTGAACTGCCTGAAGTTATCCTTCACGGCCTTAAGCAGTCCGGCGTCGCTCATGGTGCGAAACTCACTCGCTGCATCCGCCAGATCCTGCCGAGAGATACTGCCGTCGAGCGAGCCACTGCGACCCTGATCAAGTTTCTTGAACAGTTGACCCCGTTCCAGCAGTTCCTGCGCAAGCGCGGCGTCCGCTGGACTGACGGGCCGACCATCCAAGGTATAACCAGAAGCCGCAGCGCTCAGCGATGCGTCATTAATCTTGCCGAGCGAGGGGTCTTGCAGGTTGCTGTAATGGGAAAGCACTTTGGCCGACAGTGATTCGTTGCTGTCATTGGCATACGGTCGACCTCCCTCCATCACGGGACTCCATTGCTGATTGCCCGCCCCCCCCGCATAGAAAGTCTGCTGCGACGCGACAGCTCGCGGTTGAGGTCCACACGCGTCCCAGCCTTCCATGCCCCGCGGCCCACCGGACGAGGGCTGTGGGTTATAGAGGAGATCAAACTGCTGGTTGACTCTCTGCTGCTGCATCGCGCCATTGTAGCGGCCAGAAAATTGGTTTTCTGGCTGTTGCATCGCGTCGTTATAACCCGCTGCAAACTGGTTCCCCGACCGCGATTGATAGTTGGGCACAGCTTGCCGGTTCATATGGCTGATGGCGGCCCGTACATCCTCTCGGTTGATCAACCCATCTTCCTGACCGCCGTTCTGAACGCCGTCAAGGAGGCTTGCGAGGCCAGGTCGGCCCAAAATATCCCTGGCAAGCAGCGTCATCTGATCATCGTAACCGCCGTTTCCCAGTGGACCGTTGGCCACCTGTGCAAGCGAGTCTCGCGAAATGAAAGAACTTCCAGGCGACCTGAAATATTCGAAGTTCCTTAGCATGATATCTGCAACGTTCGAATCGGAATAATTGCTGGCCATATTGCTCGGCGTGTTCACCATAGAATTGCGCCCACAATCGGCTGACGAATATCCGAAGTTCTGTGCGGGTGGAAGCGAATAAAGCGATTGGTTTGAGTAAGAATTCATCATTTCGACACCTCATGTCTTGGACGTAACGACTGCTCAACCAGGCAAGTAAGCCATCAGTTCAGCTAGCTTTTGGTGGCAGCTGAAAACAGTACGGTTCCAAATAAACATGAAGTTACGTGCAAGGATTTTTACCGTCGCACGTAAAGCCAAACCCTATACAACAATGCGAAACAGACGTGCATTCGCGTAGGACCGTTTCTGAAAACAACCACTTTCTCGATTACGCCCTCGTGCGCATCAGAAAAGGCTACCCACCAAACGCCTGCGAAGGCCGACGCAATGTAGGATCAAACGGATTGATCCGCGGCCCGATTGCCGCCGCCTCTCGCTTCAGTAACTCGACCACCATCGGCAAGCGGCTCGGACCCAGGCGATCACTGATGGTCGCCACGCTCAACGCCGCTACCGCATGCCCATCACGGGTCAGAATCGGCACCGCCAGCCCTGCCATGCCCTCCAGCACGCCCGTGTTGCGCGCGGCGTACCCGAGGCTGCGTACGTTCTGCACCTCGGAACGCAGCAGCACCTCGTCGTAGAGGTGAAAATCCTTGAGTCGCGGCAGGTTGTAGCGAATCACCGTTTCGCGCTCTTCCTCGGGCAGGAACGCCAGGATCGCCAGGCTGCCCTGCCCTACGCCCAATGCCACGCGCCCACCGATATCGCCGGTGAAGGTGCGAATCGGGTACGGACCTTCGCTGCGATCCAGGCAGATCGCGTCGAAGCCACTGCGGGCCAGCAAAAAAAGCGAGTCGCCCAGCGAGGCACTCAGACGCAACAGGCTTGGCCGCACCAGATCGCGCAGGTTGCTGGTGTTGCCGGCATTCGCCGCCAGGGCAAACAGCTCCAGGCTCAGCCGGTAGCGTTTACTGCGCGCGTCCTGCTCGACCATGCCTTCGTCCATCAGGCTGCGCAGCAGCCGGTGGGTGGTGGGTTGCGAGAGGCCTACCTGTTGCGCGAGCTGGGTAACCCGCTCACCGCCTTCAGGCGCTTGGCCCAGGGTGCGCAACAGCGCGAACAGGCGAGAGACGCCGCCTGCCCCAACCTCACGGGCTTCGCTATTCCGCTCAGTGGAATCTTTCACGCTTCTTCTCCAGCCAAATTCTATTGAATGAATAAAACTGAAAATAGTTATCCATTCAGTGAAATATCATCTTCCGCCCACTCTAGTCTTCGTCCTAATCTGCGTCCACAGGGGCGAAATGAACAACAACCGGCAGCCGACTTGAGATCGAGCGCCAGCGCACCCGAAATAGTTCTTTCGCATCTGCCCAAAACAAAAAAGCGCGTTTTCGACGCGACTCAATAAGGTGGAACGCAGACATGGCATTTCTCCAACTCCGCGCCTTGAGCAAACGCTATGGCGCCGTCGATGCGGTGGTCGCCACTGACCTTGCGGTAGAACAAGGCGAGTTTGTTTCCCTGCTCGGCCCTTCGGGTTGCGGCAAGACCACGACCCTGCAGATGATCGCCGGTTTCGTTGACGTGAGCGGCGGGCAGATCCTGCTCGATGGCCGCGACATCACCCATGCCAAGCCCGCCAGCCGAGGCCTGGGCGTGGTGTTCCAGAGCTACGCGCTGTTCCCGCACATGACGGTGCGCGACAACGTCGCCTTCGGCCTGAAGATGCGCAAGGTACCCGCCGGCGAGATCGCCGCCAGAGTCAAAACCGTGCTGGAGCTGGTGCGCCTGGCCCCACATGCCGAGCGCTACCCTCGGGAGCTGTCCGGTGGCCAGCGCCAGCGCGTGGCCCTGGCACGGGCGCTGGTGATCGAGCCGCCGGTTCTGCTGCTTGATGAGCCGTTGTCCAACCTTGACGCCAACCTGCGCGAAGAAATGCAGTTTGAAATCCGCCGCATCCAATGCGCGGTGGGCATCACCACCTTGATGGTCACCCACGACCAGGCCGAGGCGCTGTCGATCAGCGACCGCGTGGTGGTGATGCAGGCCGGACGCGTGACCCAGATCGATGCGCCCTACACGCTCTACGAGCACCCGCGCACACGGTTTATCTCGGATTTCGTCGGCAAGGCCAATCTGCTCGCCGGCGACTACGATGCCCTGGGCATTCCGCAAGTGCGCCAGGCTGGCGGCGATGGCGCGCTGACCCTGAGCCTGCGCCCGGAAAAAATCCAGTTACTGGGCGCAGGCGCCGGCCGCTTGCAGGGCAAGGTGCTGGACCGCTACTTCTTCGGCAGCCAGTGGCTGTACCGCGTGCATACCGACCTTGGCGAAATCACCGTGGTGCGCAGCAACGACGGCAGCGCGCCACTGGGCAACGGCGCGCCAGTGGGCCTGGATTGGCAAGCGGACCTGTTGCGGGTACTGGCGGCGGACGAGGTGCGCCCATGAGTCGCGGCTACTTACTCTCGCTGCCGGCCCTGGTGCTGTTTGCCGGGCTGTTGATCCTGCCGCTGGGCCTTACCCTGGTGCTGTCGTTCAACGTATTCGACTACCAGGTGGGCGTGAAGGCCGATGAGTGGACCCTGGCCCATTACCTGTCTTTGTTCAGCGACAGTTACTTCTACGAGATCTTCTGGCGCACCTTCTGGATCAGTGCGCTGGTGACCCTGCTGTGCGTGGTGATCGGCGTGCCGGAGGCCTATATCCTCAGCCGCATGGGCACACCGTGGCGATCGATCTTTCTGATTCTGATCCTCACGCCGTTGCTGATTTCGGTGGTGGTGCGCGCTTTTGGCTGGAGCCTGTTGCTGGGCGCCGACGGGCTGGTCAACCAGACCATTCAATGGCTCGGTGGCCGCCCGGTGAAGCTGCTGTATACGCCCTTCGCGGTGATCATCGCGCTGGTGCATGTGATGCTGCCGTTCATGATCATCCCGGTGTGGACCTCTTTGCAGAAGCTCGACCCGTCGGCTGAACAGGCCGCGTTGTCGCTTGGGGCCAGCCAGGCCACGGTGATGCGCAAGATCGTCTTGCCCCAGGTGATGCCCGGCGTGCTGTCCGGCACCCTGATCGTGTTCGGCCTGGCCGCCAGCTCGTTTGCGATCCCCGGCCTGCTCGGCGGACGCCGCCTGAAAATGGTCGCCACGGTGGTGTAC
>Ga0265797_10003568_pt1 | contig 24755 bp, 15 predicted proteins | sample P2T30metagenome_FD_192433 | JGI IMG/M metagenome (GOLD analysis project Ga0265797, IMG submission 192433) | Plant litter microbial communities from East Loma Ridge, Irvine, California - P2 T30 | ecosystem: Environmental > Terrestrial > Plant litter > Unclassified | place: USA: California... | reverse complement strand
GGGGGGCGTGGCTCTGTAGAGACATTCTCCTGGATTATAGGAAGCCCGCTCTCCGATGTGTCACTTCAGTGTGGCGATGGGGAGGGGGTGTCCGAGAAGGGAGTACATCACATCACACCAATCTGGTCCTGCTTGACGGATTTGTGTGGTTCCCGTAATTTGTAGACATTGTAGTATTCACCTCGTTTGCTTAGTCCTTGGTAGATGTGTTGACACGCCCTCGCCGCCTTTCACACATGTACCTGCGACCACGACTAGATGTTCTTCGCCAGCGTATTGCTGTATGCTGGGTACGCTTCATCTGTCATGGACGTAAAGCTGTCTGAGCATGTGCTCGACCTTGCGCGGCCTCCAGCAGTATCACAATTCCTCAATCTCACGGTCTCGCCAGGCAGCACCATTTCTTACCACTCGGACAATCACCTGCGCGAGCACTTTTCTTCGTCAGCTGAAAATTAATACTCAAGAGGCATGTGCCAGCTACACATACCGGAAGGCCTCGCCGCCTGTATCGCCGCATGCGCTCTTGCTCGCTTTGCACCTGCCAGTTCTCCATGGGTCCCCCGATGCGTCGTCCGGGTCTTTCATGCGACATGTTGCTTCTTTCCGCTCAACAAGGTTGTTGGGATCTGGAAGAGGGAGCGAGTTCGCTGCCGCGAGACCGACGGCTGCCAAAGCCAAGATGATGCTGAATCTCATGGTGCCGATTGTTGTTAGAGGCGAGGTAAGTTGGAAAAGGTGTTGACGATCTGATGACAGTCAAACGAAACCGCATTGGGGATACTTATAGCGCCCTGCCATGAGCGATCGATCATATTATGAGGGCATCGTGAGGCTGTGAGGCTGATCGGTTGTCCAACGATGGTGCCACCCATGCATGTCAATCGTTGCCTGATCCTGATGGAGTCTTGCGCCCTTGCATGTATTCCATGGTGAGTGTGTAGCGCCACGACACAAAGGCGCCGAGAGGCTTCAGAGCGACGCTCTTTCTGACCCGTCGAAGCCTGCACGAGACCACAATCGTAGCAGCTGAGGGACGGTGCGAAAAAGTAAGAACAGCGTCACCATTCACCAAGATCGTGGTGGCGCCTCCGGTTTCATGGCTCGTCCATAACACTCCAAGAAGAGATCAGTTCAGTCGTCGGGCGACGATCTCGTTACCCTAGTGCACGACTCTGCAACTCATGAGGCTGCTTGTGCGACCATGATGTACCCATCTACACCGGTTACTACCTTTGCGGGAGTCCATTCGCCAAAACAACACAACAGCATGTGCTTGGGTAGCTGCTGCCGAACAAAGGGAAAGAGTTTTGCACCTCAGCTGCCCACGCCAGACCAAGTTGTTGTAAGACCCATCGACTCTCAGTGCAACAAGGACTATGCGATGGTGGTCCATTCTACACCGGAGAGCATGCACGTGACCGCCATCACCGCTCCAAGGAACGTTGTGAAGACGTCTGTTCAACGCTGATAGCATGTCATGTCTCCGTCCATTGCTTGGTTCCGAAGCGTTGTACCAAAGCAAAACATCACGGGAATGTCAAAATTTGTATCACCTCCAAACGCCGTAAAGATTGTGTTTGGGGGCTTCTACATGACTTTGTAGCTAATGCACTAACATTATCTGCTTCACAAATCGAAGTTGTCGTACTGTCAGCCGAACGTGGGCATGCAAATCGGCATATCCGACCCATGTGGCTCAGACGATGCAGCACTGAACACTGCTGTCACCCGGGCACAGACCCCTGTCAAATAATTGTCAGTACCGACTCAACAAGACACTCCGGGATCTGAAGACAACTCACGTGTACCACTTTCCGCCAGAGCACGCATTTCCTGCTTTGTTCATGCAGTGGCCGAAAGTACTGCCTTTGCGGCATTCGGTGAACATGCAGCACTTCACATCGTCGGGGTCTTTCAATCGTCCAGTTGTCAGCAAGGAGAAAAATGGGCTGCGTGTCGAATCTTACTGACCATTTGGGCAATCACCGTTCGAATACCAGCCCAAGTCTTTGCGGCAATTGCCCGTCTTCTGGCAAGTGCCAGGAGTTCCCTGCGAGGTTGTCAACACGATTCTGGTATGGCTGTTCGCTCTCGTTTGGCTTACGCTGTGTTTGCAAGCACCGCCAATCTTGCGAGGCTCCAACTCCGGGGAGGTGTTGGGAGAGGACAAGTCCTCTGCTGCAAACGCAAGAGCAGCAAAAGCGATGATTGAGTGCAGTCTCATTGTGGTTGATGGAAGTCCTTGTTGCGTTGTAGTATTGTGTCTGGATGGATGCTCATGACTTGCGGTGGTCACCCTTGGGCCTTTTATCTCATATGCCGATCATGCCACTGACTACCGTTCGACTTTGACCTGACGCTGTTACATAAACCTTCGCTCGGTCTGGACCAGTCGTCGCTGATAATCATCATGCTTGTACAGCACTATGATGCGCCAAGCAAGCAATTTTAATAGTTTCGTCGCATGGCTGATGCATTGGCCAATCAACAGTCGCGACGGGTTCCTACATAGGACAAGTACATCAGCTGGACGTCCCTATACGTTTCGGAGCTTGGGAGGCTGCATATATATTGCATACCTCGTATCAACCGGGCCGTCACGCGTTCCTGCCTGCGACTTAAGTGGCGCTTCACCACGCCTTCATGGACTATACTGTATGCAGGCTGCTCTCAGGAAAGAGCCTGCTGCTAACAGATTAGCGAATTGTCTAGGATAGCCTTGTATATCACGATGATGATTGCCGTTGCACGAGTCTCATCCGCGCGCACACAGCGGCACGACAGTGCTACACCTAGCACCTTTGACATTTCGTGACGGGATGGGGATACAGGCAGGTTGATGGATCGTATGATAGTGGTCCCACTCGTGCGTTTGAAGCATGAAAGGTTGGAACTTCGCTACACGAAACACCAATATTCGTATGGTTGGCTGCAGTCAAACAAACCACTAAAACTAGATCAGGTCAGTTGCTCAAGCTTGTCCTGCAGTGTAACCCGCAGCCTGTTAATTGTGAAGCCAATGTAACGTCGTTTGCTAACAAGCTTCTTAGCGCGTGGCCCATGTGGTCTTGTTTTGCGACGGGCTGCGCGAGGCTTGCAGAGCTGGAAAGATTGCTCTCAATGTGCTCGAAGGTGGAGCGATCAATCGAGAACGAACGATCAAGAAAGATACTTTGCACGACGATCTAGGCTAACTCGGTGCCCTCCGCTCTGCTCACATTGCTCGGTCCTGGTTACCGATTTGTGGTTTGAGCTTCTTCGCTTGATTGAAAATGTGGCCTCGCACGTTTCCACGCGCCAGCTCAGTAAGCCTCTGAATTGTAGAGCCTAACAATAGGCCGTGGTAAACTTCTCCACTGTAACTTTCCTGGAATTAATACCTCAATTTCTTCCCGCCTGTCGTGGCATCTGTGTTTCTGTTCTCAACCTGAACACCCTGCGTTCGAGCCCATTGGATCGCATCAAGTCCTATGAACCGACAGTTGTTGGCAACCAGCTTCTTGAGGCCATTGTTGATGACATCCTTGATGCCCGCGCCCGTCACCTCCGTACCACTCACGTTGAGAGACTGTAGCTTTGGAAGTGTAATGGCGATGATGGACAAATGGCTATCGTCCACACCATGACAACATTCGAGGCTGAGGTGTTTGAGTTCGGCCAAACGGGGATGCGACAGTGTATCCTTGGTCAGTTTGCCACGAACGTCGCTTGCAGTCATCGAAAGAGTGTGCAGACGTGCAGGTTGCTGTGTGTCAGGGCGCCCGCTCGTCCGGAGGGCCAACTCGAATTCGTTGAATGGAACCTCTGCTGCGCATAGTCTGAGCTCTTCCAATAAAGGGAGAGACCATTGAAGAGGCTCGAAACTCGGGCCGTCGTCGAAGAACCGAGCGTGACGAGGACTCCACGTTCCGATAGCAAGCGACTTGATCGTAGGAGGGAGGATGATATGATTGGCCCACATCACATCGATCAGTAGATCCAGAGCTGACAACTGAGTAAGCCTACTGAGGTCGGCTGAGCAGACAACACGATTCTGGCCGCTGGTTTGGTGCAATTTGAGGGCCCGAAGATTTGGCATTTTCGGTAATGATTGTAACACAGAGAGTATGGCTGGCGAGCCATATGACCATGATAGATCCAATCTTTGCATATTGGGAAAGTCGCAATCGGAGATGCTGAATTCATGAGGCCGTGCATTCCCCGACATGTTTTCGCACAAAAGAGTCTCAAGTGCTGGACTGGCATTCTTGAGAATTTCGATCAGCACGCGTGAAGACAGAGTGGTTCCTTTGTAGACCCGTAGAGTCCTGAGATTCTTCGCGGCCTTCAGCACGCCAACAATATCATTTGCCAGTAACCCCGTGTTGAACAGATTGAGTTCCTCTAGTGGGCATACCCGGACGAGCGCTGAAAGAGCTTTGTCAAACTCGAAGAGATTGTTGAGGGTTGCCGTTTTGAGTTTCGAGCGACCAATATTGATAGCGCGACTGATGAAAGCGTTCTTCACCTTCCGGTTGGCACGTGTAAGATCAAGATGACGCCAAAGGTTGGGCGTGCGACGAATGAACTGCGCCCACTCCTTCGACACTAAGCATGTCTTCATGAGCTGTCTGAAGTTCAGGTACTCAAGGATCTGCTCGGCAAGCTCACGAGGGAGCACAGTCAAAGGATCGATGCTTTTCGGAGGCGACAATTCGGTCATGAGCTCCAGATGAACCTTCTTGAGAACCTGAAGATGACATTAGATAAGTGCAAGACTAACCGGCAATACACTTGCTTACCTCGAATCCTTGCCCGACATGCTTCACATTCTTCAGGCCCATGACATAGATCTCCAGCGCCACGCTCTTGCGTTCCATCTTCACCAAGATTTTCCCGGCTCGCACATAGCCGGTCGGATCCTCTTTGGCCAGCTGAATGGTTTTCTTGGAATCTTTCAATGCCGCCTGAAGATCTTCAAGCCGTTCATGACATGCTGCGCGATTGTCGTAAAGCTGGACCGATGGCGAACGGCCGATGGCACGATTGAACAGCTCTAGAGCTTTGGCATAATCCTTGCGCTTGTAGGCTGCGCGAGCCTGCTCCTGGTACTGAGAAGTTTGTGCGTTCATGGTGTCATTACCGCAGTCATGCCAGTGACAAAGGGATGTGGTTGTTCAAGACATGAGTGTTGATAGAAGTAGTCGCGTCCAGAGAACGGGTTACGCGAAGCTGACTGCGTGCACTTCCGACGTTTCGCCGAACTCGATCGCGCTCCCCTTCACTGCACGTTGCCTCGCCTTGACTTGCGCATTTGATGGACAACTTTCTCTTCGGCAGTGACGGAAATCAAAATTGAGAGACTGTATGCATGACAATGTGTTCACTCATGATCTGATTATCTCAGTCTTCAAAGCACGTACGCTTCACTCAATCTTTCACGTTGACATCAAGGCGATATTGAAAAAAGCTACTTCGAGAGAAAGCAAAGTACTGGCTAGACCAAGAATAGCTAGAGGAGTGGCATCCCTAGGTCCTCTGCCTTCTTTGCAGGAAGACAAAAGGATCCGAATCCTGACCGGGTTGAATACAAGATCGTTTTTTCAACACACTGAATATCTCTCACGCACAATGTTTGCGAGCCTTTGAGGTGGCTTTCCGACGGAAGATTCAAAGCCCGACAACCTCGGCATCAAGCTTCAAAGTTGTCGTTGCTTTGCCGTGCGGTGACAAAGCAATAATGGTCATGTAAATAGAAGCTTTTGATATTACATGTATGGAGATTCCAAACCGACAAGGCGAGCACCGTCCCGACGGCTGGACCTTCGAAGCAAGAAACAAGCTCTCGCTTGGATGGTTCCCACGTGGCGAATCTGCAGGAGCGACGCATGCAGATCTCGGACGATAGAGAGTCCACAACCCACTTCCACCAACTGCCGCTGTCGATCAATGTACAGAATGACATCAAGAGTTCTCGAACTTCCAGCCATGGCAGAATAAATGGGGACACTGCGTGAGTATACATATACCATATTTCATGCTCTTTGCGATACTGGTCTCTAGATAGCACATCAGTCCAAACACATCTCATACAACCACAATGAGCACCCAGCAAGCAGCATCATTTACCGACAAGCTCGCCCTAGGCGAAGCGAAGCGCGGCGACCGCACTCGCCGTGTCGTTGTCACAGGCGGCAGCGGCAAGCTTGGTCGTGCCACAGTTAAATACCTTGCCGACGAGGGCTGGGAGGTCATCTCAGTCGACACCAGGAGACCACCAACCGCGAGTGAGGATGGCAAGTCTGGCCTCGGTGGTGCCTACCGCCTGGTCGAGATCGACCTCGAAGACATGGGCGCTGTGCTCGAGACGTTCATGACAATCGATATGGCGTACAACGGCGTCGACGCTGTTGTCCATCTCGCCGCCATCCCCTCGCCAGGTCAGACCAACAGCAGTCGCCAGTTCCGCACCAACACCATGAGCACATACAACGTCCTCGAGGCTTGCCGGAAACTGCGCATCACCAATGTTGTGCTTGCGTCCTCAGAAACACTCATTGGCATTCCCTTCGACCCTCACGGACCGGAAACTCTGCCCATTACCGAGGAGCACGAGCGCAAACCAGAGTCCGCGTACTCGCTCTCCAAGCTCATGGGCGAAACCATGGCCGACCAATTCTGCCGCTGGGACCCAAGCACCAAGATCATCTCGCTGCGCTTCAGCAACGTCATGCTGCCACAAGAGTACGAGTCCTTCAAGAGCTGGCAGGAGGACCCGATGGCACGTTACTGGAACTGCTGGGGATACATCGATGCCAGGGATGGTGGACAAGCAGTTTCCAAATCACTGGCGAGTGAGTTGAAAGGCCACCACCAATACTTGATTGCCGCAGAGGACACATGCATGCGCAAGAACAACGACGAGCTGGTGAAGGCGGCTTTCCCTGGCGCGAAGTACACGCCCACTGCTGGTCCCAACGACACATTGCTGTCTATTGAGAAGGCGAAGAAGGAGCTTGGCTTCAAGCCGGCGTACAAGTGGCAAGATCAGATATAAGTCTGTCTCACAATTATGTCTGGCCACGACGTCCTGCTCAAAAGTTCGACAGGACAAGATATGAATGGCACTACAATAAAAATATATAACGCTCACGCAATTACGATAAACTACAAACAATCGTCCATCACTATCACAAACCACCCATCTTCCCCAGCAACATGAGATTAAACCGTTGCATTGTTGTAAGACAAAATTTATGTTTGAGAACACGGCGACGCGGGGGACCGGTGCATGCTGTAAGCTGACAACCATATATATTCTCTTATTCCCAAATATTTGTCCCTCGAAAAATCGATCGAGATCCACTAGCCTTCCAATCGTTTATCAAACCCTCCTCATCATGCCCCGACCCCACTTATTCCTCCTCGGCCTAATCGCCGCAACACTCACCATAGCACAAACCGGACCGCAAGCAGATCGTCTCCCAGAATGCATTGTACGTTTTCTCAGCACTAACACAAACCCAACCTCCAACCAACAAATCATCACAAGATTGGTAGCTAACAACAAACCCACTCCAAAAACAGAAAACCTGCCACCCCGCAGCAACCGCCTTCGTCAACTGCCCAAACGACGACCAACAATGTGCCTGTATCCACCAAGAAGGTGTCATAAGCAACATCACGGCTTGCGCTGAGAGGACTTGCGAGGATCCTGAGGGGGATGTTAGGGGTATGTGTGATGGCTCGTCTCCTCTGACACCTCCGTTGTTACATACTTCGGACAGTTGAGCTGACAAACCCATCGTGTTCATCGGACTTTTCGACGAGGTGTGCGATAAGTTCAATATTAGTGTACCTGCGACGACGGAAGGGAATGGCTCCTCCAGCGATGGTAGTGATGTGAGGGCTGAGAAATGGACTATGGATAATGGTGGGAGCTACGGCGGCGGCGGCGGCGGCGGCGGTGGTGGTGGCGGTAGCTGGCGAAGTGGGGCGGGAAGCAGTGTAGCTGGTGATGCTCTGCTTGGGTGGGCGTTTGGCGGCGTTGCGTGCGCTGTCGCTTTGGGTGTCATGTTCTGAACGCACGTTCTCGCTCTCTCGTTTGAATGCTGAGGCTTCTTTGCGTGGAATCGGTTCAAATCTTGGTATTCGCACCAAAGAGAGACATGTCTACATACAACGTCTTCTCAGATTCGGCCACCGAATGTCCAAAGATCCAACCAAAGCATTCCCCATCAAAGAGTATCCACGCCACAGATGACCGAGCCTTTGCATCTTCCCGCCAAGTCCACAATACCGATTCTTCTGATCGATTTCGAAGGCAGCAAAGCGCCAGTCATTAGCCGGTACCAGTTTAAAAGGGGAAACATACCTTTGTCCAGAGGGTCGCTCACAACATGTTAAGGCACAAGGAAGATACCAGCTCTTACTCACACAACTGGGACTCGGATGGTACTTACCTGGATGGAATGTGCCACTGCCGTGGCGGATGTGTTTTCTCGTGTTGAAGACGCCTCTTATTCGTGACGCCTGCTGTATAACAGCTTGAGGTGACGGCTCCAGACGCTGGAGTTACTCATTTGTCGCAGGCAAAGCCCGTGAACGGCCGAAGCCGAGAGTTGCGCCGCTTGATCGTGGCGCCTGCTGTGTAACAGCGTGAGGTGGCTGCTCCAGGTGATGGAGTTACTCGGTTTTCGGTGTGGGATGTCTGCGGCCGGCTCGAGGCCGGAAGGGATTTCTGATGCTGAATGCACCGTATACCGGTGCATGCCGTTGGAGAACGGCGGGAGGTGTCGGCTTGGACGCGCCAAGGTACTCCATTGACCACTTGATGGACAAGCATATCTGAGTGCGAAGCAAGAACGGGAGCTGCGGGAATGCTGCCACTAAACGAGGGTTGTTGGCTGTCGTCCAGTAGTCGCAAAGGCCTGAATCTCAGGTGGGAAGTTGTAGCAAAACGGGGAGCGCCCCGGGAGAAGAATAAAACCAAAACAGACAAGACGCCGATCTTCACGATCGGGCGCACTATGCCATCGCAGAAAACAGGCAAGAGGCTGATCTTGACGATCGAGCGCGTAATGCCACCGCGGAAAGAATAACACTTAACAAACAAAGCAGGAAAGCGCTCGTCACGGACCGAGCGCATAACAAAAGCAAGCCAGGCAGCATGGTAGCGCGGGGACCACCCCGGGAAGTGAAGCAAGTATTGTCTTGTACGGAAGTAGAGATTGTCGGCCTGGTTGCTTCCATTGTGGACACAGAGATGAGACCCCAGAAAATAGTAGCAAGGCCCCGGCGGTATGTTGGATTGTTTTGTGCAGTGGTAGATCTGTGAGAAGGTGGCGGCCTCGGATGAGTTACTTCTGTTGTCGGTCCTTGTTTGGTAGTCAGGAAGATAAGCTCTTCCCACGACAGCGGTAGATGCGGCTGCAACACCTTTGTCAAAAAGTCGAACGCTCCAAGAGAAGCGTCCATTTCCGTCGCAATATGCTGTATCAGCATTTCGCGAATCTGCGCAAGATCAATGATCCTGGCAGGGAGGGAGAGCAGACTGTCGAGCCAGCACGCCTAGACTAGCTAGCCATCCTCGACTGCGATGTTTGTTAGCTCTTCTTCCACCGGCTTCTGATGTTGGATATGGTGGGACGTACAATGTCCGGATTTAAAGTGTGTTCCCAAGTCCATTGTATGTTATCGGCACCGGGGGTGCCATTACAGTTTCGAGAGGCAACCTCACTAAGTTCAGCAAGGTCCTCGAGATTGTCTGCAGAAGCGAGGTCAGTAAAGCTGTGTTCCAGCAGCTCACTTGCGCGAGTGAGCTGCTGGTATCTTCCTGTGCTGGCGACTTTGTTTTAGTCGGCGAGGGTGAGCGAGGTGGCGGCGATGACCGTGGCTGTTGCGAGAGTGTGGCTGTACTGATGTTGAAAAGGATGTGTGGATGTGGATGTCGATGAAGCGCAAGTTGAGGTTGTGAGAGGCGAGGATGAGTCAAGAATTGTTTGTTTGTGCGAGGTGCGAGGTGAAAGGCGAGGAAGGCGCGGGAAGCTTGGCATATAAACAGGGAAGGAGCGAGTGGGTGGGCTAGTCACGTGGGAAAGGCAGGGAGTGGCACGGTAGGACTCTGAAGTTGATGGAGTGAAGTCTGAGGAGGAGTAGGATCTGACATGTGAGCCATTTATGCCTGAAATTGGCTCGTTATTCAACATATGTCAACTATGCGAAGATATTCACAAACCGAGAAGGTGTTTCATAACAGTCATATCCCAAAATCCTCCACCTACTTCTCGTCCTCGCTCTCCGACTCATCCTCGCCGCTTCCAGACTCATCGTCTTCCTCTTCACTCTCCTCGTCTTCGCCCTCGGGTGCCTTCATGCCATAGTCATCCTGGAACTCGTCCAAAGCCTTGATCTCAGCGTTGAAACCAGCCTTCTTGAAGTCACCAACCACACCCTCGCTCATGATAGGCGCGCAAGTAACCGCCAAGTTAGTCTTCTTGGGGTCAAAGACAGGCAGCATGTACTTCGCCATCGCATCGCGAATCTGCTGCGGCGTGACGTTGCGCACGCGCGCAAGCATCTTGTGGCTGTGGTCTTTCTCAATGCCGCGAATGACCTGGTTGGAGTAACTGAGCTCGGCAGCAGCGGACATGGTGGGCTGCTCGTTGGCCATGTCGAGCACAATCTCCGAAATCGCGCCTTCGAGCGCGAACTTGTCCAGAGGGATCTTGCCGCTCGAGTAGCCTTCGACCTGCTCTTTGGCGGCCGCGTATGCTTTGTAAGCATCTGGAGAGCGGGAGATGCGGAAGGTGAACTTGCCCGTGTCTTCGCTGCGGTTGAAGTAGACACCGTAGGCGAGGCCTGTGCCACGGACGGCGACCCACATGGGACCTTCAACGGCGTTCATGTAGCTCTGTGCGACGCGGAGAGCGGGAAGGTCGGGGTGGGAGTAGGTGTCAGGGCCATCGGACACGAGCATCGCGAAGGACGAGTCGATGGCGGAGATCGGGATGATGAAGGCGGCAGAGCCGGGCGTCTTGCCAATTTCGCTGAGGCACTTGCGACGGCTGTCGAGAGGCTCAAGCGATTTGGTGGTGTCTTGGGAAGCGGTGAGGGTGTTCCAGGTAGATACAGGGTTGGAAAGTGTCTCGACGTTACCAGCGACCTTGATGCGGAAGTTCTCAGGACGGTGCAGTGAGGCGCATAGAGAAGTAAACTTGGAGATGACCTCATCTGGGCTGTCCTTCAGAAGCTTACGTACGCGGCGAAGGTACAGAGACTTCGCCAGTGTGCTGCGAGCGCGTGCGCTAGAGTCCTGGGTGTATGCGACCATGAAGTAGACACTCGAGAGCATGCCGTCACCACTACGCTTCTCATCTGGGATGTCGGCCAGGATCTTCGTCAAGGATGCGTGCAACCTGACAGGATCGTGGATAGCATCAAAGAATAGTGTACGAATCCAGCCAACGATCTTCTCGTAGTTCTTAGGCTCTGTGCAGAACGAGATGTTCAGCATTTCCGGGTTAGCATAGTTGGCGCGGATGCTGTAATCGACGGTGTCACGTTCAAGCTCAAGGACAACGTCCTCAAACTCGAGGCGCTTGCCATCCTTGTTCACAGGTGAAGTAAAGAAGTTCATCATATACAAGGTGAGCAGGGGCTTGAGCTCGACAGGGACAGAGCTTGTGCACATCTCGAGCTTGATACGAACAAAGTTCGAAGGAATGTGCTCGAAGTGGATGAACAGAGGCGAGTCGCTGTCATCCTTGTCGATCAGACTCTGAATGTTGTTTTCCAGCTTGCCCATCTTTCTTGCAGCACCGGAACGTGCTGTAACTGTGGAGATGAAGTGGACAGAATCTGTGCTAGGAACAGGAAATTGCTCGAGAACTGAGTCGGGGATGGGCTTGTCGTTCTCAGCCTTTGCCTTGGTCAGCTTCTCCTTGAGCTCCTCAAGACCCTTCTCTCCGAGCTTTTCACGTTGTGCTTGCACACGAGCCTTCTCATCGTTCGTGATCTTGTCAGAGAGCTCCTTGGAGGGCACGCCGAGGATAGAGACATGGTGAGCGTCTGCCAGCCACTTCGAGAAGAAGTCTCTCCATTGGCGATCAGTCCAGCCTTGGAGGATGTCGAGCTCCTTGATCGAGGCAAGTTCCTTCAAGTCCTTGCCATCACGACGGCCGAAGAGGTGGTCCTCAATGATAGGCTCTGAGAAGAAGTCTCCAGCGTTCTCACACTTGAGCAGAATCTGTCTACGCCAGCGGTTGATGGTGTCCTGCATGTATGCCATGTCGAACTCCTTCGCTGCGGTTTCCTTGAGCAGCTCGAACAAGCGCTTTTCGACGGTCTCAAGCTGATCAGTCTCGACAGCCGCAAGAGAGAACCAGATCGCCACGCTTGGTCGGAAGTCGGTACTGTAGTAGATGGCACTGCAAAGCTGCTCACGCTCAACAAGGGCGTTCTCCATGACAGAGATGGACGATCCGCACAAGTAGTTCAGCAAGACTGCAAGTGCAGCAAATCCAATGTGGTCGTTGCAGTCGGGACCCAAGAAGCCAACCAGGATTTCACCCATTGACTCGTCCTCCTCAGGGAAGTTGACCTTCTCGACAGTGGTTTCTTTGAGCGGCGGTGTAGGCTTGGAGTCCACCCAAGGCCTCGTGAAAGGGTCGTCCAATTTTGGCACCTCGTCGAGGACTGTCTCCTCGAAGTCATCAAGAATGTGAAGGAGGTCATCGTGATCGACTTCACCGGTGAGGACCAGGCACATGTTCTTCGGCTGGTACATGGCCTTGTGGAATTCACGAATGCGGTCGGCGGTGAGCACTCTGAGCTGCTCCATCATGCCGCCAGTCTCGTACCTGAAGCCATCACCTTCGGGGTAGATGATACGTCTGGCACGCAGTTCCATCAACTCGCTTTGGTTGTTCTGGACACCCTGCATCTCCGAGTATACGACACCAGCGTCCTTGCCCTCGCCATCGATGTGGTGGACTTCGGTGTAGCATCCCTCGTCGGTCAAGGTAGGAACGATAAGATGTTCGAGGTAGACCGGCAAGATCTGAGCGAATCCATCCCAGCCAGCAGTCTCGAGGGTGTAAGCAGTCTGGTCGGTGGCAGTCCATGCGTTTGTCGTGGAGTAAGCACGGGTGGCGAGTTTATCGAGAAGACCCTTGTAGCGGTAGGATTTGGAGCCCATGAAGCACAAGTGCTCGAGAGTGTGAGGTGCGCCAGAGTCATCGTGGATCTCGGTTGCCAGAGCGAAGTAGCCGTTCACCTTGGGACCCTTCTGATCGACAACGACGCAACGCATGCCAGTTCGGGCAGACTCATACTGGGTGACGGTGACGGGAGCATACTCCAGCTGGAATTGCTGGAGTGTCTTGAAGTGCGAGCTCCGGTGTTCCCTTGCAGCCGGCATGTTGAAGGATGTTGTGGTTCGATGTCGTGCAATAATGCAAGACGCTCGAGCGGTTGTCTTGGACGATACTGCCGTGACTCCACTGATGCGGAGGGCTGACCTGAAGAGGCGAATCGCTTCGTATTTCACAGGCACAGCGTACCGTGTCTTTGTGTGTCGGTAAATTTGTTTTTACTTTTTTTCTTTGTTCAAGCGGGACAGCTACGTCAACCCAGGGAGATATACAAGTAGAATATGGAAGAGGTCCTGGCAAATCAGAATGTTTGTATTGTGCGGTTCAAGTTTCTGACGCACGCCTGATCGGATTGAGCGGCCTGAGGAAACAGGCGGCGCGGGGAGAAAGAATACACGTTGCGTGCGCCTCTGCACTACTGCTGAGAACATGGATGAGCGTGACAGTACAGTGTTAATGCATGCACGGCACGCCCAATGAGCTCGCTACGGCAGTGACAAGACGCGTCTCTCCCACATGTATGCGCTTGCTCGCATGATCCGGCGTGGGAAGCGGCGTCAAGGCTGGCTGGCTGCTGCTGGCTGCGTGCTGGCTGCTGGCTGCTTTGCGTGCACCAGAAGCCCGGGACAGCTGGGCAGGGCTGCCAGCTGGAGGACAGCTCGCTCGCATGTGATCTGACCTGTCGACCAATCTCGCTACCACCCCACGCGATACACTCGCCAATGATATACAGCACATCGTATGCCGCCTAATGTACTGCTGTCAATTTGTGACTTGTTACACACACTCTCAAATTGACGGATCAAAGGCAATCTGCTGCCTTTTCTGAATGCACCGTTTCCAATTCTCCTACAGCCTCGACGTCATTGGCGTGAAACCAAAGTCCTCGCAGCACAGGGACAGGGACCATTGCTATACCATCGGAATCAGCCGTACGGCGCTCGCTCGCAACGCTGCAACGCCAATCCGATTCCCCGTGCTAAGCGTCTTCCAACTCCCCGAGCGACCTCCCACGCCGTGTTTCTACCATCACCGCCCATCCACACAAGCCCAATTCCTCTCCTTATTTGTCCCGCCGAATCCGCTTGCGACTGCTTTGCGACATGATACACGCGCCATCCCGCCGATAAGGTCCACGTCGCACACCACTACTGCACCATCCCCAAACCAAACGCCTTCCCCAGGCACGCCCGGTCGCAAACATGAGCTCCCTGCAACACATCCTATCCGCGGCGCCGGAAGAGTCTAGATCGCCTCCCGCGCAAACGCCTGCCAAAGAAACTATGCCTCCTCCAGCTGTGAATCCAACCATGAAGCAAGAGACTACTGGACCAGACACCCCGCAAGGAGACAACGACACGCCCAATGAGAACGGCGACGAGCCAATGTACACCTCTACCACCACCTCTACTAGGCGCAACGCAAGTGGCAGCGTGTCCTCGGTTTATTCTGGCAACAAGATCAGGCACTTGAAGAAAGAGGATGGTATCCCGTTCTGGCGCAAGGACATACAATACGATTTCCTGAAGCTGGTCTTCTACGATCAGACGAAGTGCTTCCGCAAGTACAGCGACGGCTCTACCGGTTACACTTTCGCGGAAATCTACATCGACGCCATGGCCAAGAGCAGCAAGTGCAGCAAGATCTTGAAAGAGAAGCTGCTGCAGGATACGGAAGGCGCGATCAGCATGGCCATGGTGTGTCTGCTGGTCAATGTCGGGCGCATGAACACCACGCTGAATTGTAAGAGCTTCGTTTCTATTTGTCCCAGTCGCAAACTAACATTTTGCAGTCTTTCCCGAAATGCGCGCCCAGCTGCGAACATATCATTCTATCCCTGCGCTACAGGCGCATCAAGATCCAAACGCATACAAGCAGCTCCAGGATGCACCTCGACTAAAATCAATCTTGAAAGGCGCAACAGAGGATGACCCTCAGCCATCGACATTGGAGGAGGTCAAAGCAGCTCCAAAACCTCGCACGAACCCAGTCAACCTCATCTTCGTCCTCGCTCAATTCGCACCAAAGATCAGCGAAACCCACTTTTCCTCGCCCAGAGACTTCTACGATCTTGTCATGAGGGGTACTTTGAGCAGTGCAAGCAGAGCAAGGGCGTTCCTCTGGTTGGTTTGGTGGTACCTGGAATCCGACTTCACACGCGAGGATGCGGAGAAGAACCCATTCGGACCAGGTCAATACGGCGAGAACGAGGAAGGCACCGGCGTCTTGCCGCTCAAGGTCCCAACTCTGGACAGCTTGACTGAAGAACAAGCAGCTTTGGAGAACCTGGACACCGAAGAAGAACAACACTTTGGCGAAGTTAAGCGAAAGGAGCGCATTGCTATCTTAGCAAGCGAACCAAGTCCAGCGATGACTGCTCTCAAGCGAGCAAGAAAAGAAAAGGGTCTGACATCTGGAAGTGGCCAGGGCTACCGTTCTGAGGATGAAGGTAGTGAAGCTGGCTGGTACCAGAGACCTCAAGGTAAGCAAAGGCGAAATGATTCATTGGGTTGAGCTAACATCACGACACAGTCACATCTGCTGCGCGACATGCTGTTGGCATTGATGGCGATAGTGCGCACACAAAGTCCCCATCTCCCGCTATCGGACGAGGCTTCCAAGCAGTCAATTCTGCGGCCAAACATCCCCAAGACATGCGAATCAACATGCTTCTAAACGATGAAGCTACACCTGAAGCTCTACCCGCAACTTCCACACCTGTACCTGTCAAGAAGGGCCCAGGTAGAGGCAACTGGCGACGCAACAAGAACAAAGACGGGACCCCGGGCGGACGCACTACTTCTGGAGAAGGCTCCCACCATGTTCCTCTACTACCAAACAACGGCTCCATGTTCGTGAACGAGACACCAGGTGGAGGCATCCCAGCAACACCAGGATCAGGATACACCAACACATTTGGCCACGGCTCGCCACAACGCACACTCGCCTTCCAACCGCCCAACACCGGCGACCACGTACCAACACCATCGTATCAAGCACAGAAACGCCACCGCGGCGTGACACAACATCAAAACGCCCTCATCAATCACCGCAGACAACAAATCGACTACACCCTCGACCGCCGCATCCGCAAAATCCACATCCGCGCCCGCGAAAAGCGCGAAGAAGAAGGCGCTTTCTTGCGCGCCTGGAAGCGCATCAAGCTCATGCCCACAGACTACGACTCGGAAGAGGAAATGATCCGCGCCCGCAAAGGCCGCGACCGCTCGGACAAAGACGACGACTGGCGAAGAGCGAAAGAAGCGCAAAACGGCGCCGACGACGCGGACTGGCGTCGTTCTCGCTCTGTGCTCGCGGGTTTCGTGCGCGTGGAGAACGAAGCTTCGGATCTGGGAGAAGAAGCTAAGGCCCTCGCCAGAGCGCTGCGACGCTGCTCGCGCCGCTTGGATCGATGGCAAGAAGCTCCTCTGCCGGCCACTGCTATCCTCCGCAGTCGCAGTAGACAGGCGAGCGGATTATTGTATGCGCGACGGCCGAGCACGACGTGGGACCCGGAGCTCGACGGCGCCGAAGACGACGAGCCTGTTGTCCCTGTCGTGAGGAAAATCGCGCCGAAGCAGAGGAAGAGTCTCGGCAAGGCTAAGGCGAAGGTGGAGCCGGTCGAGGATGTGGATGTTGATGTTGATGTGGATGTGAATATGGAGGACGAGGTTGTTGAGGAGCAGGATGAGGGTGGTGGGGATTTGGACGAGGAGGATCGCGAGTTGCTTGGGGAGGTTGATGCGGATGAGAGCGAGGAGAATGAGGATGAGACGATGGCTGATGAGTGAGTGGGGGCGTTCCTTCTTTCTTTGTTTGAGTATAAGAGCCAGAGACTCTCATGGTGTGTGCTCTTGAGTGTTTCCAGAACACGTGTAAGGTAAAAGAAAAAGTATCAGCACGGAAAATTGCTAGCTGTGTAGGAAGTACGCGGCTTTTGGCTTTGAGGGGCCATTCATTCTTCTTCTTCGATTCGCTTCTGTATAGAACAAAATTATTCTATCCTTTTTCTCACAGGATGCAAAGAATTATACTGGGAGGAGCTGCACAAAGCTCGCGAGTCTCTAGCCTCATTTCTCCACTGCAGGTGAAGATGTGACAACTGACAAGCCACACTTGTGAGTTCAACGGTGCAGGTGCATGTACCATGCCTTTGGGACGCATGGGGGTGAGGCTCTGTTCTTCGATCCTAGATCCTTTGCGGCGTTTGTATAGGATTGTATAGGATTGGAATTGCGCAATGAGGAGGATCATAGGATGGTGTTTTGGAAGCGTATAATTGCACGGACAGGTCTTGTAGGTACTAGTTCACCTTCGATACTATACGGGTACATACCTGCGAGCACGAGATGAGTTCCAGATGGGAACGAAACAGCAACGTAGACACTGGACTGCAGGCCAGTCGCCAGTCACCAGGGACGGTGAGCACGAAGGTGAAGCAGTCGTCTCAAATGGGCCTCGGCGAGTCCACGAGCGACAAAACGAAATCGAAACAGTTTGAGCCTCACCTCAGACCTGCAAAACGACCCAGGCCAGGGCACGTCTCAGCCCGTCCGATCAGCTTTCGAAACCGCTTCGGCCAACCAACAGACCACAACCTCAATAGTTCCCAGGGCTGAAGCACAAAACGGCGAAGCACGCGATCCTTCCAACACTACAACACAATCCTCAATCCACCCAACAAACTACCAAGCCACGCCAGCCAAGCCGGATCACAACACCCTACATCACTTACGCTCGTGCGCACAGGCCACGGTTCGTCCGTCTCTGCCGGAGATGATCTCTGGCACTCGGCGCACGAGGACAGATAGACATGCTTTGGTGCTACTCGGCCGTGTTAGCCGTGTTGGATTGGAGACTCCAACACATGTTCACAGCATCTGTACGTCAGACCTCCGAGTGGGACGGGATGGTTTGGTTAGTTGAGCCGCCTCGAAGGATTCGGCGCAGGGCTGTGCAAGGGTGGGTCCTTTCTGCTCGTGTTCTGTGAGGCGCATCGATTGCCTTTGGGCAGGGAATAGTGGCTGTTCGAGTCAAGGTTTGATCGTAAGGCGATTGTTTTTCGCGGGACATCGAGAGATGATGCGAATGCGCGAGATTTTTGAGGTGGCCTTCGGACAAGGCGCAGAGAGAGAGGCCGCCGGTGGGAGTCGAGTCACCGCTGCGGTCAGGTGAGGGAGAGACATTTGAGTGGTAGAGAGGTTTCGCGGAGTGACCGTCGACACCGAGGTTTGGATATCGGTAAAGCAGTCGATAATCAATCGATTTCCGCTTGAGGAATTGACGAGAGATTGATGTACCTTGCATGGATCACAACCTATCACAATCCATGCAGACATTGGTACACGCTCTCTCCGAAGCCTCGGGAGGCAGCAGTCGCGCGTGCCGAACACGCCTGCCCCGCGAGCCCCGCAATTGATTGACAGATGGAGGCTGAAGACGGTCACAGGTCACCAAACCTCGACCTCACATCTCTCACATCAACTCAACCTTCATCATCGTTCCCGCCTCACCCCCGGCGCCATCGAGGCTAAGGCTAACTTCACTTCCATGGGCTGAACGTGACTCTTCTACTGCGGTCGCTCGTTTCTGCCTAGCCGTCCGGCCAAGAAGCAACCTGGGGCATCCACCAGGCTGCCATACGTCTGTGCGCCGCCGTCACTGCCTCTTCGACCTCACTCCTACGCGTTTTGGTTGGATGATTGCCTGGTTGCGGACAACGATGAAAGACAGCTAAGCCGCGGTCGAGAGACCCTTAAGGAGTCATTTCAAGCACAGGCGATCGTGCTCGAAAGTTAATCCTCGGTTTACGGCTCGAACCTGGTCCTAATCTTCGTCACAAGTGTAGGCAGTCGTGCTGTACTACTCTCACCTTTCTCAGCATGGAGTTTAGCGTCTGATGCCCGGCATGTGGGGCCAGTCTATACTGGCCGTTTATTCGACCTTTGCGTTCGAGAGGCCGCTGTTTCTGCCTGCGAATTACTGAGCTATTGCAATGACTGACTGGACTGACTGCGGTCTTCGCCGTGGGTCTTGCTTTCTGCGGCCGCAGTTTGCGGCTCTGCTTGGGGGCCGCCTGGGTGAATCACGTTTTACCTCTTTGCTCTGAGGCCACCGTTCGGCTTCGCCCTGTTGGTGCCTAACTTATTGTCTCGCCCTTTCGTTGCACATTGTGCTAGGTGAAATATATATGTTGACGCCGCAATGATGCTGTCTCGTGCTTCTTGCCACTACATTCCAACTACCAACGCATTGAACAACCATCTCGCCTACCAACACTCAACACCAGACCGATAGACACATTGACGCCGCACTTCTTGTCGTCTAACAACCTGCACCTGCAACACAACCAGCCGCTTGCGAACGCTTTCACAAACGCTTTCCTGTCTGCTGACACGACCTGGTCACGACCTCAAGGCCTCCAGCACCAGCACCAACACCCAATGATGATGAACCTCGCCTACCCAGCCTCATCACCAGCCAGCAGCATGTCTTCGCTATCTTCCAACCGATCTCGCAACGCCAGCTTTGCCGCCCGCCCACAGCGCCCTGGCCCAAAACAGCCTCCACAACCACGCGATGGCGATACACGGCACATGTACAACTCCATGAGCTTTGCCTCCAGAGCACCTCCCAAATCTCCAGATGGACCACAACCTCGAGACCCCGGCAATGGCCGCTTCAGGCGTGATCCTCAACCGAGGGACCCCGGCGGAAAGAGGGACCCTCAACCTCGCGACCCAGGCACTTGAATTTGTTCTGGTAAGTCGAAATGCAGTTGTGACGCGGCCTGGCTTTATAGTCGTCTCGTTCGATGTGTTGTTGCCTAAGGAAGCCTAATTCTGACTCGAGATCGCAGGTGCACCTCCCTAAATAACGTCGGCAGCGCACGTGGTCACTTGAGAAACAGCCTTGTGACTTCTTGCCTGCGGATGATGAACGAATGATGTCGATGACTTGAGCTTGTCGCTTGTTTCCTTCTTTTTAGGTCATGGATTTCCTTGTCGATTGTTCGAAATAGAGGACTGGGAGACGGAAAGAGTCATTGCTCTCGCGAGCGCGTGATCTTTCAATTCTTGATGCGGGCACAGCGACTTTTGAGCATTTTTGTTGGCTTACTTCTCCTACTTCTGTTAGCATAGCGGCATTGCGTGGATGGTTGGGGCAGAGCTTGGAGCCTGCGGGTATCTTTTTTCATCTTTGTCTTGACTTATGATAGATGTCGGGCTGGTCCCGAATGCGCAAGGGAAGATTATGAGAGTCCTAGCAAATACAATGAGAAAACGAGGTTGTGGAGTATTTTTCCTGTGCCGGCTTTCGAGTTCAGAGTGATCCAGTGCTGATTACTTCGGTAATGGCGAGACAACCTAGGATATAGTCATCGAAACGTTGTTGTTCTCATGTGTTTCCCTTTAGGCTTCCGAAGAAACCTGCCACAATCTCTTGATACGGTGTCTCCCGTCTTTTTTGAAAGTGTTCTTTTGTACATTGGTATCTTTTACAGTGTGGTGTATGCATCCCGTGCGCCGAGCCAGCTCAGCCTGGCAACATGCAAGGCGTGAGAGATAAAAACAAGGAAAGAAAAGTCAGGCGATCGAAGAGCATCAGCGCCTATCTCATCCTGTCCGTGCGGTTGAACTTCCTCGCCGTCATAATCTGCCAATATCCATGTCAGCAATTTGTCCAGAAAAACCCCCATACCCACCCCATCCCACAAACCCCCAAGAAAAAAGAAAGAACTCACCTGTGTCCTCGTCCTCTGCCCCCTAACCGGCAATCCCATCGCATGCCTCCTACCCCTATACGTCCCCATATCCCTCAGCCTCTTGATGTTGTTCTGCATCTGGCCCTTCAAGTCCGATTCCAGCGTCATGTCGGCGAGTTCGCCGGCGAGACTGGTGAGTTGCTTTTCGCCTAGGCTGCCGATGCGGGCGGTCTTGTGGATGTGGAATTTAGACATCAGTTGCGTGCAGGATTGGGGGCCTAGGCCGTAGAAGGATTTGAGGGAGCGCGAGACGAGGGCGCTTTCGATGAAGTTGACGCCGAAGATGAAGGGCTGTTGGTGGTGGTGGTTGTTAGTTTTTGGGGGTGTGGGCGGGTGATTCTTTTGGCTGGGGGTGAGGCGTACCATGTTTGCGGGTGGTATGTGATGGAGTGGTATGAGGTGGTGTTGCTCGTCGTCGTCGTTGTGCTTGTGCTCTCTTGGTTCGTTCCTCGAATCGCGAACGGCTCGTTTCCGTCTCCGCCGAACTTCCCAAAAGAGACGGGGATTCAAATTGCACGTGACTGGCTCTGGCACGAACACCTGACTCGGCACATGAAGCCAGGGACAAAAGTCCAAGCTCTCGATTGCGTTACTCCACATTCTGCTCGCCTAGCCTAGCTGCATCGTCCCACCTTTCGCTGGCCAGGTGTTCTCCTCCTGCTCTTGCTACTACACCTCTTGCACTTTCGACTGCTAAGAGCTAACACTGTCAACAATGGCGAGCATTCAGCGTGTCCTCCTCTCGGTGCTGGTCATCCTGACCTTCACCTTCGTCTACTTCGCTCAGACTGCCGAGGCAGCTGGCAAGGGACCCAAGATCACCAACAAGGTCTACTTCGACATTCAGCATGGCGATGAGGACCTTGGACGTGTTGTCCTTGGTCTCTACGGCAAGACTACCCCCAAGGTGAGCTTCACTGTCGAGTCCTGAACATTGTGGCATCTCCGGCTAACCATTGCTTCTCTCCCAGACCGCTGAGAACTTCCGTGCCCTTGCTACCGGCGAGAAGGGCTTCGGCTACGAGGGCTCCAACTTCCACCGTGTTATCAAGCAATTCATGATCCAGGGCGGTGACTTCACCAAGGGCGACGGCACTGGCGGCAAGAGCATCTACGGCAACAAGTTCCCCGATGAGAACTTCAAGTTGAAGCACACCAAGAAGTACCTTTTGAGTAAGTTGGGACATCAATACACATCTGAGGAGGAACAAATTGCTAACAGACATCTTTTATAGGCATGGCCAACGCCGGAAAAGACACCAACGGCTCTCAGTTCTTCATTACTACCGCCATCACCTCCTGGCTCGACGGCAAGCACGTTGTCTTCGGCGAGGTCCTCGAGGGCTTCGAGATCATCGACAAGATCGAGAACGTGCCCAAGGGCTCTGGCGACAAGCCGGCCAAGGCAGTCAAGATCGCCAAGAGCGGCGAGCTCGAGGTGCCTGAAGAAGGTACACGCGCGGAACTCTAGACTCCCTAGCAGCATTGCTTTCCTGCACACACACACGCGCGCATCCCTTGCCTGTTGACATGACTGGGTGTCGGTGCTATGTGCGTCGTTGCTCACTGCTCGCAAGGAGGAACGATGACTGGGCTGACACTTGCGTTTCTGCTCACAGGCTTGGAAGGCAAAGCTGGGTCGACCGTTTCGTTGGACGACGAGTGGGTGGTTGTGGGAGAAGGTGCAGCAGCTCCTGCGGAGACGACTGTGAACGAAAAGGAAAAGCTTGCTTCTGACTCCGAGAAGCCTGTTTCTCACCAGTCTGAGAGCGTTTCTGATGAGGGCCTTAGCCTTGTTGTGAAGCTTTTGTTGGGCGGTGTGATTGTCGCCGCTTGCGTGGCTTTCATCAAGGCTTTTGCGACTCGTCACCGGACTGGAGGGAAGGGCGTCTATGAGAAGGTTGGAGCTTAGATGATGATTATATAAGATTAGATGTATCAGAGTTTCGACTGATGCTTCTTCAGCAATTGCCACATGGACGTCGTGGAAGTTGGCCTGTTACTTGTCATTGAGTCTACTATCGAATGAAAGCAAAGAATGCTCTGCATGCTAGCCAAATGAATCTCACCAAGTGAAAATCGTTGTGTATTGCTGTCTGGCAACGGCTGATAATGTGACATCACCGTTGAACATCCGTCGACTCGTGTGGAAGATAAGAGTGGAGCGCTCGACTGCCAAGGGGCTCACTTGAGAACATGTGTGAAGAACTGTATACCATTCATACGACGATGTGATTCATCAGGGGTTGTCGAGTCCAATCATTACCTGTACAAACTACTCGAGGTCATGCTGAACTCAACACGACAACGACAATCACATGCGCCACCATCACAAGAAGTCTCACCCAGAACTCAGTTGCACTCGCGCTTAACCCAATCGAGATAGCGGCACGGACCCTGTCGCCAGCGTCCGCTGCTCCTGCTCATCACCAGCGAGAATTTCTGCCAACGCTCCCTTCTACACTCCGCTCCCTCACCACCTCCCGAAATACCACATCTCCCCTCATAAACCATCTTCTGTGTCTCTTTGCAAGCGTTCCTTGTACGAGACGACGCACGTGCCTCCGCACAAACACTTACATAACAACAACCCGACACTCCCTACCGCAAACAACAAAACACTCAACTCACCGGACAACATCGCAATCATGGCCGACCAACTCAACATGAACAACCTCAGCCTGCAGGAATCTCAGCATGCCCCCAAGCCCGGTCAGCAGAACGGCGGCTACGGCCAGGGTCGCTCTGCCTACATCCCGCCCCATATGAGAGGCGCGCGCGGCGGCCCTGCACCTGGCCCGCCTGCTGGATTCGACGGTCCTCCTCCTATGGGCGGTCCCAACGGCTTCGGCCCTCCTCCTGGTGCCCAGGCCAAGTACGTTCAAAACACCTTCCTAAGACGTGAGCAAGAACTAACATATAACAGCGGCTACGGCGCACCTCCCCGCGGCGGTGGAAACTGGGGCGGCGCTCCCAACTTCGAGCCTCGTGGTGCTCCCGGCCCTCGCGCTGGTGGATTTGACCGCAACGCCTACGGTGGTGGCGCCCCCGGCGGCGGCGCTGGACGCCAGCCTGGCGGATCAGGAGACGGACGCTGGGTCGATGGCAAGCACGTGCCCGGCCCCAACAACCCTCGCATCGAGCGCGACCTCTTCGGTGAGCCCAAGGACGCTGGTGTCCCGTCGGCGACTGGTATCAACTTCGCAAACTACGACGACATCCCCGTTGAGGCTTCCGGTGAGGGCGTTCCTGAGCCCGTCACCACCTTCACCAACCCTCCTCTCGACGACCACCTTATCAGCAACATCAAGCTCGCTGGTTATAACGTCCCCACACCCGTCCAGAAGTACTCCATCCCTATCGTCATGGGTGGCCGTGACTTGATGGCTTGCGCCCAGACTGGTTCCGGAAAGACTGGTGGTTTCCTCTTCCCCATCCTCTCCCAGGCCTTCCAGCACGGTCCCAGCGGCAACGCTCCTGCTCAGACTGGCTTCGCCCGTCAGCGCAAGGCTTACCCCACCTCTCTCATCCTTGCTCCCACCCGTGAGCTTGTCTCCCAGATCTTCGACGAGGCCCGCAAGTTCGCCTACCGTTCGTGGGTTCGCCCTTGCGTCGTCTACGGTGGTGCCGACATT